>Ga0115567_10002338_pt1 | contig 18717 bp, 12 predicted proteins | sample COGITO_mtgs_1204_2_FD_88679 | JGI IMG/M metagenome (GOLD analysis project Ga0115567, IMG submission 88679) | Pelagic marine microbial communities from North Sea - COGITO_mtgs_120412 | ecosystem: Environmental > Aquatic > Marine > Epipelagic | place: Germany:Helgoland, sampling site Kabeltonne... | reverse complement strand
CGGTACCCACGCACCATCACCGGGCCCCGGCTCCGCGGACATTCTCGCGGGCTCAGCGAATTCGACAAACCGCTCGGTAAAGCGATCTGCATACCGCAAACCTTCAATACCGGCATGCTTCAGTGCCAAGGAGGCTCGGGCCTGTGACTGCAGGCTGCGAGCGAGCATGTTGTACACCTGGCCGCCCGTTACCGGCTGCGTGCCATAGAGGTGTTCTTTAAGCCAGCTTTTGGCATCAGCCAGGCCTTCGCCGCTGGCGCGGGGCAGAGTGCGCATGACACCACCGTCGAGCGACACAATGTCATAGCTGACGCCATCTTCTGATGCTGTAATCGCCCAGCCAGATAGGGTGTGGGTATAAAGTTCGGTTCCCGCAAACGCCGCATCGATCTCCTGGAACTCGTTCGGGTCTAACCCCATGTCGGCCAGCGCGCTGCGGACGGCCTCGGGCTGCTCGTCATAAGGCGTATCCCAGCCGAGCATGGCTAAATCCGAGATCTCCGGCTGGTTGCCCAAGTTGACGCCAGCACCGTGCGGACCCTGCGCCATAGGGATGCCACCGGCGCGGGGCGCCGGGGCTACCGAGTACTGCGGACGAGGCCCGTCATACCGCGCCTTGATCTCGAAGCTCTGCTCATCGAACAGCACATAGTTCATCGCGGACGGCGAGGGATACGACGCCTCTGACCGGAACCTGAGCCCGGGCACACCGCGCTCACGCAGAAACAGTGACGCATCTTTGTCAGTGCCCTGGGACAGCTCCAGGAGCCGGTAAAGCGTACCGCCCACGAACCTACCCCCAGGCACACCCCGGGGGTCTGGCGCCGGCAGGCCAGTGGTATCGCTGTAGTCAGCCAGCATGCCGATCTGTTGCTCGTTGGTCAGCGCTTCAAATTCACCAGCAAACGAGGGATATTCGTCGGACAGCCAGGCGAGAAAGGCCTCCGGGTCCCCCTTGATGATTTCGGGCGAGAGCTCATCCATCAACGCTCCAACCGCGGCTGACTGCTCCTCGATCGGAGCGTCCCAGTCCAACAACTCTTCGTGCTTAGGGATGTCAAGCTCGTACACGGAGCCAGTCGCGATTCGCGGCTCATAGCCCGCTCCCTGCCAATGACGGAGCAGTCGTAGGGCTTCGTTCAGGTACCCTGAATCAATACTGATTGCGGCCTGCCGGACCGCATGGTCCATTGCCCGCTCGTAGTCACCCTCCGCCAGCGCAAGCATTTCGAGCGCGGTATCAACGTCCTCTTCGCCCTCGCGGACTTCCACCCCCGAGCCATCGCCGCGATGGAGAGACACGCGGCCTGCGTGATAGGTGGTGCGGTAGAATTCGGCTGTCTCCTCGAGGTCGGAGGCGTAGATGCCCCAGCCACGCATGGCCACCCCCTGGCCCGTACCGACCATATTGAGGTCGAACTGGTCGAACATCGCCCCACCGTGGAACGCGACGGAGTAGTAGTGGCCCGACAGATCCCGCACCTGGGCCGGGTCCAGCACACGGATCTCGCGCGCCTCAGTGCCGCCGCTGATACCCCACGTCTCGTAGGCGTCGTAACCATGCTTGCGCACCACATCAGCCAGCACCGGACTGTCAGCGACGTGATAGGACGTGACGTAGGGCTCACGATTCATAACGGCATCGACGAGTTGGTCTTCGGATAAAACCTCACCCGCGCTAAGCATGTCGTCGCCGTCGACCCGCCAGCCGTCGTCACCCAAGACCTCCACAACACTGGCCACAATGCGGCGGGCATCCTCATCGCCAAACAGCCGCTTGAGTTCAGAGATTTCAACGAACGGGTCGTGGGGGTGCGTCAACTGGACTGGATTACTGGCCGACAACCGGCACATCAGAACTCGGGGCTCCTTGTGGGTGTGCGCACTGTCATTCGGCACTTCCGCATATAGGCTTGCTGTCTGCGGGTGATCGGTAAACGTCGGCAGGTGCCTTACGGCTGTCTGGAAGGGGTGCTGCGGGGCAGTGGTGTACTCGCCACGGTAGAACACGGTATCACCAAAGGCCGCGCCCATCGGCTCTGGCCGGAGGTGGGCTGGGAGATCCGCCACGGACTCCACCACCTTCAGCTTGCCAGCATCCATCAATGTGTCCACAGACGCACCGAAGCGCTCTGTGAGCTCGGAGACAACCCCGTCCACACTCTGTCCCGCCACAGGTGCGAGGGCAGCTGCGGAGTACATGGGCTGGCCCTTGGCGATGCCGGCGCGGAGTTTTTCCGTTACCGGGAATGACAGACACGGGCCCGCACCATCGGGCGAGCCAGGGATTTCAATGAGTTCGGACTGCGCAGACGGATCTTGTGACCGCAGGTAGCGCCGCATTTTGTTGGGGAGAATTTCGTCGTAGAACTTGATTAAACCGCGGTTGATCAGGTTCTCGGGCAACTCCGGGGCATCCAGCTTCACGCTGACACTCTTCAGCTCGTGTATTTCGGCCATCGCCTGCGCGTAGGTTTCGTAGTCCCCATCAGGGTCTCCCAGATTTACCAGTGCATCCCCGTTAGGGTCGTAGATGGTAAATTTGCCCTCTACGTTGCTTTCTTCAATGCTCCACTGAGCATGGATACGGCGTTCCTCTGCCATGAGCGTCCGCAAGTGGCTGCCCAAGCGGCCGAACTCACGGGTCAACTCAGACTCGGCGACCTGGATGCTGTGGATCTCACCATCAGGCTCCCACCAATCGAGTGTTTCGGTCAGTGGGTCATAGGTGACTTCCGAGATCGCGCCGGCGCCAGCCGAGAGCATGGCCTGCTGCGTGCCGTTACTGAGGACCACACCGTCGTAGCCCTTGTCCGCCGCCTCCGCGAAAACTCGCTTGATCGCCAGGTCTTGCCAGCTCTTGTAGAACGGGCCCTCCCGCTCCAGCCGGTCGCCGCGGCGCTGGGCCTGGTGCCAGTCAGATTGGATTTCCTCAGCAAACAGCATGGTGCGGCCGTCTTCGAGCTTCAGGTCACTGGCGCGTATGCTCACTACTACATTCGGTACAGACCAGTGGCTGCCGGTGAACTGCGCGCCGATCTGGGGTACATACCGGCCTGCATCAACACCTTGTGCAAAAACGTCCCAAGCTTCTTCAGCGCTGGCGGCCTCGCTGCTGCCGATGTATATGGACACACCACGCTTGTCTGACTCGACTGAATACGAACTACGGCCACCCGACGCTTTGACCTCGGTTACCGCCCAGTCATTGCGGTCCAGCTGCGCCAAGGGGTAGCTGTACTCGGGTACCGCCAGCAGTAGCTCGCGGTAGTTCTCTGCCACGGTGTCCACGGGGCGTGATCCTTCGAATTTGGCGGCGTCGTCCTTAAGCTCGTACTCGTGTATCTCGACGGAGTGCGCGGTTATCCAAGCGAGCAACTCCGTGCGGCTGATCTTGTTGTCTCCGTGGGCGCGCGCCACTCCAGCGATATCCAGCCAGTCAACCTCTTCGCGCTTCGCGCCCCACTTCTGCGGGGATTTTTCGAGCAAATCAGCGTACTGATAACCAGTACCACGGGCGGGCGTTTTCTCGCGAATAATGCGCTCCAGACCCGAATAGAATTCGCTTGTTAGCGGGCGGCGCCGGGCACCGTCGAGGTCCTCGGTGAAATCGTACTCAGCGCGGCGAAGGTACGGGTTCGGAGGGCCCAAGCGAAGGAGGCTTGCACCCTGGGACAGGTTCGGAGCATTCACTACCTCCCCGGCCTGGCCGGCGATCACTTCACGCCATTCACCCCCAAGCAGCTGGTAGATGGGCTGTTCGCCCTCGCTGGAGGCCTCGAAATACATCCCATCCTGCAGGGCAGGGCCGGGGTAGGTGTCTATGTTGGCGGTCAGGGGCACCACCTGTGGCTCCGTGCCAGCCAGCAGCCGATCGGCCACAGTTTGGGGGATCTCCCGCTGGTGACCGTCGAAATCCACCTCAAGAGCCGCCGTAGAGCGGTTTGAGCTTAGGAATAGGGCCCGGGGGTGCTGATTGCCGTTGCGTACCACCACCATGCTCACCTGGTCCAGCCGTTGCTTGTTGGCCGCGATCGCTTCCTGCATGAGATGCATCAGCTGTTTTGCATGCTGTTGTGATGAAGCAATGTCGACTGTGAATTCTGACCCCATAGTGCTCTTCCTGAAACCTACCCTTGTAAGATGGGAGTATGTACCCGAGGCATTGCCAATCAAGCTTTAAATGCGTGTTTACGCAGGTTTCGGCGTTTGGGGTCGGAAATTCCGCCGGTTTGCTGCCTTTACAAGACATCGGTCCCTGGCACCACTGCCCGGGAAGCGGTTTCCCGGCTCAAAGCAGGGCGGCGGGGGACGGTTATGTTGGCCTTCACATCAACAGGGAGTCCACACATGGCTAAGCAAACCGTAGAGTTCAACGTCGACAAGGCAGGTATCATCCGGCACCTGATTGAGAGCCAGAGCGGCACCCTCATGAACGCTGTGGCTGAGCTGGTATCCAACGGGCTCGACGCTCACGCCACCAAGATCGACATTGAGATCGACATTTCCGCCGAATCCCACACCATGACGGTGACCGACAACGGCCGTGGCTTTGAAAGCATGGACGATATCCTGCAGTGTTTCGCAGTTCTTGGTTTCGACCACAATACCGAAGCGCAAAAAGCTAAGGGTCGCAGCATCGGCGCATACGGTCTCGGCCGCATGCAACTTGGAAGTTGGGCCGCTTCAACGTGGGAAACGAACCAGTTCCGCATGCATATGGACGTAAAGGACAGGACCAAGGCAGCCGCCTTCGATCTGGAAGAATGCGAAGATGTACTGCACAAGGGCTGTCGCATCACTGCTGAGTTCTACAAGCCGCTCAACCGCCGGGCGGTGGAAGAGCTGAAAAGCGAACTCCGACGCAAAATCCGTTACGTGCCCGTCTCCGTCACCCTCAATGGTGAGGAATTGACCGACACCGACCGTGGCTGGACATATGAGGACGACGACTTCTACTTCCTGCACAGACGAGACGCCAGCTCCGGCGTAGAGGTCTACAACCTTGGGGTGCTGGTGCGCTACTACCCCACGTCCCAGTGTTCGGGTGTGTCGGGTGTTCTTGTCTCCAAACGGGAGCCATTCAAGCTCAATATGGCCCGGAACGAACTCCTGATCGCCGAGGATGCCCTATGGCCCAAAGCCAAGAAAATCTTCTCCCAGTATGCTGAGAAGCGTACATCTAAGATGAAGGACTCAGACCGAGAAGCGATGGTTCAGGCGCAGATCGCAGGGGAGGGGATTGCGACATTCGATTTCGCAAAGAAGCGTGTTTTCCTCGACTGTAAGGGCCGCACGGCGTCGCTGAATATGATTCTGAGCCACGCCAATGGCTGCATCACTATGGCGCCGCGCCGGGCCAGCCAGATCGCCGAGCATGTCCACAACGCCAAGACAGCCTTTGTGCTGGACCGGAGAATGCTGGACTGGCTCAACATCGATCGCGTGGAGGACGCCGCAGCGGTTCTACACCGACTCCAGTACGGCGATCGCGATCACTGTTTAGCGCCCGCCTTCACCGTGGTGGACTTTGCCGAAGTCTCCGCAGCTTTCGCTGGCAAGGCACGGCTGGTAGAACCGAACCAGATCAAAAAGTCTGAAAAGGCGATGCTGGCTGCTTTGCTGCCGGTACTCGACTACCTCCTCCGACGCACGGCGTACTCAATGAATGTCCAGATGCATCGCGCACCGCGCCAGTTGGTGCTCGGGAAATCTGAATCCGCAGTGGCGTGGACTGACGGCTCCACTTACGTCGCCGTTGATCGCGATCACTTGAGCCGATGGTATGCCAATCCCAACGCGCTGATGTCAGGCATTATGGTGCTGCTGCACGAATGCTGCCATGACTCCCGAACTGACGATGATCACGTCCACGGACTTGAGTTCTACGAGCGGTTTGAGTCGGTTGCCACGGCCGCGTACATGGAACTCTGGTCAATGGTTAACGACACCATGTTGCGGTGGGAGAAGGAACGCAAGAAGCTCAATCTAACGACCTCCAAGCCCGTCCTGCGCGCCCTGACCAAAGTGGACGAGGCCGTCATTACCGGACGCAAGCACACGCCGGTGGACGAGGCCGAGAGTGACGAGGTATTGTCCCCGAAGGAGACGGCACCTGCGAAGAAGAAGGCTGCCGCCAAGAAGAAACCGCGCAAAAGCGGGAAGGGCGACACGACCGATGCACCTTACGAAAGCCAGCCAAGCCTGTTCTAGGTGTAATAATTCATATCTGAACCGACAGACAGTGTCAGAATGGTACGCCCCCTTTCGCCTATTAACGTCTCTGCTTATGCGCTTGACCGATCCTACATAGCTTCTACCTTTAATGACCTGCAGACTAATTATCCAGATTGTTCGATTATCCTGAGCTAGTTCAAAGGAATTTGGAATCAAGGAGGAAGCTCTTGTCATCGAGTCATCGTTTTAAGCCAGTCATGCCCATAGGCTGCCGGGTATTTTATGGCGCATTTGAGGTGGCAATGGCTAAAGAATACCCACACCAGATCAGACAAATAATCGGAGCCAAAGAGATAAGCTACCGATTGGAGCCTCAACCAAAAAATAAACATGACCCTAATGCCATTCTCATTACAGCAAAGAAAAAGGGTTTCCTGTGGTCAAATGAGCTGGTTCTGGGCTTCTTGCCCCGCAAAATAGCTAAGGAGGTTACAGAAAGAGGCTTGGCAGGAGCCTTGACGCTGCGACCACGGGAAATATGGGAGGGTGACCGTGGCGGCTTCTCATTTTCAGTAGACCTTGTAGGGCCAAAGGAAACCTATGCTCAGTTCGAAGCACATAACACACTTGAGGAACAGGAAGCCGCTGCGCAAACTGCGGCTAAGCCCGCCACATCACTCCAGAAGCAATACTACAAATTTTTTGGGATTAAGATTGCTAGGGGAACTACCAAAGGGCAAGCCGACGAGTTTATGCAAAGGCATCGTGATCTAATGACGAAGGCGGCAGACAACCGATTAAAGTATTGGGATGCATTTGAGTATAGTTGGGATGAACTGTCCGATTCTGAGGCACGAGAGGATTTGGGTATAGAAAAGCCCAGTCTCAGCCTAGCTATCAAGACTTTTCAGGAGTGGGTAAAGGAAGAGGACTTCAGCGAGGAAGACTTGGAAGATACGATGGAATTGGTAGACCGCTTGATTGAGGCTAAGCCTGACCTGGAACGCGATTAACTAGCTGCCCCCGTATGTTACCTTCCGCCATGAGGACGCTGCAGCCGTGGCTGCCTTCGCCACAAAGCGGACAGTCTCGGCAGCATGATGTGACCTGGCTGAATGTACAGTTCTAATTCGATTGGGACTGATTCATCAGTTTTCGGCCCTATGAGAACAAATCATGATGGCAGCTTTTCCACGGCAGCTTTTCCACGGCAGCTATATGGATAAGCTACTGATTTTGTGTGATATTTCTTTAAGCTTCTGTGTGCATAGAAGACCCCGAGGGGTCTCATGAATACCGATGGCTTCTTTTCAACAATTCCAACCTGAACGCAAGGAGGCGTAACATCATGATTTATAGCCGCTTATTAAAGCTATCCACGAAATCTCACAGTGTGGCATAGGCAGAATTCCGTCTATTAAGCTGTTAGGGCGAGAGGAGTTTCCGGATTATATGGCAAGTATAGAGATACCAGATGAAGCGAGGCAGGCACAGTCAGCCGTTGAAGGTGTGCTTGGTGATTCGATCATCGGCCTTTATCTCTTCGGCTCTGCCGTCGTTGGTGGCTTGAAGCGCGACAGCGACGTAGATATCTTGGTTGCGGTCTCTGACTCGCCTACCTTTGAGCAAAGAAAGGCCTTGGTATCTCAGTTAATGAGCGTATCCGGCGCAATTGGGAATCGACAAGCCATCAGGCCGCTAGAGTTAACTGTGATGACGTTTTCTGATGTCGTGCCTTGGCAATTCCCGCCTCGGGCTGAGTTTGTATACGGTGAGTGGTTGCGGGGGGAGTTTGAGGCCGGAAGTGTTCCGGAACCAGTCTGTGATCCTGATCTTGCAATTGTTCTGAAGAAAGTGATCGATAGCAGCCTGCCGTTGTATGGGAGTTATGCTGAAAAGATTTTCGAGCCGGTACCCATGACTGATATCCACCGGGCAATCCGTGATTCTTTATCCGGTCTTCTGGCAGAAGCAGCGGGAGATGAACGCAATGTCGTTTTGACCTTGTCACGCATGTGGCTGACCGCCGCTACCGGCGATATTGCTCCAAAAGATAAGGCTGCGGAGTGGGCGGAACAGCAGGCACCTACTCACCACAGAGTGCTATTGAAGTATGCGCGGGAAGGCTACCTGGGAATGATTGAGGATCAATGGGGGGAGCAGGAGGATTTTGAAGCGCTTGTTTCCTATATGAAAAACTCGATTGAGGAATGCCTTGATGCCCCGTAGGAATAAAAGCCCTAACAATCACAGGCACAGGGACAAATTTTCCGCTGCGCTACAAATTTGACCGTGCTGTGGGCGTTAAATTGCAAAGGATCGGCGAGTGAGTACAGAGTTCGAAGATTATAGGATGGGCCATTTGGTCAGAACTGCTGAAGTATGGAAGCAGCTCGTTGAGCTAGGTGTAACCGAAGAATCAGAAATCGATTTTGATTTTCAGTTTAGTGCCAAGAATAAAAGTTCGGTTGAGTCGCTTAGATCTGAGTTGGCAGATTATCCCCTTAAAGTAAGCAGTGAAGGCATCTTTAAAAAGTCCTTCATAATTTCTGGCAGTTCAGGTCCAATAAACTGGTCAGAGGAACAATTACTTAAGTGGGTAGACTATCTAATTCAGGTAGGCCATGACGCAGATTGTGAGTTTGAGGGGTGTGGTGCAAGTGCTCCGTAGCAGCAATTTAACAAGCCGCTCAAACATCGTTCCGGCCGCAAAAAGCGCGGCCTCCACTGGACTCGCTGACGCTTGCCGTTTAGCGGAGCGTTACATGATCTTTTAGAGCGTTGCATGGATACCGTGAATCCGGTATTCTCGGCATATGATTGCATCGTTCGGCGACCGAGCCACCTCTGATCTCTTTCACGGTATATCTAGCCGCTATGCCAGAAAGCTTCCCGGCCAGATACATGAGCTCGCGCTATATAAGCTCGATATTCTGAATGCGGCGCAGGTCCTTGATGACCTTCGTTCCCCGCCGGGCAATAGGCTTGAGCCATTGCGGGGCGAACTCAAGGGGTTCTATAGCATTCGTATCAACTCCCAGTGGCGCATAATTTTCCGTTGGGCCGAGAATAGCGCAACTGATGTCCAGGTCGTGGACTATCACTAACAGAATGGAGGTACCACATGATTCCTAGTAATAGAATCGCAACCCATCCAGGGGTCATTTTGCTTAAAGAGTTTCTGGAGCCTTTGGAGCTAACGCAAAAAGCGCTCGCTACCCATGTCGGTATTCCGGTACAGCGCGTTAATGAAATTGTTCGTGGCAAGCGCGGTGTAACGCCAGAAACAGCTTGGCTTCTTTCTGAGGCACTACGCACAACACCCGAATTTTGGCTCAATCTTCAGTCCATACACGAGCTGGCAGCAAATCGTCCGAGTCACCATGTCGAACCATTGGTCGCGGCGGGCATGTAACAAGGCCATGTTGCGGACAACTTGCAGTTGCCGCAAATGGCGGCGTTATGCGGTCATTCTATGAAAATTCGTGGTGCGTGCAATTGCGGTAATTGTAAAGTCGTGGCCGAGGGTCCAATTGAACCCAGCGAACTTGTGCCTCGCGTTTGTGATTGCGAGTATTGTCAGCAGCACCCGTCTGCGGTGGTGAGTAACCCGAATATGGTGGTTTCGGTCGAATCCCAGTCCTTCATATACACAGCGTCCAATGGCAGCGGTCAAGCCACTTTCTATCATTGCCAAGGCTGTAATCAGTTGCTGGCTGTGGGTGCCACGTTGAGTGGGGTATCGTTGGGCGCAGTTAACGCGTTCTTGTTTGGTGAACTGAACCAATTTGCAGAGCCAACCCCAATTCAGCCATGGCGCCTTTCGCCAAGTGAGAAAACGGCACGTTGGCCCAAGTTTTGGGGTAGCCTGAAAGTATGTTACGCATAACCAGGCCAGGCACGGCGACGCCTTTTACGTTGCGGCTTCGCCTCCACTACAAAGACGCGCATGCTGGCGGCGTTATGCCTTTTGAGACTGAATCGTGATCTCTAGAGACAAAATTAAAATTCTTTACGATAGGTACCTTGATCTTATAGACCTAGAAATTCGTGAGTTTGGTGTTAAGCCTACGGAAGTTAGGCATTTGATTGGGAGGCTGGGGGAGTTTTTCTGCGCTTTAGAAACTAACGGGACATTGGCGCACACAGCCAACCAGCACGGCTTTGACGTAGTATCTTCGGCCGGTCGTAGAATTAGTGTTAAAACCACAGCCCAGATAACTGGCTTTGTTCCCATTTCGGCATCAACGCTGAACCGAGCCGATGATGTAATGATTTTACAGTTTTTCGAAGGAACGCTAGAGATCGTCTATTACGGTGAAATATCGAAAGCAACAGAAGTCGCACGATTCTACAAAAATGTAGGTAAGTATGAGCTGGATCTTTCCAAAGCAAGAAAACTGGCATAATAAGGCGCTGCTTGGGACAATGAACTTCACCCGCTAGAACGAACACCTCAATCTAACGAGAAGTCTGTTGATGCCAAGGTACACAGAGCCACTAGGTTACATTCGGGAATCGGTTATGAAAGCCCAATACACTATGAAGCCAGAGCAGCGTTAATCATGTTCGTTTTATCGGGTGGGGATCACTGGTTTTCCGCTGCGCTCCAAACCAGCCGTAAATGCGCGCGTCATGCGAATGGAGTATCAGCATGGAAGTAATTAGCTCACTTATTTCAATAGTTGCGGTAGTAATTTCGCTAGTTGCTTTGGTTAGAGGTCGTCAAAACTCAAGAAAACTGATTGAGCTTGAAGAAGTACATGCTCAGCTCAGCCGAAAGCAGCTTGAGGAGATTGAAAGGACAGAGGCGGAGAGTTCAAAAGCGATTCTTTCAGTTAGCCTTGATGCTGAAGGAAGTTCAGGTAAATTTGTTGTCGAAAATAAGGGCCCAGCAGTAGCTAAGAATATATATTTCTCGCTAACTGCCGACGGTGATCATAGCCCACTAGTCAGTGGTGACTTTGAAAAGAAAATCCCATTTCCACTTTTATACCCCGGTGCAAGGTATCACTTTCTAGCCAGCTTTCCTCTATCAGTTACACAAATGGTCTATGGTGTGGATTTGCGTTGGCATACAGAAGACGGGATTCAACATAAGAATAGGTACATGGTTTCAAGGTAATGCATAACAAAGCGTAGCAATCGCCCCCGTTTGTCGCTGGGGCAGGGCGTTGAATGTCAGCTTTGACGTAGCGGACGTTTTCACTAAGCAATTTTGCCATCGCAAGCGTGCATTGAGTTTGGACTTAGTCGTACATTGTCTGTCAGATCAGGTGTGAGTTATTACATCTAGGGCTGTTACATCTAGGGCTTGGCGGAAAGCTCGCGGGTTCGCGCTATCGGTTGCCCCGTTTGGTGGCAGTCGTCTACTTCCGGTCAAGATAGCTGTCGTAATACAACACGTTATGTTTAGGAGCTATCTCTAGTACCAACTCCACCAAGTCGTTCGAGTAGCGCAAGCTATATGTGTCCCAAGTTTCCTCTCGAACCTTGCGGCAGGTTTTGTGCTTGTATTTGTCTCCTAACGCAACGGCAATGATGTTGGATTCACCCCTAAGGTTCCGCGTATCGTTGTGCCCTACAGAGAGCATTTGGCTTGCCCGAGCAAGCGGGCAGAAGAATAGAACCTTTTCTTGCGTTGGGGCCCAGACAATAAAGTTCTGATCCTCAACTCCCCATTCTATATCCACATCGTCGTGTGTTCTGTATCCGCCCGCGATCGATTCGGAAAACACACTGGGAGTCCGGTGGAAGTGCGCGCCTGATTTCGGAAGATAGTTGATGATATGACTAACAGTCCCTGAATCTTCGGCGGTCCATTTGGACTCACATCCTATCTCCGCGTCCGAATCAATCCAATCACTAAGACCGTGCTCGTTTATCTTGATGTAATAGTCGAAAAGTGAAACTTCAGGCTTGTTTCTACCGAACATTGTATCCTTCCATTTACTTTTGTTTGGCAGCACAGCATACACCAATCTGATTACGCCTTTGACTGGCCCCCTCCTCGAAGGCTTGCAGTGGTTGCACGAGTTAAAGATGATCTGAGCCGAGATCTGATAGTTTACTTCCAGCAGATGGAGGACTAGTCCTCCATCTCGTAGTATTTGTATTCTCCGCTCTCATAGTCGTATGTTTCGATCTCTACCGTTGAACCGGTCCTGCGGATGCTCTCGACCTCCTTGTACTCATATTCGCCGCTGTTCCAGTTGTAGACTTCAATCTCCTCACCCTCACGGACTAGGTTTCCGCTTTCAATGGTTACATCGGTACCGTCTTCGTAGTCATAGCCATCCCACGCGAAAGAGGTCGGTGGTGCCATTGCCAGCGTAAGTACCAGTAATACCTTTTTCATTGTCGTTCTCCTTGTTTTCAATCGACGTGCAAACCGTCGCGGGAGGGCTAGCCCTGGACCTGGTAGGTCTGGCACAGGTCCGACCTCCAGATATCTTGAACATAATTCTGAACGCGTCGTATGGCCAGACCTGCCGCGTAGCAAACCGGATCTTGCTTCTGCTCCATTAGCTCTCTGCCGACTCGGGCAATACAGGGGTCCAGCTCTGAGTGGTCCTTGTACTGGGTCCATGCCACCACGATTCCACTGGTCGTTTTCACTGTAAGCAGAAAATGGTCACCTTCTGCGCTGAAGACCGGCTGGATTGTGAGGTAACCTACATCCTCCAGCATCCAGGCGAACTCGGCTCGCTTTCGCCCCGGCTCAGTCACTCTGAGCCATCCGTCCGGGATCTCGACGCTACGCAATGTCTTTGAGCTCCAATTCGTAATTTTGCTGCATGTATTCCACGTAGCGCGCTATTTCTATCGCCAATCTCTCTACGTCCTCTCGCATGGTGGTCGGTGACAGCCCCTGCTTGGCGCCGTACTCCATCGCCTCGGCGATAACGGCTACCGCAGATCCGCCTACTACGCGGGATGCCGACTTGATGGCGTGGGCCTCACCGGAAAATGCCTGGATCTGGTCTTGCTCCACCGCCTCTCGAAGATTCCCCATGCGTACTTTCACATCGTTTAAGTAGTTATTTACCACTGTTTGCAGGAAGATCGCGCCGTCATCCGGCCGGATCGACTTGATGTTCGTGATGGCCGCGATGTCAATAAATTCGTCCCCGCCCTTAAAGGTAGGTTGGGCCATCTTCTTCGGCGCCAGATTGTCGAGGTTAATACTGAGATGCTCGGCAATACAGCTCCGCAGTCCATCCACTTCGTACGGCTTCGACAGATACCCGTTCATTCCCAGTTCGATGCACTTCTCTCGATCCGAATCACTGCTCCCAGCCGTGAGGGCGATGATGGGAGTTTCGGCCGTGCCGTACAGATGCTCAGCGCGTCGAATCGCATCCGTAGCGCTATACCCATCCATGATCGGCATGTTGCAGTCCATGAAGATCAGGTCGTAGTCGTTTCGTTGCCAGAGATCGACAGCCTCCGCGCCATTGTTGGCGATATCCACCGTGATCCCCAGGCTGCCGAGGTACTCCTTGGCCACCACCTGACTGGTTGCCGTATCCTCTGCCACCAGCACCCGGACGTCCAGTTCTTCCTGGCCAACTTCGACCCAGGTACTTGAATCAGTGGTCAGTCTGCCTCCCTTGAGCTCAGCAGCCATACCTTCGACGGTCGTGGGTAATGGCATCTGCTCCCAGGCAGGCGGCAACCGGGTGTCGATCAGCTCCCTGAGGCTGGCGGTGTAGAATAAACGATGATAGCAATCCAGTCCGGCGCTGTGGTCATCCTTGGCGGCTTTATTGAACGTCACCTGGTCGACCAGCAGAACATTCTTGCGAAGGGAGGGCGAGGGTCCTACTCCTTCGAAATACTCCTCAACCACCGCACCTAACCGCTCGAGCTGTTGGGTGAGCTGGCGACGCAGCCCATCAGCAGCGATGCCAAGGAAGACGCGGAACGCACGTAATTCGTCAGCCGGGTATTTGGCATCTTCAAGGGTCTTCGCAGTGAGCGGTATCTCGAGGAAGACCGTCGTTCCGACGCCACGAGTACTGTCGATGTAGATTGAGCCGTTCATTACTTCGGCGTAGTTCTTGGAAATTGTCAGGCCAAGCCCGGTACCGCCGTACTCTCGCGTAGTGCCGGCATCTGCCTGGGTAAACCCTTCGAACACGCGCTCCACGGCGTCCTTCTCCATACCGATACCGGTATCGTGGACTTCAATGATCACGATATGCGCGTTGCGTTTGGCAGAGACTGTAATCGCCCCACGCTCCGTAAATTTGATGGCGTTATTGAGTAAATTGATCAGTATCTGACGGATCTTGGCTGAATCCCCGTACATGCACTCGCCGACAGCCGGGTCGAAGTCGAGGAAGATATCTAGCCCACTCTCGAAGCAGAGTTCTGACTCCAAGAATATGACCTTCTCCATCTCTTCGCGTAGATTGAAGTCGGTTTCGTCCAATACGACTTTCCCTGCCTCAATCTTGGAAAAATCCAGTATCTGGTTCATCAGTTGCAGCAAAGCCCCCGCGTTGCTGGTGATGCTTTTGGTGTAGTTCCTTTGCCGGGAATCGAGACTCGTTCGTAGCAGGAGCTGGGCCATCCCGATGACACCGTGCATCGGCGTGCGGATCTCGTGGCTCATTGTTGCTAGGAAGTCAGACTTCACACGGCTGGCGTCTTCCGCCTGCTCTCGGGCAATCTCCAGGTCTGCTGTGCGCGTGGCCACCTCTGCCTCAAGACGCATTTGAATCTTTTCAGCATCACGCATACGCCGCTTCTGGTGCTGTAACGCCGACCGAACGGCAATGATTGCGAGGAGCGCGTAGACGGCATACGCCCACCACGTCATCCAGAAAGGCGGGTTCTGCACGATCTGGATGCTACCTGGCTTTGATCCCCAGACCCCATCGGAGTTGGCACCGCGGACCCATAGCTCGTAGCTACCCGGGTTCAGCGAGGTATATTTCGCCACACGGTCCTCTCCCGCTTCAACCCAGTCCCTGTCGAACCCTTCCAGCTTGTAGGAGTACTGATTGAGGGCAGGGGACGTGTAGTCCGAGACGGACAGCCGGAACTGGATAGACTGAGTACCCGCAGGCAGGGTGATCTGCCGTATAAGGTCGGGAGCGACCTTTAGGCTGGTGGGCTCGTAATCGACCTCAATCTCGGTCACAAAGATCTGCGGGGGCGCCCGCGTTTCAAAGTCCTTCGCGGCATGAAATCGGTTAAACCCGTTCACACCACCAAAGTAGAGCGTGCCATCTTCCGCTCTCATCGACGCGCCATAGTTGTATTCGAGTGACTGCAGGCCGTCGTAGTAGTTGAATGTCCGTGCCGATTTGAGATCGGACGAGAGCCGTGTCAGCCCCCTGTTAGTACTCAACCAGATATTGCCGTCATCACCTTCTTGAATCGCGTTGATTGTGGAGCTAGGGATCAGGGTGCGGTCGTCAAGGTGAGTGAACTCGTACTCCTGCTCCCCGTTGTCGCGGGACCAATGATTAAGGCCGCCCCCTGCAGTCCCCACCCATACGTTGCCACGGGAGTCCTCCATGATGGAGTAGATTATGGGCGAGCTCAGCGACGAGGGGTTGCCCTCGTCGGACCGGGCGGACTTAAACAGGCTTGTCTCAGGGTCAAGGACACTGATTCCTTCCTCGGTTCCAACCCATATCTTCCCGGACCTGACTTCCTTCAGCACCGTCACATTGTTGCTGATCAACCCCCCTTCTCGGCTGATTTCACGGTAGGAGCGAAAGTTCTCCTCGCCTGGCAGCCGGCGGTTTATCCCGCCACCATAAGTAGCAACCCACAGTGTGCCGCTGCGAGCCACCAGGATCGCGCTGACCGCATTGGCTGATAACGACTTGGTAGTCGCCGGGTCGTGGCGGTGATTGATCGCGGTGCCTGCGACGATGTCATACTCGATCAGCCCATCCTGTTGAGTGCCGATGTACAGCGTCGTCTTATCCCCCCTGAGGCTCATGATCTCGTTGGAAGGCAATATATCCGAATGGGTTTCGTGCCGCAGGATATCGATCTCACCCGAGGGCATCACTCTGCTGATGCCGTCGCCGAAAGTCCCCACCCAAACGCTGCCATCTGCCGTCTCGGCAAAGGCTGTAATGATATTCCCTGACAGGCCAGTATCGGTGTCGATCAGTTCGAAGCGGACCTTCTTACCCGTATTGAGCCCGATGAATGACCCAGCCCAGTATACGCCGGAGCGATCCTGGTACATCGATACGAATTTGTCGTCGGTGATCTCAGGTGAGTTCTCCAGCGTGTACGTCATGAACCCGCTGCCGTCGAACAGAGCCAGCCCGCCGCCGGTGGCGGCCCATACTCGTCCGTCAGCGTCGATGTAGACGTCATGGACCACATTACTCGGAATGGAATCAGGCTCTGTAGGGTAGTGCTTGTAAACCTTGACCGGGGCTAGATCACGGCTGATTAGCGCCACACCCCCTTCGTTCGTAGCCACCCAAACATCCCCATCGCTCTCAGCAGCGAGTGCGTTGACGGTATTAGATGGCAGGGAAGCCAGATCATCGCGGTGGCGATAGGGGACAGTTACGCTATTCTCAATTTCGGTATAAATGACGCCATCGTCAGCTGTCCCAATCCAAAGCCCGCCGTTTGACACCGGAGCGATCGCATTGATGGTGGAGTTCTCTATGCCCTTTATTGCGGCATTGCCATAGTGGCGAAACTCGCCCGTTTCGGGCTCGAAGCTGCTCACGCCGCCTGCAGCGTAGCCGAGCCAAAGAAGACCCCGGTCATCAATTGCCAGGGCAGTTACTTCATCCCGAAGTGGGGTACCCTTGACTCTCAAAGGATCGTGCCTGATGGCGATGAAGGTCTTCGTGTTTGGGTCGAATCGGTTTAGCCCCCCACCGTTAGTAGCCACCCACAGGGTGCCCGAGAAGTCCTCGACTATTCTGCGGACATCATTAGAGGCGAGGGAGCCCTCCTCACCGGCTTGGCGGTTGAATATTTGTACATCGTAACCGTCGAACCGATTCAGGCCCTCTTGTGTAACAAACCACAGGTAGCCAGTGGAGTCATGGAAAGCCTGCCGCACGGTCTTTTGCGACAGCGAGACCGATACCGATGATTTCTGGAAACGATAATCATTGATGGACGGGGCGGCATTGGCGCTAACCGCCAATACAAGCCATATCACCCCAGCTAAAAGCCTTCGCACCCAGAACCCCCATATAGTCATATCTTGGAGTTTACTATCTGAGGAAGGAGGGACCTAGATGAAAAGCGTCCTTTTACCAGCTTTTCAGGATTGGGAAAGGGCGCCCCCGGGCCGTGTATGCACCGGGGGCTATTGAGGAATGAGAACCTAGTAAGGGGCTGTATTACTCGTGTGGTACCCACTCCGCAATTTTCATGTCAATTGCACCCATATCGCTAGCGATATCGAGCTCGGTCGTGCCTTTCTTCCAAAAGAACGCTTTCTTCCAAAAGAATGCTGCTGTTTGCGTGACATCTTTTTTCCAAAAGAACGCCTTTTTCCAGAAGAATGCTGCGGTGGAAAGCTCTTCATCGTCGCTCAGTGAGAGGGCTTTTTTCCAGAAGAATGCGTCAGAAGCCGGTGAGCCATCCTCGTACATCCAGCCGCCGTCTTTCTTCCAGAAGAACACGTTGCTGGCCATGTAATCATCAATATCGTAGATGGGTTGGGCCTGATTAATCTCACCGAAGGTGAAGGCTTGCCCTGCTGCCTCGATGCCGCGCTTCCAGAAGAACACATCACCCTGAACCGCCTCGCCGCGCTTCCAGAAGAAGACGTCGGTCCCGACAAGCCCGAAGTCGCCGTCCTCATCTACATCCGCAGGGCCGTAGTAGTGCTGCTCACCAGCGATATCGGCGAGAATGTCCATGCCGGTGTTCCCGCAATCGGTCTGAGGGCTGTTCACGGCTTGGAGCGCGTCAATATACCCGGCGCCTTGCTGGAAAATGCTGTACTTGAGATCGCCATTACCGGTTACTGCGGTCTTAGCGCTGGACAGAATCGCGCACTTCACTTCATCCGCGGTAAAGTCAGGGTGAGCTTGCCGTACCAGCGCCGCAACACCGGAGGCCAGGGCGGCTGCCTGGGAGGTGCCTGACGCCACGAAGCGGTGCCGACGAGAGCTGTACTCTGGGTAGGTGGTGACCATTGCGGATTTCGGGCCGGCTATACCCATCATATGACCGCCCGGTGCAACCACTTCAGGCTTCACGAACGCTTCGAATGTCGGACCGACTGAACTGAAGCTGGCCATTTCGTCATCGGACTTGTCACCAGGTGTGTAGCTATCGGTGACCGCGCCGACTGTCAGCACGTAGGGAGTATTGCCGGGGACGCCGATGCTCATCGGGCCGGGGCCTTCGTTCCCGGCTGACGCCACGACCACGACATCTTCCGCCCACAGCTTCATCGCAGCGATGTTGATCGGATCCTGCCAGTAGTGGCTCTGCACTTGGGCGCCAAATGACAGGTTAAGCACACCGATGTTGTGACTTTCGCGCGAGTCCATGACGTACTGCATGGCGTTCAGGACATCT
>Ga0115567_10002337_pt1 | contig 18721 bp, 26 predicted proteins | sample COGITO_mtgs_1204_2_FD_88679 | JGI IMG/M metagenome (GOLD analysis project Ga0115567, IMG submission 88679) | Pelagic marine microbial communities from North Sea - COGITO_mtgs_120412 | ecosystem: Environmental > Aquatic > Marine > Epipelagic | place: Germany:Helgoland, sampling site Kabeltonne... | reverse complement strand
GACGCCCTCTGTCGTCGCGACCGGCGATGCAGTAGCGCAAGCGCTCCTCCTTTGTGAAATCCAGGACCAGTAAAGTTGATGTTTCTCAAAAGTTGACTCATGTCACCTCCGACTGTTGTCAGTAAACGTGTATTATCTCTCCATTAGTCGTGAGTATCTGTTTGGTTTCGTGTCTATCTGGTTGCGTGCCTATCTGGTTTGGGTTCGTTTGGTTGTATGTTACCCGGTCTGTACGAGTTTATTCAATACACCCTCTCTCTCTCGTTTGGTTTGGTTGTATGATACCCGGTCTGTTCGAGGTTATTCAATACTCTCTCTCTCTCTCTTTCTTCGTGGACGCCGCCTTTTAGGACCTGGGCGCGGGTCCAACCGCTTCCCGTTATCTCGTCGTGGTTGCAGTGGCAGTTCCCCTGCAAGTTGGAACTGCAATTCCCCCGAGTGTCTCGGGGGAACACTTTGTGTTTCTCTTTGGTCTGTGAGCCCTTCTTGTACGAATTTATTCAAATACTTGATGAAGGGTGGCTGCGCGCTCGAATCCCAAAGTTTCGTTATCGATGCGCCGATTGCTATGATCCTGATCGGTGCCTGACGAAAATTCCTAGCCGTGGCTGCGCGGCGAAGTCCTAGGCAGACAGGACTTAACCATGCACCCGAGGTGTTCCCTGCGGAAGGGCAGCAACGTTGTCGAGCTCTTCGCGTATGGTGAGCATCTCCCGCTCGCGCTCCAGCTGCGCGTAAGCCGTCTTCGCGTCCGCAGGCAGCGGAGTAGAGCGGCGGGAACGCTGCCGAGAGGCGGGCTGCGAAGATTGGCGCTGGCCTGTCGAGGGCTGCTGCTGTGCCATGTCGAACGTAGATTCCAGAGGGGCACTCTTCTCGACGGATGCAGAGGTACTGGGCGCCTCACGGCGAACAGCGTCTTGCAGCCTCTCCGTTTCGAGTCTCTTGGCCTCTGTGTCGTCCTTGCGCATTTTCACGTCAAGGACGTGGTGTAACGTCTTCGAGAGATCCGCGAATGCTACCTTTCCTGTGGATTCAGGGTCCATGCTCTGCGCCAGCATCAACGCGCGATTCGCAGGCACCGCTACACCCATTTTGTTCAGCCCCTGTACAAACGAAGGATACGACATAGTGCCCTGCTCCCATCACCACGGCAGAGATATCAGCGCTTAATTGCATACCGCGTTTGTGCGCCACAGATCAGTACGGGCAGTGGCAGAAGCAACGGCAACGAGCGCTGGGGCGCCGGCGGGCACAGACAGTCTGAGCAGCGTCGCCTGAAGAGAGAGCCAGACTCAGAGCGCGCTCATCAAGCATATTGCGATCCTGGAGCTGTTCGGCGACACACATAGCAGGGTCCTGGCTGTAAGCAGCCTGAAGCGACTTGCGCACGTTGATGGGCTTAGAGGTGAGTTCACGCTCCAGAAGGCCTTGCTTGGCCATGCCATCCAGGGGCACGTAGACAGGATCGACAGGGTCAGAGGTCCGCCCCATCGTCCGCCACATAGTGTCCTTTTTCAGTACCGGCTGCGTGCCTTCGATGTCCGCCACGTCGATCCCTGCGCAACAACTCGGATGTTTATGCCTTACTCGGGTGCCTCTCTGGTACCTCGCGCCATGCATGGGATGCGGGGTGCGGGGCGCGAGGTGCGGGGATGCGGAGTAGCAACCGTTTCGAATCCCGCGACGAGGTCGGCCAGTTTTGCACCAGTTGCCGCCGGTTGCAGTCCAAAAGGCGCTATCTGGGAAGATGGAGTTTCCGGGGATGTCGGAAGTGCGAAGATTGAAGTCGCGATCCTGTGTTGGCTTCTTGTCGAACTTGCGCCGCCAGCCCGCATGCGATCCGTCCACCTTACCGTACATGATCAGTGTCTTGCGCCCATGTGAACTCAATGCAGTGCGAGAGTCCTCGCCGTGAAAGCCAACGCGGGTCTCGGCGCGTGCGGGCAGCTGGTCTTGCTGCTCCCGACCAGCTCCAGCCTCCTCAAGGTGCCCCAGTGAAGAAGCCGATCGCGCAGCCGCGGACTGCGCGATGGGTCGTGGAACGAGAGCCCCAGGAATGGCCGACGCAGATGTGACGTAGCGTGGGGACAAGGGATTCGTGCACCGGGTCGAGGAGAACCGCCCGCCAGCAATGTCGCGCACGTCAAGCGAGTTCTGTGGCCCGTCACAAAAATCCTAGTCAGCCCTCGCCTGCCAGCTCTACCCCCTTCCATCAGCGCAAGGTGCACGCAAATTAGGAAGGTTGCACGGGCGGGACCAAATTCTTCTTGCTCAACTTCTTCCGCGTGAAGGAGCGTGGGGTAGTGCCGGCGGCCGTGCCGAAGATATCGGACACCCCAATCGGGTCGCGAACACTCCTTTTGATGACCTTGGTGGATGCTCCCGCGATGTCCGTGATGTCTAGCGTATTCCGCAAGAACTTGGGCACTTCCTGATCCCCGTGCAATCTCGGCGCTTAGCATGGGATAGAGGTCTTTTTCCACCCGCCCCCCCTCATGGGCCCGGAGCATGTGGGTGCCGGTGCATTTGCTGGCCGGGGGCGTACCAGCTCAATCCTCTTGACTGAAGCGATTTGGTACGACGGTGTGAGTGGATTGGTAACCCGTGTGGTCGTCTCCAGGAAATGGTTGGCGACTGGGTGGGTTCCCTCGATGTCGTTCACGGTTAGATTCATAACGGGACGATTCCATGATAGGATCAGTGAGCGGGAAGTAGAGCCCGGAATGAAATCCTTCTCAGGCTTTTGGGTGAAGCCAAAACGCTTTGCCGGCATCGCGCCTGGGATGTCAGCGGTCGAGAGATAGCTGCACGCAAAGGTCTTGGCGAGTGCATCATCGCCCGACGCCATCCTGGGTGCTCTGAATCCCTTGCCTTTGATTCGATTTTCAATATCCGCTTGTTACGGCTGCTTGATTTGTGGATAAGCAAGGCAGCGCCTGCTGCCGATTACCCGACGCAGGCCAGGTAGGGCCTCCGCTCTCTCTAAAGGGTTTGGAAACGGCTCTACCGAATTTTAGAGTGGACGGACCAGTCAACTTAATGATGGTGTTGGATCATTGGAGGATCTGGAGGTGCGGCGCAATGCGTCTGTCTATCATTTCCACGACTCTGATCCTCGTTTCAAGTGCGTTGTTCGTCTACAATGAGCAGCCTCCCTCGCTAGCAGCCTCCGAACTCACTTGTGCCCTCCGTGCGAATGCGTGTGGGTTGCCGCGAGTCAGCATCGAGGCATGTCGCTTGAAGATGCTCTTGGCTTTCTGTATTTCCCGGCGCGGGACACTTCCCCGCCTGCGTGGCGGAGATTCCAGTGAGAGTGAAATACACTTCACTCGAGGCTTGAATTCTCACGCCGACAAGCTGGCAGAGTTGGAGAAGATTGGCCTTGGCCATACCTCGGCCAGCGCCAAGATGATGAAGAAGATGGGCTACGATGGAGGGGGGCTTGGGCGGCACGAGCAGGTCTGACCTGGTACATTGATGAACCAAGTATGCCAGGATGTCCACGGATGCTCAGATTTTTGGCTCTGAAGGGACCCGCCGTCCGCAGGGCATTCAAGATCCTGTTGAAGTTCACTCAAAGACAGGCCGCGCAGGGCTCGGGAACGCGAAAGACAAAGCAGAGAAGCCCCGGATGAGGAAGGAAGAGTTCCTCTTTTCAGACAGCGACGATATGGAGGACGCTAAGGCCTTCGGATTTGGGCAAGGTGGGCCATTCGTGCAAGTGCGACAGTAGGCAGCACGGCCTCCCGGGCTAACAGCTTTAGAGTGCGATGTTGAAGTTGGTCCCTGACGATGGTTCGTAAAGCAGGCGCAGCAACAAAGAAAGCCTGGGATCGGAAATTGCGGACAGCAATGGGGCAGGACCTGCAAAGGTGCGACCCTGCCCCAGCCATTGTGGATTGCAGGGCACCGAAGACTCTGAGCTAACTTGGATCTGAATGGCAGAGCACGGAAAAAGCGTGGAGAGGGAAAAAGGCGACTGGATCAGGAGGAGCAGGCTGATGGATTGCAAGGAAGGCTGCGCTTCGAGAAAGACTTTGCGCGAAGTTGGGACGGTGATTCCTCCCTGAGAGCTAGCAACATTGTCCAACACGCTGACCTCGCAAACCATGGTGAGAAAAATTTGAGGAAAGGAGCCGTTGTTGCCCGACAGAAAAGTACGTGGACATCGGGAATTCAGGGAGCGAGGATCGTGCAAGCAGCGAGGTGGCGAGGGTAGGGGATGAGAAGCAGAAGGCATACACCCAATGGGCAGACTTCGACACTATCACCCGGCAAGCACCCCTGGTTATGTGAGAGACGCAACATTCTTGCGTGTCTTCATAGGGAATTTGCCGCCTCTTGCATGCAGCGTGTCTTTGATAGACTCTACTTGGCTTCTGTTGCTGCAGAAATCGCAAAGGACTGCGTGGGATGGGGGATGCCAAGGCTGCGATTTCAAGCAAGGAACGGCACAAGCAGCGAACGCTCGGGGGTATCAACGGACTGCGGGCTCGCAACCGTGACACTGTAACTGACCAAGAGGAGCTTGAGATTCATAGACGTGTGCTGCAAAAGACTGGTGGAGTGGCAAGACGTGTTGAAAGCATCAAAGTAGCTGGTGGATCCCCAAAAACCAGATATGCATGGAGAACGGATGCCGAGGTTGAAAGTAATTCAGAGGAAGTGCACAGTGCTCAGCGACCAGCAGGAAAACAGAACACTTGTGGCGAGCACTTCGACCCCTCTATCCCAAAGCTAAACATGCGTGATGTTTCGGTGGGTGGAACTCGCTGTGTTCCACGGCAGGTCTCCAGAGGTGACCACAGTAATGAAGTGGCATCTCTTGTGGCCGGAAACTCTTATGAACGTGTTTCCGGTGTGAACGACGATAACGAGCGTGGAGGGAGTGTGCAATGTAGTCTTCAAAAAGGGAGCCTGAAAGAACAAGCAAAAGAAGCACAGCTGGGTATACATGGCAGCACAGAATGCGCAACGGTTGCGTCGATCAACGGTGCGGAAGTTGGCATGGGATCTGATGGACCGCTTCGGAATCGGCATCAGGACAGAAAAACTAGGATATTGCAGCAAGAAGGCGAGGATTCCCCAACGGTTCGGAGCTCCAGGTAAGCTGCAAACAGAACCGAGCATCACCCGTTCTCCAGGGTGCCTTGATTTTCAGGATGGAAGAACAACTTGACAGGGTGGCACCCATGCAGGGACATTTCTGAAGTAGAGAGAAGTCACGTCAGCTACGATTGTGAGTTGGGAGAGATCGAGGGGCGGCATGAAGATAATGAGGTGGACGAAAACAACTGGGGGCGGCTTCTCGCGGGGGACGACATAGCAGCGGCAGAGGAGACGAGACGCGCGGAGGAGAAGCTGTTGCAAGGGAGTAGGTACGCACGGGAAGCAAAGCTCAGGACTTTGAGCACAACTGAGGATTCCAGATCGTTGATGGGATCAGGTCTTGCAATCGACAGTCCATCGCAAACTAGACGTCACCAGGACGATCCGGATGCCCTTGTCAAGCTTTTGCAGGAATTCCGATACCCATCCGATTGCTTTGCTTTGAAAGCCAACCCCAACAATTCAAATCCTATGATGCGGTGCCATGGGTTGTCTGCAAGGGCTTCGAGATTGGTTTGAAGCTGAATGTGCGTCTAAGACGAGCAGGAGCCAGGGGGCGGATGGAAGGAACCCAAAGGCGGGTTTGCGCGCTGGTTCGCCGGCCAAGATATGTCAAGACGCGCACTCATTGAGACAGATGGTGCGGCTGAGTCATCTCTTGAGTCAAATGAAGTGCATGGTATGAGAGATGAGACGTCCAAGACAGTGGCTCAGAAACGGCTGCGAGCTGCGACCCAAGGCGAGATGGCTAAGTCGAAGGCATTGAAGCTTTCGAAAGGCAACGAAGCCTCCAGCGCCCAGGAATCCGACGCAGAAGAATCCGAGAGGAAAGTAGCCTGGACTCCAAACCCCTTTACTCTGCGTCTCATTTGAGGAGCCTGATGTATGTACATGTCTGTCCAGGTGGATCGAAGTGGGAAAGCACGGCAAGGACCTTGTGAGCAAGTGGCGCAGCCCAACGCACAGGCTCCAACCCCCGAAATTCTCTATCTCTTTCTCTCTCTCTCTCTCTCTCTCTCTCTCTCTCTCTCTCTCTCTCTCTCTCTCTCTCTGTATATATATATATATATATCCTTCTTGTCACAGCACATTCGTGCTTTCCCGGGCTGCTAGTTAAATGCAGTGGTCGCGGAGCAGGGCTAGTGGGGACGGGGACGGCGCATATCGTGTTGTGAAGAGTGACGGGAGCGCCTCGCTGGGACATTACACTAGCGGCCTGGTGCTGCACAAAGGGTGGCGTCCACGTGTGGGTTACGACCCTGTGGCTCAGGAGGATGTCGACGCGATGCGGCCGCGCCATCAGCAAGAGCTCATCGCGGCAGGCAATGCCGCACGGCGCAAAGCGCAGCTCCTTTCACAGCGCAATAAGCGAAAGCGCTTCAAGCGTGAGTGGGCTGGCTTCACTGGGCGTGCCCCCCTGCTCGGCGACGGAAAATGGAAGCCAGAAGACTTTCGCCACCGTGAAGACGGTAAGTTCTCGCACTCAGAGTACGTGCGGTACCAGGCGGCCATCAAAGCTGTTATCCGGGGCACCAAGTGGCGCAACCGTCTGCGCGAGGCAGAAGAGCGCGAGGCCCAGCAGCAGGGCTTGTCTGAGCAGGCCTTGGCGCCCGCTGCTGCCTCGAGATAGAAATAAACAAGAATAATTGATATGGAATCCAAATCACGGCACCGAACCAGAACCAACACCGAACCAGAACCCCTAGCCAGTTGGTTCAATAAACCCACACAAGAAATAAGCCGATGGTTGAAGCTACCCCGGTCAGCTTGCCTACTCCCACTGTCAATACCGATATCTCGCCACTCCTTAGTGCGTGCTGCTCAATGCCCGTAGCCTGCAGCCTCTCGCAGCTTGCGCTCGGCACGCTGCTGCTGCTCAAGGCGCGTCTTGTGCGCCTGCGCGACCTTGATGTCTTTCGCAGCCAGAGCGTTGCGGTCGGCGCGGTTGCGAGAATCTGAGGGGAGTACATTTGTGGGGGCACAGATCGGTGCCTTGTCACACGAGCGGTAGTCCCAGTAGCGCACCTCGTCAAAGTCGATGAAACCTACCCAAGAGCCCTCCACTTGCGACACAACGGTCCCCTCGACCTCTGGAGCCGCAGGGTCATACCGCTCGATCACGCCCTCGAACCAGTCCGATGGGATCCCTCGCCGACCACTGGGGTTACCAAATGCGAGGCGGCACCGCAAATTATTTTCCTCATCTGCACGAAACCCACCATTCAGCAACTGATCAGGCTGCAGTAGAGCGAAACGTGCGTCTACGTTTTGTGGTCCTTTGCACGCTTTGGCTGCAGGGGAAAAGCACCTGTGTATGTTTGACTATCGGTAGTCTCGTGAATCATGTCTCCCCCAAAGAAGACATTAGTGAATTTATCACCTGGAAAGTCAATGGCAATGCAGCCCCCGTCTGGGAAGTGCACTGTGCGCACCCCCTTATTGCGGATCAGCATCTTGTTGTACCCGAAACCAATCGTGAACGTCTGGTGTCCGCTCACCTCGTAGTCTCCTGCCCCGGACCTGGCGTCCCAAAGATAGCATGTAAGAAAATTCCTCTCTCTCTCTCTCGCTCTCTCGCTCTCTCGCTCTCTCTCGCTCGCTCGCTCGCTCTCTCCCTCTCCCTCTTTTTCTCTCTTTCTTTCTTTCTCTCTCCCTCTCTTGCTTTGTCTCTCTCTCACACACACATTTTCTCTCTCTCAATCAATCACTCGGGCTCGCGCGCCTGCGATTGTGCACGCACTGGGGCGTGCTTTGGCAATTGGTTCTGGGTGCGCGGGGTACTTGAGGTAGAAGGCCGAGATCGGCGGATGGTGACACACTTGCTCCATCCAAAGCTGTGTTCCCCCAGCCTGACATAGAGGACAAAGAAATGGGTTGAGCCGAAGCCTCTCAAAACTCAAGTTCTTCGGAGTCAGGAATGCAAGATCGGATGTTTCCACAGCAGTGCCAGAGCGCTTACCAGTTCAGCCTGCAGTGTCTCTCCAAGAATTGGGTTCAGAGGCTTTAGGAAGTTTCCCGAGGTAAGTATAGTAGTAGCGACGAAACAGGCCACCACCTAGGTGAAAAGGGGATAATAAATAACAGCGGGTGCGCCGTCCAGGGTGATGGGGCAACTGGTGTGCCCGGTTTCAACCTGTTTCATTCGCTCCATAGGGTCCTTGGCAGCGGATGCGCGCGGGAGAAAGTGGTGGCAGAAGCCTCCCATGAGAGATCCGATCTCCAGAATAGTGCGCGGCTGGCAGCACTGAATCGGAAACGACACGTTCATAACGTTTCCACCAGTGAGAAGGTTCCGGCCCATTTGCGAGATCATCAGCGATAGCACCGAGCGACAAATCTTTTGGTGCTCGATCTCAGTGCATCCTACCCCTCCAGTTGCTGCGGCCTTTGGGTGCCGGCAGGCAAAGATAGCCGCACGGAGGTCCTCGTCCTCTTGGGATGTAGCTGAGCCTCTAGCCAGGTTGCTTGCGCGGCGGTAAAGGCCCTTGCCCACCTTGCCGAGCCAGCTGCGTTGCTTCTTGTCACCTATTTGAACCATGAGATTCGGCCGTCAGCGCCTGGCACTGCCTGCGGAGCCCACAGCTGCTGCGCATACAACTAAACGGAATGAAATCGAGGTGTCATGAGCCAGCGGGCGTGCCAGACCTGGAGCTTCCTTTGCGGCTGTCTCACCCTGCTCCTCGTCTAAATTCTCGATGCCATCGTCACCTCCGTAGTAGTCGTCTTTGGGGAGTTCATTCAGAGCTAGCGCGGTCATCTGGCCGTCCATCCGCTCAACCGCGGCGCAAATGGCGTCGGCATCAAAATCATCCTGACCCATCTTCACGAATTCGCAGCGCGCCCGTTCGTCACTTCAAAGCCGCTTCTTTGGAGTTAGGTGCCGGTTCTATCCAGAAGTCGCCACTCACAGCGCTGAGTACAGATCGCTGCAGGACGGTCGTGCCTCTGCGCAGCACAGGGCGCACCGCAATATGGCAATTGTAAAAAGGGTCGTTTGAGTGATGGGTCTCAAACCAGTTTGAATCAAAACCACGGGGCTCTAGTCATGCTAGCGGAGGCTGGTACGCGCGTGCTGCCAACACGGAAAAAGCTATTATTCCTAACGCTACAGTTTGCGTGCATCATCTTATCGACAGAGTTGTGGTGGCCGAGCGTGATGGCAGCTGATCTGGAGGTACAGAAGCACCAGATTGACGGTGACAGCGCGTCGCTCACCGGAGGCGTGCCGTGCAGACCATGGCCGCATTGCGTCGGTGGGGCGATCAACTGGACAAGGTTCTTTAGCGATGTGGAAGCGATGGGAGAATGCGAGCGCGCAACTCATTGCTCGGCAGCGGACCGTGTAAAGCAGCTTGACACCCAGCAGGAACTTGGGTATGTGTGGGAGCGTCGACTTGCCAATGCTGAGGCTGCAATCGGGGACGAAGAGGACGAGTTCTGGCGAGATCATCTTCATCGACTCAGTGCTAGTCTCCACGCGATCGAGCTGCAGCAGCAAGATCTGTGGCATGAAGATGTGGGCCTAGGGGGCGAGTACATATCGTACATCGACTCGCTGTCGGCAGATTCCGTCCGAACACGAGTTCCTCAGCGCGCCAGCAAGAGCGAACAGCGGCAGGTCATTCCCATGCGTTTCATGAGTTCAGTCAGGCAGACGGTGTATGTTTCAGATAGCTTGTGCGGTGGTATCGTGAGTGGGGTTTGAACGAACTGCATGTTGCAGGCGGTCGAGGCACTTGTGGAAAGACAAGAGGTGGCTCGGATTGAAGTGACAGCCGAGCAGGCTGTGGCAGGGGCGATGACCTCTGTAGAAGCACATATCGATCTGGTGCGATACAAAAACAGTATTTTTTCCCCCATCGCAGCATGGAATTGTTGCGCCCCAGCTTGCGTGGTTCCACCTGCCCATGAGCGATGCCGGGCGGGATCGCAGGTCGGGGCGCGTGAACAGTGTATGGTGCGAGATTTGCTAGAGAATGCACTTGAATTACGTGCTGTGGATGAGTGAGTTCAATGGCCCAACCGTGTCGCCGCATAAGGAGAAAATCGGGCCAACGACTTTGGCGATTAACCAGTAGCTTGGCTCTCTGCGCAGGCTAGTCTGCGAAGGTGCGGATGTGGCACGGGATGAACTGACGTCTGAGTGTCGACGACGCTGTGAGCGTTTATGTGAGCTTGAGCGCACATGTCACGGATTTGCAACCGTACGCGCCTCCTGTTTTTTTGCGAGACGCCCATCAGGCCTCGACATCCTAGCTCGGTGCTCCCCAGGCTCGCTCAACGCCTGCCGGCTGCACTGCGCGCACTCTTGCCGACTCTGCGGTCAGTGATAGCATCATAAGGCGCTACACTATCTTGTGCAGAATCCCGGGGGCATTGCTTGGAACGGTGTCCCGGAATGGCGCAGCGGAAGGCAGCGAGAACCTCTCGCCGCTTGAGAACGGACCAGAGCAACCGCGACACTCGGCGGGGCACAAGCTATGTGTGATCGTGCCTTTTCGCAACGGCTGTGGTCGCTTTAATCAAGGCGCAGGCCGTGATCAGAATCTCGATGAGTTCATGAGGTTTGAACCGTGCTCACCCGAAGTCGCCACAATCTTCCTTGACAGCAGTGCCCGCATATAGAGGAAGGAGTGTTTCCTGATTCTGACTTACGGAGTGTCAGGCACATGCCGCAATTTTTGGAAAAGGCTGGAGTTTGGTCGCATCGGGTGGTTGTGGTAGAACAGTCGCAGCGTGGGCTCTTCAACAAGGGATTGATGTTCAATGTTGGGGTTAAGCACGCCGAGGCGATTGGATGCGACTACATGGTCATGAACGATGTGGACCATCTCCCAATCGAGCCTAAAAATAACCATGCTTTTCCAGACGTGCCTGTGCATCTTTGTACCAAAACAGACATGAAGGGCTTCAAGCTCTACGAGAGAATGGTTGGAGGTGCGCTTCTTGTCACCTTGGAGCAATACAAGAAGTTCAACGGGTACTCAAACATGGTGCTGCCCTGAATCAATCCGCCCCCGAAGAAGCTCCACCGTACAGGCTGCTGTCGGCTAGGCGTAGATGCGCCCTGCTCTGGAATTGATCTTGACAGTTCCACCCTGGCAGTACTTTGGCTGGGGTCAGGAAGACGACGACATGTTCGAGCGAATCCGCACAGTTTTCAAGAAGGTTAAGCACATCGATCAAAAGGTCGGGAAGTACCATGCTCTCACGCACGGTCGTGTAAAGGACCTCGATGTCACGGTAAACTTTGACGCTAATGCAAAGCGACTCAAGGAGATGCGTAAGGCGGGTACTAGGCAGCTCCAATTGGATGGTTTCAACACTGCAGACGAGTATCACAAGGTGATCGCGACCTTACACGGTCCCTTCACGGAGACGCGACGCGAGGATCGATGGAGTGACATGACCATCATTGTTGGCACCGACTATGAACACCTTCTTGTCGACGTCCTCAAGGTAGTACCCATCCGCTGCATTCTTTTTCCCCTGCTGATGCTGCGCCAGCGTTCATGACGTTACTTCGCGGCGCAGGATGGAAAGCGCCTCCCTCCCTGCGATGACACCGAGTCTTCAGCGAATGCAACTGTGGTCGCCGAGCAGCGTCGACGCGCCCGGTATCTGTAGGTCAAGATGGCAGCGGCAATGCCGCGAGTCTATCTCTTTCACTCTTGTTCCACCGACAAATGCGTACCGAACAAATCGGAAGAGCAAGATCTGCTCTGTGCGTGGCTTTTCGATCGCTGCCCGAAAAAGATATGTATGTTGCCACTAGTCTGCGTTGCACTAGATTGAGCCCAAGGGCACGAGGGGGATGAGAAGAGCTAGGGTAAGATTACCCCCGATAGAGAGCCCAACCCGTGGCCGCTGGAGCATGCCCAACGCCTGGTTTGGGTTAGCTTCTGCAATGTGTATCACACAATCTGCGTGCCTCGCTGGTTTGTACTACAAGGGATGACAGCAAGACACAGGCACCGCGAGAAACCAGCGCGGTAGTAGGCTCCAACTTTGCGCGATCGGCGCGAAGGGCCTACATCAGCTGGATGAGATCAGTGTCCTCTGGCCAGCCGTCCAAATCACGCGTCTGCTCCCGCGGCGTGCCAGCAGCGATGGAATTTCCTCCCTGTGGCACTCCGCCAAGATCTGGTCGCTGAGCCACTTGAAGCTGTGCAAGTGCAATCATCGGCAGCTCTCCACTGAGCGTCGCCCAGCGTGGACTCGCTGGGGATGGTGCAGGGGAGCTGCGGTCACGATCGAGGGACAGGTTGCGGGAAACAAAGCGCGCTTGAGCATTCAAGAGCCGCTCCGGCGCCATGTCCCTTGGCAGCTCAGCTGCTCGTGACCAAGGATCACCAGCGCGAGACTGCTCGCGGTGCTGCTGCCACTCAGGCTCCTCCACACCGGCATCGGCTTGCAGGCCAGATATCTGCACGCAACGGGACTTCGCGTCAGCACCAAGTGTGACGCGATGCGGCTTGCCCATGCACACACAGAGTAACACCCTGCCCCACCACGACCGGACGCGCCAGATTAGAGCTGCAGCTGGGGGCAGACGCATCTTGTAATGCGTCAGCACACGAATTCGCAGCGCCAATGCGCCGGTGGTGCCCGCTAGAGATGGTCCACTAGAGAGGGGGGCAGACCTGTGAAGCCTGAAAATGCGAATCCTCGACCAGCACACGAGGCATGCTGACGGGCACACGACCCTGGGGAAGGCCCTGAGACGGCCGGAGCGAAGGCTGGATGACGACGTCTTGGAGCGGGGCCGGTACCGCGTTTGCACGAACATGCGACTCTTGTGTGTAAACTGAAAAAGTTGCAGAGCGGAGCAATCGTGCGGGGGAAGGTACTCCAGATCCAACCATCTTTGTCTGTTGCGGGAACGGCGGTACTAGGGCGAAAGTTGCAGTTGCAGGCTCGATTGGAGCAGGAAGAACATGCCCCACAATCGCACGCGTGACCATGCCCGCTTGCGAATTAGCTAACCACGGCCGGGAAGGGTCAAAGCCAGGCGGGAAGGGAAGTTGGTCATGGCTCGACCAGAGATGTGATGGGATTCGCGGTGTCGGTGCTGTAACAGCCGATAGATTCGACGGCGACATCGCTCCACTCGCGGCCCCGCTGCGCGCAACTGGCGTGTTGTAGCCCGACTGGGTACCCAAACGAATAGGGTGCATCGGTGCCTCGTGGCGCACAGAGCCATGCCACGGCAGAGAGCTCTCACGTGGTGGGACTGCATGATAAATGTTTTCGCCGAAGTGCGGTCGTGGAAGGCGCGTCGCGAACGTCGCGCCTGCCTCCAAGTATGCGGGCACGGGCGCCGCCCGGGTGCTGACCAAAACCGCGCGTCGCTCAGGAAGCAGCGCTGGCGCGGTTAGGTCATTCGCCTTCGGTACTGATGACCTTGGGCCTGCTTGCTTGCCAGCCGAAGCTTCACCGCTGGGTCGCAGACGAAGCGACGTGAGCCATGATCCATAGGAAACTTTTGCACTGGGTGCTGGCACTGAGCGATTGTCTTGCGCGCCGCGCTTGCGCTCTTTGATGGTCTCAGCACGTGCCGCGAGTGCCTGCGCGCGCCGGTGCAATGCCTGTGCTTCGGCTGCCACCGCCCGCTCCTCCTTGTCCAATGCCGCGACACCCGCGCCCATGGCAGGTGTCACCATGCGCAGCGTTGCTTCGGGAGCCGCGCGCTGCTGCAGCGACACGACCGTCGAGTGCCAATGCGGCGACAATTGCATTGGTTGTGAGGTAGCATGCGTGGCGGGAAGCGCTTGCACAGGTGTTGGAGGAGCGCGGCTTGGATTGCGCGGGAGAGAAAGGGTCATCGCCGAAGGCTTGACAGCTGCTCGCGCGCGCAGTGCCTCAAGCTTTTCTGCTCGCTGGCGCGCCTTCTCTTCCCGCGCTTGCCGCCGTCGCAGCTTGTATCTCCCATACCACGAGAGCGTTGCCGGTATCTGTTGCGCTGACAGCTGTGCTGGCGGCTGTCCTGGGCGATGCTTCTGATCAGCTGCCAGAGCCGGAAAGGACGCTTGCACACTTTTTCCTTGCTCCAAGGTGCGATTATTGCTGCTCAGATTTACGGGCTTTTCACCAGCCCCACCAGCCGCATCCTGGGGACCTGAACGGGCTTGCAGCTGGCAGTTGCGACCCGGTGCCTGCAGCCCTGGCACCATTCCAGCGGCCTGCGATTTCGTCCCGTCGGCACTGTTGGAGATAGATGTTTGAAGTGGGGTGTTTCTCAAGTCGGCACCATCGTTGCAAAGGCCATCGACTCTGTCGTTGCCAACGTTCCGCAGGGGCGTAAGGCGTACAACACCCGTGGGCGGGTCAACAGCTGGCGGATTTGGAGCACGTAGATATGTGGCCTTGAGCTGAAGCAGCGCGCGAGTGCCTGCGACAGCCGCAGCGTCCGCTGCGGCCGCAGTTGAGGTGAGGACGAACCATTGGTCGTTTACCGAGGAGCCTTCGCGAAGTGGAACCACAACTTGTCCGAGCGCTTCGTCTGCTGCGCCCACAGCTCGAATCTCATGGTACACCGTCACAACCAGCTCCCGCGCGCTTCCATCTGCTGGCAGCGAAAGCCGCGCGTTCCAGACGGGTTCGGTGCCACCCGCTACGACCTTTGTGCACCGCATGTCTTGAGGCTCGCGCAGCAATCGATGGGCCTCGGGCGGCACCCTGCGCGCATCGCCTGCGGCCAGAACACTAACGCACGCGTATGTCTTAAGCTCTTCTGGCGCCACCTGCTTTGCAGCAAGACCGCGCGCGCGGCTAACGCAAACGGTTACCACGCGATTGCCATCCGGTTGCGGTGCATGCGGAAGTTCCATGCCGCCCGCGAGTTGCGAGAAGGTAGGGGGAGCGGCGAGAGGAGGTGCCCCTTCTGGCGGCAGTAAGACGTTGAACATCGGCGGAGTGGGGGTCAGGGCGCCCGTGGAAAGCTGGGTAGCCGCGAGCTGCGCACTACAGGAGGAGCGGATTGCATCCAGTCCCAAGAGAGGGAGATTAGTGAACTTGAAACGCGCGCGGAAGCCGTGCACAGTTGGTTCCTTGGCGTTCATCACGTCGAGCGCCTCCTCGGGCTGCGTGCACGAGAGGAGCAGCGACTCCACGTGCTGAAGAAATCCCACTGAAACTTGGAATAACACCTTGTTTCCCTGCCATTGCAAAGCGATGTTCAGTCCAACTGCAGAATCTGCGACGTACTGTGACGCACACAGTGCGGAAAGGCCATCACGTCTTGCACAGCAGAGGGGCGGTACCACTGCGAAGAGCTCGTCTAAAATGTGCAGGGCCATCGGTGTATCGAAGACAGACGTGAAGAGTGAAAGAAACCATCTCATGGCCGGAAGTTCCAACGGAAGAGCAAGCTGCTCGAGCTTGGCGTGCACCCGAGGCACCAGTGTCTGTGCAAACCGGTCTAGTGTTCTGAGGTCGACCCGGAGATTGAACATGTCTTTGGTGTAGTACCCGGGCACAATATCCTCGATCAAGCAACAAAGCACCCAGAACGCATCGTCTTCCTCTAATACCAGCAGCAGCGTCGCTGCAACAAAGTTCATGGCCTGGCAGTAACCCACGCGGCGGTCACGCATGCAGTACGCGGAGAGCACTCGTCGAAGAGGCTCGAGGAGCTGGCCCTGCTGCTGCTCGTTCTGGTGAAGGCCAAGCACACCATCGTGGGTTGTCTCGCGGAAGAGAGGGTTCTCGGGAAAGGTTCTCGGCACGTCCTTATCGATCTGATTGCGACACTCAACCATTTCCGGTGCATCGGAAGTAGTGGCGAGCATCACCAAAGCGTCGTACGAGTGCGGAGACGCCCGCCGCTTTGCGAGCGACCCCGTCAATTCTCGCCATGCATTCGCCCGCTCCCCCGCCGCTGATACGTTCCCAATCGCATTTCCGTTCCATTCGTCCTCTTCGTACTGCGTTGCAGCCCAGTTAGCCTCTGCCTGTGTCGCGCTCGAGTGCTCGGCGGCTAAGTCCTCGCCCGACGACGGGCGCGGCGCAAAGCCCGCATACTCCCTGTAAGCATTGGCTAAATCCAGTCCGCGTCCCACCTGGCTTCCGTGGGTGATTACCTGCAAGAAATCCGAACTCAGATCATGTCGTCACCTCAGCAAGTCGGAGCATTCCGGCCCCACTGAGGAACATCGCAGACGATCTGAAGAGGCAAAGAAGCAACAGCATGAACGTACTCACACCCTTTCTACGTACTCGCACCCTTTCTAGGTCATTCGAGACCCTTCTGGGGCGGATTCAGTCGCAGCTTAGCAGGTGGCACTGTAAGCGAGAGCTCACCATGGAGGGGGGGGCCCCCGGGCTGAGCACCGGTGTCCCCGAGATGTGGATGCCCTCGGAGCCATCCTCGCCCAGCATAGTCGGAGTAAACATCGTATCTTGAACCGGGCTGCGAGAGGGGCTTAAATTGGCCCGCATAGCGATTGCGGTGTCGATCGACACTGTTCCGGCCATTGGAGCAATGGCCCCAACAGGATTCCTCCACCCTGTTGCTTGCTCGGCGGGAAGCAGGCAGACGCGGCCGTGCGAAACACGTCGTCACTTATCCTGGAGGATCAGGCGGGAGAGGGAGCTCCAGATACGTCGAGCATGCCTTATCCTTCCTCGCTCGGGCCGAGCGACAGTGCGAGGGGCACTTCAAACCCTCTTTCGTGTGTGTGTGTAGGCCGGCCCAGTAGGAGGTAAACTAAACACGTGTATTCATTCTGGTTTGATTTGCTGCACAGTACATGAAGAGGAGCTTGGCTGCCATGGTGAGCCTCTTCGCGATCCGCTGTCGCTGTAACAGCAGTAGAAACGCACAAACTTCCAGAGCTATTCCGCTGTGGAAGGGGCTAACTCATGGGCGATCCTGGCAGGCAACTCACGCTCGTGCCCCGGCCATTCTACCATCGCTTCTCGCGTGCGACCTTGCGAAGCTCGCAGATGAGGCAAACCGTGTTGCACCCTCCGCCTCCGACTATGTTGAAACCCCACCCCCGTTTGTTCTTCAGTTCCATGCTGCCACCGTCGTCTGATTCCCTGGAAACTTCCGAGCGCCTTTTGCGCCAAACTTCATTGTTGAGGGACGTACGGATGGGCTTCACACCGGCTCGTGCTTATGGGTTCCTGGCATCAGGTTCACTTGGATGTGATGGACGGACACTTCGTTCCGAACCTCTCGTGGGGGGCCCCTGTAATCAAATGCCTAAAGCCGGTATGACACCAGCCTTGGACCAACGCCCAGCGCCCTGCAGGGCGATGCGCCTGCCGAGTTTCGGTGGTGTGCGCTGATTTTGTGCGCTTCCTCCTGGCAGCATTCAAAGGCATTTTTCGATGTTCATCTTATGGTGTCGGAACCCGAGAAGTGGGTAAAGGACATGGCCGACGCGGGCGCCGACATGTTCACGTTCCATGCGGAAGCAACAAATGATGCAACAGCACTAATCAAGGCCATCAAAGACGCTAAGATGAAGGCGGGCATCGCGATTAAGCCCAAGACGCCAGCATCAGCGGCGCTGAAGTACGCCAACGATGTGGACCTCATCCTCGTAATGACAGTCGAGCCGGGCTTCGGGGGGCAAAGTTTCATGGCAGACATGATGCCGAAAGTGCAGGAGATCCGAGAGAAGTGCCCCGACATGGACATCCAAGTTGATGGTGGGATCGGGCCAGGGAACATTGACGAGTGTGCAAAGGCCGGCGCCAACTGGATTGTAGCGGGAAGCAGTGTTTTCAAGGCTGCAAACCCGCAGCAGGCTATCGTGGCTATGAAACGTTCGATCGAGAAGTATGGCAATGGCAAGGCCGACTCGGAGCTGACCCCTGAGATAAAATGAGTATGGTGTGTGTAGCGCGGCGCGATGCGGCCAGCTCTTGTCAAGTCAGCAAGAAGAAAGATACGCATTTCGTACACAGCTGATGTATCAAGTACAAAAGTGAAAACCACTCGTCAGATGCTCCGTACCGTATTTATTTTGAGATTGGTTGGTGTAATTGCGGCAGCGCTCGGATTGTGCCGGATGAGCTGGCGCGTAGTTCACTGGACGATGGGCTCAGAGGGCATCAAGCGATGGCCTCTCGTGTGCCTCAAATGAGAGCGAGAAGCCGCTCGAACCATGACGCAGCACCAGCACGAGAGCGTCACCCACGCGAACTCGAAGCGCCTGGGGAAGGAGGAAGAGCGGATGGGGCTCCTCGGGTGCATCTGCGCGCTGCCCTCCGCCGTCGAAATGGGTTCCACCGGCAAAGAGCAGGTCGCGTGACAGTCGCACCGCGTGTGCTACCCCCGATACCGTGACTGCGACTCGCACGACCACATCCAAACCATCGTTTGGGAGCGCTTCGTCCGTATTCTGCTCAGTAAAGTTCCAAAGAAGAGCGGGTGTGCGCTCCGAGAGTGGCCAACACGGCACCTGTCCCGCTCACGTGTCACGCAGTGTCCCTGCAGAGCAATGCCGCGCGGATTGGGTGTCTGGCCTGCAAATACCTGCGACGGCGAGGCATCGAGAAGCTCGAATGGGGTGGCAGAAGCAGACATGGCCGAAATATCTACGCCGAGCACCTCACCCGGGGGGCTCTGGTCCGCGGCGGCGCTGGGCGAATTCATGAG
>Ga0115567_10002326_pt1 | contig 18782 bp, 24 predicted proteins | sample COGITO_mtgs_1204_2_FD_88679 | JGI IMG/M metagenome (GOLD analysis project Ga0115567, IMG submission 88679) | Pelagic marine microbial communities from North Sea - COGITO_mtgs_120412 | ecosystem: Environmental > Aquatic > Marine > Epipelagic | place: Germany:Helgoland, sampling site Kabeltonne... | reverse complement strand
GGAGCCTGCGCTCCGCATCGAGGTCGTGGAGCAGCAGCGGCAGCTGCACGAGGGTAAGGGCTCAAGTGGTCCAACGGGCGGGCCTCTGCTTCAGCAACTGACTCTAAAAGTATTTATAAAAGTTCCAGGGTGCCATCAGCCCTGAGCGGCCGCAGGCAGGGAGGGGACCCACCTGCGCCGCGCGTGCCGCGCGAATGACCGTAAGCGCGTGCCCAGCGGCGACCTGCCCCCGAGCCAGACAGGCGCTCCGCCTCAGCCAAGTCAGGCCACAACCCGCACCGTCTTGCGGTCGGGACGGGGCGCGCACTGCATCTTTTGCCAAAAGACCGCCGATTTCGGCGGTCGCCAGCGTGTCTACCGCCTCCTGGCCAGCTGCGAGGGCCGCGCTGAGCAGTCGTCGGCTCTCGTCGGCGACTGGTGTCATCGCCGACCCTCGCTGCGCACCGCCCTCGCTCTCCACGGTCGCAGCGGCGTCTTTGCGCAGAGCGGTGGCAAGCAGCTCCGCGAGGTGCGTTCCCTGCAGCAGCTCCTTGCGGCCCTCCCGGAGAATGCCGCTGACCGCCTTGGTAGCGCGCGCATCGTGAGATCCCGCCTCCTCCTCCATGCCCCTCCGCTGCAGCGCCGCCAGCAAAGGGGCAATGATGCGGTCCTCCACGGAGTCCACGCCGAGGTGTGCGGTCAAGCGCTGAAGAAAGACCTGACGCCCACCCGCAGAGCATTACTCAGCGAGCAAAAAGCAAGCGAGAGCTCCTTTTCTCTCTGCATGCTACTCGAGAAGCGCCTCCCGGAAAAGCGGATGCCGTCATGGTTGTTCGCACGGTGCGTGGCAAAGACGGACCGGGTTCGTGAGCTGGCGCAGGAGCACGGCCGCCGAGCGTTTCGCCTCTACATCGTTGCGTGAGCTCTTTGCGCGTTGAACCAAGAGCTCTGCCAGCATAGCCAGGTCTCCCTCAGATGCGTCGATCCAGAAGCCTGCGGTTGCGCGCCGCGTGGATGTCAGAGACGTGCGGACAGAGGATTGTTACGAGTATGGCACTTGCCATTATTTCCAGGGTCACCCTTCTCCCGGTAAAACTTCACAAGTGAGTCAGTCGCTCCTTCGACCTCGTTCTGACCCTGCCAACATGTTTCTATTCAGCCAGCGCCAAATCTGCATGTGGATTTCGCAAAGAAATGTACTGGTGTGATCGGTGTATCTTGACAGAAAGTAACTGCCATTCATGAAGAGAAACAAAAAAATGGCTTTGCAAGATATTGACAGGCAGAATTGACCTTAAGGCGTCGCTCCTTACGCATGAGAAGCATTGAGCGCACCAACAGAGATGCAGCTGATTTCTCCACCTCGACTCCGTCGGAGGACAGACACGTTCGCACGTCTTTGTACGTGTACTCGGACCAGAATCCTTCTTGCGAAACCTGTCGCATGCGGATACTCAGCGTGTCGAAGAGCCAGAACGGCAAGCGCCCTGAATGCGCGTTACAAAACGTTTCAACGGCGTGGTATGCACCGCGGCGGCGCGCACTGAGTAGGTCCGATTAGCAGTGAGCCCATTCACCGTCATATTGTCGGAGCAAGCGTTCCCACCGCCACTTGACCCATTTACACCGTCTGTGCTCGGATACACGCGGTGCCATTCCGTCGTTTCGGCGCTTGGATGGCGATACTCCACTACGTAGCCTGCGGGAATTGCGTCCGTTCCCGAGCCAGCGCTCGTCTGCAAGCTAACTGTGAACTCGGTGGAGCTGCACACATTCCCGAAATTCTCACGCAAACTCACCAATCGATTCAGCGAAATCAAAGAAGATTGTCCAGGATCTATGGCACAGTGCTTGAGAGTCTGGAAAGAGCTGGGGAGTCACGTGACATGAGACATTTCGAGTTCCGGGGACGGAGGGATCTCCGGAGTGCGGAAGTGGAGGACGCGAACAACAGCGGCGCGCGAGCTGTCGGACCGCCGTACACGTAGAGCGTAATCGCGGCCCCCACGCAGCCCTGCCGATCGAAGCGTTCGATCACCAAGTGGAATTCTGTGGCTCGATCTGCGCCATGAGTTTCCAGATTGATAGTTGGGCAGCTGAGCAGGCGAGCAGGACGCGTGCCTGAGTCGATCAACAAGTTGAAGCGGGATCCTTGAGGGACATCGCGCGCGTCCGCTCGCAGGAGCTTCTTGAAAAACGCTGGCGAGGAACTGTCAGCCTCGCGCAGTGCCACTTCGAAGACCTGGAGTCCGTGCGCAAGGGCCAGCTCAACTGTTGTGGCGCAATGGTGCAAGCATGCGCGCGAAGCAGAGGCGCCGGGTTCTCGGGCAGCTCGGACCTCATCGTGGTTATTGGGCGATTGAAGCACACTGATTGCACCACCCACTGGGGCGATCGGCTCGACCCATGAGAGGCGAAGAGAGCTAGGCAGCAGGTCGGTAACCACCAGAGGCCCCGGAGAGGGCAGCACGCGCACGGTGTCGTTCGAAGGCACGCGCATGAGTCCGCTGGCCGCAGGCTCCCTCGGCAACTAACAAGACAGGGGAATGTGAGGGACGGCGGTGGGGCGACGGCACGGCTGCAGCCATCGGCGCGGTCGGGCCCTGGGACTGTCACCTGAGCGCACGTCTGGTCCTCCAGATCCAGCAGGGCAAGCGCCGCCTCGAGCGTGGTCTCGTCGACCGACCCGTCGCGCTCGAGCGCCCGTCCGCGGTGCAAGGCCGCGGCAGGCGCGCCCCGCGCTGCGAGCCGCCGCGCAAAGCGGACCGCGCGCTGCTTCGCTGGCGGGTTGACGAACGCAAAGCGTGCAACGGAGGCACTGCCTTCGGCATTCCCCGTCGCCAGAAGAGCAGGAGCCAGAAGTGGCCGCAGCGCTGCTAGACATTTCAACACAGCGCCGCGCTCGCGCGCAGCAGTGCTTTCGTCGCAGGGATTCGGCCGCACCAACGCTGCCACCTCAGCAGCAGTCGGCGCTGCGCGCGGAGACGCGTATGTCAGCGGGTCTGGCGACCCTAGTGGTATGGCATGGGAGGACGGAGCCCGCGCCAGGGCAGCACAGCCAGGCTCGTAGGTGCGGGCAGGGCGGGAAGAAGGAGGAAAAATCGTAATGGCTGTACGGCGCAGGGTTCAACCGCCGGGGTGCGATATGAGAGCGAGAAGCACGGCAAGCAAGGTCTCGGGGCGGCCAGCTTCCCGTTCCGCGCGGCGCAGCACCGCCTCGGCCAGCTCGACGATGCTGCAGGGGAAATCCTCTCCCGGCGGCAACTGCGCCGCACGACGCGCTCAGCCCCGCTCTGACTCTCACGCAGTGCTTCTGCGGAAAACAAAAAAGCGTTTAGGTGGGATGCTCCATGCACCGGAACGCGATCTGCGAACGCAAAGGCCACTGCCTGGGCCACGAAGAGCGGGGCGAGCGGCGTCGCGCCCGTGGCTGCCCGTTCCGTGTGGACGCGTGCGAGGAAGTCCTCCATGGCCCGGGAGGCCGCAGCGGGTATGGAGCTGGTCGCGGGGCGCGGAATACGGCTCAGGCGCTCAGGATTCAGAAAATTCTTATTTTTCTAGGTATTTAAGGACTAGCGTCATCCCAGCGAGTGGCTAATGGGGGCCCATGGGGTTCCCAGATGGATTTGATTTGATTTGATTTGATTTGATTTGAATTGATTTCGGGTCTCACCCCCTGCCCGCAGCGGCCGCTATGTGCTGGAGCCGCATGCGATTGAGCTCCCGAAGCCCCAGTGCCTCCATCTGCCACGCCCGCCCGCTCACTAGCGCTCATGACAAGCTTTTGTCTGCACGCGTTGGCCGCGGGATCCAAAAACTGCGGGGAAGAAGAGAGCGGGTAGCGGGAGCGGGAGGGGTGGTGGCCTGCAGCACGACAATGCTGGCTCTCCAGACCCCGAGCCCAGCGCAGTGTTCAGGCGCACGCTCGCAGGCGAACATCACCACGAAGTCTCCAGCCACCTGCCATGCCGCACATCACACGCGGCGCCTGCAGTGCCAGCATTCGCTGACATCGCCCACGGGCGGGAGGACAAGGACCTCTAGGAGGCTCATCAGCTCCTCTGCTCCGTCGGAACGGTTTCCCCGCGACGGATGCCCGAGTGCCTGACAGAGCACTTCAACCTGTGCGCGATGAATGATCGCGCGGTCAGGGGCCGGGTGTCCTGCGGCATTCAGCCCCGAGCACGGACCATGATGATGTCCTTGAGAACGAGTGGCACCCTTTTGTTCTTTCTCGCATCTGCGAAAGGACCACGGCGGAGGGGCGCGATGCATGCTATGAGGCGCCATTGCGAGCGCCTGTCTTGCAACGTGCATCTTATGCGTCTGGGGGACTGCGCGGACCTCGTTCTGCGCGAACCCGTCGATGACCACAACGGCCCGGGGGCGAGCATCCGATGATGCAGATGGTCGCCCAGCCAACGCCTCCTCTGCTTCATCCCTCACCGACTCCCCGCGCAGTCGAGCCTGCGCAATGCGCAAGCGCTCAGTTCAGGACCTTCGTGCACCATGAGACTCTCTTAGAAACGAGTTTCCGGGAGAAGAATAGGGCATTTCCTCCGGCGGCACATAGCTTGGCCCAACCAGTTGTATCCCTAGATCACGCGCGGCGAAGCGGATCGCTTCAGAAGCTCTGAGCCCAGGATGCTGTGTGGCCCACACTAAAGCAGACACCTTTCCATCCCCGGCGAGCGAGCGTGCGAGGTTGGCGAGGATGGCAGACCGACCGGATCCCGCAGCACCTTCAACGAATGCAATCGTGCGCACCTTGTCGCCATCACCCCGCCTGCTCCCAGGTGCGGTGGCTCCCACGGCACGACAGAGCTCTCGCACGAGTCGAGCCTGCCCACCATTTGCCTCCAGCCGCACTGCGCCGGCCGCAGCCGCGGCGTAACCCTGCTCTTCCAGGTCTCCCAGATGCACCGCCAGCGCCACGGGGCGCGTCTGCCAGTCCCGCCCTGCACCCACCCGCGCCTGCACACCAAGCACTCGCGATCGCGGAGCGCTCCCCACACCGCCTCCGCTGCTCGAAGGAGCAGTCGGGGTGAGCGGCTGGCCTGCGATGGCGGCCAGTGGTTCGAGCGGGAGCGACACGCCGGGGGGCAGCGTGAGCAAAATGAATCGCCCGCCCGGGTCGATCCTAGCCTGCGGCGACTCCGTGCCCGCTCGCATGCTCGTGCTACCAGCGCTGCCGGGGCCCAGCCCAGGCGACACGCGGCCAAGGAAGTTGGGCCGCTGCAGCGAGACGCCCGCGGCTGCGGACAGTAGCTCGCCGGCGCACTCTGCTAGTGCCGCATGCGCCAGCTCAAGCCCCGACCCATCCGCTGCTCCCGCTGCAGCACACACAGGAACGCACAGCCACACGCGAATCTCCTGAATGAGGGTTCCCGAGTGGGCCAGAGGCTCAGACCGCCGCGGGTAGATCAAAGAGATGGCGTACGGGGAGGCATGGGCTCTGACTCGCGTGATCCACCCGCCTGCATCCGAGCCGCGCTCCGGCGCCGCGGGCGCCGGGCCACGTCCAGGAGCCCGGTCGAGGGTGCCGCTCTCGCAACTAAGTGGAATGGGTGCAGGGCCCTAACCTGCTGCAGCAGCCTTGGTGGCTGTGTGACGCCGAACCGCTCCATCCACGGCGCGTGCACCCGAGCCTGCCCACGAGCCCACTCGTCACTCGCGTGCACGTGCGCTCTTACCGAGGAGTGCTGGAGTCAGCCGCGCCAGGAGCCGTCGCGCGCCACATCGCAACGCCAGCCTGGAGCCACAACTGGCGGGCGGCAGGTAGAGCTGACCACTGTCAGACGGGGCGGCCAAATCTCGGGGACAGGACAAGACCTGAAAGTCGAGCGTTTCGTCCCCAGCAAGCATCGTCAGCCGTACGGCCCCACGTGTCACCTGAGAGCTCGAGGGCTCCTGCCCCTCGCTCACAGAATGAGCCGCAGCACCGCCCCTTGAGCGCATCGTGCCCACACCCGAAAGGGTGCCCCCCCTTGCCGCTGCGCCATGACCCCCTGGCGGTGCGCAGATGTCCTCCACCCGCAGCGCCACATGCTCCGCCGGAAAGCCTGCGGCCGCTGCCACAGCTTCCGCCAGCGCGTCCAACGGGCCAGCCTCAAAAGCACGCCCTTGTCCCGGGAGCCGTGTCGCGAAAATTTCCCATGCCGCTCGCCCACCTGCAGCCCCTACGCCCGCACCATCCGCAGCCGGCCAGGCGCGCTGCGTCATCGGTCCCATCGCGCGGCGGAGGCGCGCCACGCGCGCTGCGTGGGAGCCACGGATGGCGACGGTGACCCCAACTGCGTCTGCGTGGGCGAGGCGGGCCCGCGCACGCGTAACTCTGGCTACGTCCTGCAGCGCTGTCTCTGCCAAGCCTGTCTCGGCGTCAGGACGGGCGTCGTCCGTCACGGGCAACGCGAGCGCCTGCACACACGGACCCGCGAGGACATCCGAGTCGCCGCTCCAAAGCAGCCCCTGCAGGAGCGCCAGCGCCTCTCCCGGGGCCACACCATCCCCCTGGCGCAGCGGGCGACCCATATTAGCCAGCAATGCCTATGGTTTCTCTGTGCTGAGATGCTTGTCTGTCCAAAGCACCTCACTTGCGCTCGCCTGTGCAGGATTGTTGTCGGAGCCAAGGGGGTGGTAGCACCTGTCCTTGCGCCTCGAACACAGAGACCACGGCAAAAAGCCCTTCGCGCTCCTCACCGCTGGCGCGCTCGAGACGTACTGACACCCGCCGGGGCAGGACCATCACAGCTCGTGCGATCTGCACACCAACCACGTAAAAATCTCTTTCAGGGCAATTCGAGCTAACATGGGAACAGACTCGACGGCATGTAGCTGTGTTTGGTCAATGCTCCGCTTGAGAGACTTGATCGCCGAATGCACATGTTGTCAGGCGTTTGGCAGGACGGAACCTCCCGCGCAAGTCCTCGCGCGAGCTCCGTTGGCGATAATGTGGCAGGAATTGGATCAACCAGCGCTAGCCAGGCCTCTCGCGGCCAGCGCTCAGGCTTATCCACACGCCTGGTCTCCAACCACTGCACGCGCGACGCCCGTTCAAATTCTCGTGACACACTGCTGTGTCCAATACCGCGCCGCTGCGAGCTGGGAGGAAGAGTGGTGGATGGCGAGGCGGGTCTGTGGGCTAGCCTGCAGAGTCTCCTCCGCGAATGCTGCAAGAGCAAGACCCTGAAGCAACGAGCACACGGGTCAGCTCTCCTCCAAAGCCTGCGGGAGAGTGCTAGGCGGACCGACGGACGGCTCGGGCGGTGCAGACGCGCAGCATAATTCGAGAAGGGGAGCGCCTGCGTTGCTCCCATCTTTCCGAAGCGGGAGCTCCCAAGCCCCATGAAAAGGCTGCCAAACTCCGCATGCTGCTAGACGTGAAGGGAGCATGCTGACTTCTACGCACACTGCAGTGCGTTGCCAGCACGCAGAGTCTGCAACAAGAAGTGCAGGTGCGACAAACATGAGACGAGCGGGGCTTTCGACCTGAGCACTGCGTGCGGTGTCGTCCAGCTCGCTTCGGAGGTCTTGGAGAAAGCGACGCCGCGCAAGTGCGCCGCTGCTCGCAGCTGAGCGCAGCTCGTACGGCTCGGCTAGAACCTGGTTTGGTTTCACCAAGAGTTTGTCAGGGTCAGATCCACGGTGACTGCCCACGCGAGGTTCGGCAGACGAGAGGGGGCGCATGACCAGCTCCTCGAGCGCTGCCTCGATGAGGTCAAAGTCGTCGAGAACCTCATGCAGAGCTCCAAGCTGCAGGCGTCGCTGGAGGAATGGAAAGTCCGAGAGCACGCGTGTCGCGTCGGAGATGTGTTCGGCTTCTATTAGTATGCGCACGAGTACGTTGAGTGTTGAGCGCGACGCGGTGCGCCAATCGCCATCCTCACCACGCGCCTCGGCGAGGAGGCGCGACGTGAACGTTTCCCGACACGCCATGCAGCTATCGTTGATGATTCTGCGCAGCACGTTGCGCCGAATCGACGTCAGAGGGAGAGAAGAAACTCGCACGCGAGCCATCCGAGCGATCCACGGATCGTCGCGGGATCCCTCATCGCCCGCCATCGCGTCCTGCAGCCAATTTTCCCGCTTGCCCGCCTGCTTAGGCACCGAGCGGTGTTGGACATGCCGATGATGTATGTGCTTCCGCCGTGTCTGCGCCGCAGCTACGTTCGGGCGCCATCGCTCCGGAGACACGCTGAGCATCACCTTGCGCCTGGACGGCGGAGCTGACATAGGACGGGCCACAGGGCGACGTACAGAATCAGGCGAGTCCGCAGAGGACATTTGACTCTGAGCCCGTGGCTGTGGTGATACATCCATGGTATCCGATACACCGCGCACTCGGCGCGGCCAGGTGACGGTCGGGACAGCCACCAACGCCTGCTTGCGATCACAGTAATGTGTAAAGCTACTCAAAGTCTGAAATTTCGACAGAGCTGGATTTTTCTCGAAATGTGAGTCGAAAAAATCCAGCTCTTGGTAGATGCACTGGTGGACAACAGTGCATCTACCAATCACACTGGTGGGGGCGGCAGGAATCGGCTGCTGCGAGGGGGCTTCTGGCTTTCTAGGGTAGGGCTACTTTCTCGTGAGCGGCAGACGTGCTGGAAAGATCGGCAAGGACAACAAGGTTTTCGAAGCCTCGGAGAAAACCCGGCTGCCATGTCGACCGTCGGGGGGATGATAACACCAATAGTGATTGTGGTCGCTTTCTTGCTCGTTGTGACGCTGGTCCGCGAGATGGTACGCTTCTTCCTTCGACGCTCGGTATTGATCTACCCGAAGAAGGAACCGTGGCTGTGCCAGCTCAGCCTGCCGTCCCGCTGTTCCTCATTATGACAGCACTCAAGCTTCGGCAAAGTTTTGTTGACACGATGCTAGTTTCATTGACGTTTTCTTTGCTCTCCGTTCCGAAAAAAAAGTCAACCGACTCCCTTCCCATTTGTTGACAGATCATGCGCAGTATGGCGATGAAGCGGCAGGCGCAGCTCGCATATGTCGCTGAGGGGGAACTGGTCCCAGCATTCGACAACATCCAGCTCTCGTTTCCAGAGGGTGCTGTCGTGTTCGAAAGTGGCAGTTGGTCCATGAAGTGGCAAGACGGTGCAACGTGCGGCACATTTCCCCCCGCGCCCTCTCTTGTGACTTGAGACTGGGACGTCAAGGCCCGCTGACGGTATCACTCACCTCACTGTCTCCGTCCCCTCACTGTCTTCGTCCCCGCCACGCAGAGAGCGGATCACGCGATTAGCAGTACGCGTGGACTGTACGGCGGGGACAATTCGTGGCACCGGCCGCGACTGCATCGGAGACTCCCGAATCGAGGGACACTTTCGTCCGCACCACGGTGTAGCTCCCGACCAGCGTGGGGAGCAGAAGTCCGACCATGTCCAAGTACGTGCGGGGGACGCTAGACTCGCTTTACCCGCTTCCTTTCTCCTGGCCACCTGCAGAGCTGCAACAGATGTTGGCCAGAGGGTGCTGAGCGCGAGCGGGGTGGGCAGATCGTGTCGCGTGGATGCAGCGCTACGACCTTTCTCGAGGAACAGTCGTTTTAGAAGTACGGGCCCTGCTACGAAGAGAGCGCACAGACGGGCGTGTCGTTGGCCGAGGGCACTTCTGCTCTTGGACAGCCTCAGCGCGTGGGACGCCATACTGCGGCTCGATAACCCTCAGACCTGTGCTGGTACCGACCATGCTGCAGCAGATTCTAGACGTGCGCCCGATGCGGTTCCCGCCGGTCATCCTGGGTGATATCCCCGAACCGCTCGACGCTGGCCTTGATGCGACGTGTGCAGTCTGTCTCGAAGACTGTGCAGCTGGCGCGGGCTCGGGCGCCGGGATGCTGCCTTGCCGGCACATCTTCCACGCCGTGTGCATCGATAAGTGGCTCGCTGATCACAACGAGTGCCCGACATGCAAGCACCTGGTGCGCGCGGAATTACCTGCGGATGTGAGGAGAGATCGTTTCGGCTTATCTGCACGTTCTACGCCGCATAGCACCTTTACAGCACGCCTGATAATCGAGGACCACGTGGGACAAACGCTGTTCGACAACGACACGGGGATCGAAACCATCGGCACCGTTGGCTTTGCTACCGCTGAGCGTGGCCCGCGCGACCTTTCACCTCGAGCTGCGGCCCTCGCTGACCTGCATCTCTCCCTGCGCAATCTGGTGTGTCCACCGTCCCGTCACGCCCCGCTCTGGTCTTGCCGGCCCGTCTGATCTCCGGGGGTTTCGGCAAAAGTCCTTTCTCCACACATGTGGCAACAATCTATATCATCTTGTACTTCGGGCTGACAAATGCACGACTTGCAGGAGCGCGAAATGTCTGGGCTGGCCAGGCGTTTGCCCGCGCTGTGGCGCGGCGGCATGGCCAATGGATCAAGCGACCAGAGCTTGTCTGCAGTGGAATTGGGCGAGGCGGGATCTTCAGCTGGGCCTCGTGACATTGCCCAAGCGTCTTCTGCGGGGGAGCTGGGCGACACGGAGGAGCAGCCTCCGCTGCAATCATTCCTTGGTCTTTTCCTTGCCGGAGCGCCGGGCTCCCCGGAAGCTTCGGAAGGGGATAGTGGCGAGGATGATGCAGCAGTCGATCCAGAAGTCGGAGAGGGGGCCCAGGAAGCAAGTGATCCGCAAAGTGAGGTGATTAGAGTGGTGTTATCATTCAAGTGCGTGCCGATTGGCTGTAATATGGTGGCGTGCGTTCGTTTTGTTAAATACAGGGGATAAGTCTAAACTTTCATGCTCCCTAGCGGCCGGGCTTTCCCACTCGCGTCCTCGGGATCCAATCGGCCGATCAGCGTTGACGTTCGTCCCGCGCCGCGCGTTGCTGCTTGGAGGGAGTCCGCCTCCGCTCGCTCGAGCGACGCGCCTGGCATCGGTGCCTCTGACTGCCGCCAGTTAACGTAACTTCAGACACTTGCCACGTTTTGTTTGTTGACTCAGGATCTTGTCACGCCCAGTATGCGTTACGCAGGCCAGAACGGGAGGTGCGGCGCAGCGCCTGACAGAAGCAAGGGAGGGAAAACGTGGCGCCCGGCAGACCAGGGCGAGAGGGGCGCGTGACACACAAGTGCACGCCTGTCGCACATCGCAGAGCGTGTGAATGCTGTCCGACAAGGCGACCGGGCTTCACCAGGGCAGGAACGGCCCCATTTGTGGACGGGTCACTGACCGTTCCTCCCCAGAGAGTCGCCAGGCCTCCGGAGAACGACTCGAAGCCCTTTTTCACTGAGTCCGCCACCTCCGAGAGCGCGTCAGAAATGCCGAATCCCTCAAGCGCCGAGATCAGGGCGGAGTTATCGTCGCCGCCCCCGCGTTTGGACGCTCGAATCTTTGCCAGAAGCGCACGCGCATCCGGGCGGGACCCTGGATTGAAGTGCAGCACTGAAGCGACGCATTCGCGCAGCGCCGGACTGAATCGATCTGGGAATGCAGTGGCCTGCCAGAATGGCGGTTCAGCCGAGCCTGGCTGAGCGAGCTCGTAATTCGGATTAGTGTGGCATACCTTGAGAGGCTGCATTTTCACAAGCGCCGCCAGGAGACCCTTCTTTTCCCAGAGAAACTCTAGTGTCATCATCTCATACCTACCAAAGTGCAGAGAAGAGGACCAGCGAGATTAATTTGAGCTGCAGTCACACGTACGGGAGTTGAGGGCGAGTCTGGCAGAGGAATGCACCCGATACAGCCTATTCCCCACATGTCGACGCTCTCGCCATAGGATTCGTGATTCATCACTTCCGGGGCGAGGTAACAGGGTGTTCCCACATGACTTGTCCGTTTTCCTAGTGCGTGTCACACACTAGATCATTTGCCAAGGCAATTCTCGAGCGGGGCATCTGGAAGTTCTTCTAGACATGATCCGCAGGCAGGCTTCTGGCGCGAGTATGGCAAGGGCGCTCAAAACCGTTCTCCAGCGTCGCCGAGAGCCCAAAATCCCCCACCTTCAGCACCCCTTCGCTTGTAAGGAAGACGTTATGTGGCTTGAGATCGCGGTGCAGGATCTTGAGCCCGTGTAGGTACGCCATCGAGTCAGTGAGTTGCCCCATCCAAGAGCGCACGACCTGTCCGCCCACAAAGCCCCCCTCTGAGGATGTTGGAGGAGGCGACCAGCAACATGGGGGTCGAGAAACTGAGGGCCCAAGAAACTTGAATCCCCCACTGCATAGAACGCCCACCTGCTCATTGAGCGGAGAGTTGCGTTTCCTCTTGTCAAATCTGTTTTTGTCAGGATAGTCACGCACGGGTCGTTGAGGCGAGCTTTGTTTTCAGTGGGCACGCTGGTTGGATCTTGGGGATGTTACAGATAGTTTGCCAGATCGCCACGGTTGCAGAGCTCCATGACGCAGCAAACGACCTGGCTCGATCAAGCTCCGTCATGAGTCAGGGAACTCAGTGAGCCAAATGTCGGGAGCTTAGGTTCAGCGGCGCAACCAGGTATCCATTTGCAGAGTTGAGGAACACATCGTGGTACTTGACGACTGAGTGGTGGCGGAGCCCCTGCAGGGTCTTAGCCTCCTTGAGCGCGTCATTGCCCTCCCTGTTCGCGAGGTGTCTGGATCAAAGACGTGCAGATCGGCTACGCACAACAGGCGCCGAAACATCCAGGCTGCTGCGCTCTGGTTGCGCTCGACCTTGCAATAAGAGGTTGGTGCGTTCGCGAAAATGAGGGAGATGAGGGCTTCTTACCGTACACTCTCGCACTGTGTCTCCTTCAAGACCATCTTCACACCATCTGACTTCCGTCGCACACAGGACGTGGTTCCTGTTCTGGCGAGATGTGAGAATTGTTCCTCGGTGGTACAGGTCAGCCGCCATTGAGCTATTCAGAGATAAGGAGACGGACCTTGCCCACCCTTGGCGAGCTGCTTGATCATCTCATAGTCGTCCATCTCAACTCCTGCTCCCAGTTGAAGTTGCCTCTTCCTGCAGCCCGCGTTTCACAGTGCTACCCCTCCCTGCGATTCGATCGTTCCCGGGGCGTGAGACAGCGTTCTACCTTCTCTATGCGGAGAAACCTTCTGACATCACCCAGTCAACCACGTCTCAGCCGGGGACGTGGTTGACCTTCGATTTCATTTTTGATTAAAAATTGAAACCGATTTTCCAGTTTTTGACAACTCCTCTGCGACAACGCCCTTGCCGGCGTCGTCGCTCCGCCCGAGTTCCTGCGACACCTGCGCCCCGCCAGCGCCCCTGGCGAAGGATGGGCCAAGCGGAATCGGTTCCCGGGAATCCTGCGATACATGCCACGGAGAAGGCACCGAATTTGAAAGCGTCTCGGAGGGGGGTTCTCAGCCCTGCTGAGCTCCCAGGGGACTTCCTGCTGCTCGCGGAGGCGCTGAGGCCTACCGGTGTACTCGTCACGCCGCACTCTCAGGAGTATGAGGTCACGCGAACGTGGCAGGCCTGGAACTATCAATCAGCTGGGCTGCCCTCTGGAATCGTGATCGCAACGACAGCTACAGACGTAAAGAGTACAGTCCAGTATGCCGCAGAGCGCCGACTCGATCTTTGCATCGCGGGATCGCGGACTTCAAGTCATTGCATGAAGGATAACTCACTGGTACTTGACTTGAGTAGAATGAATCAGTGCAGCGTCGACGTGGGGCGCAAGATGGTGACCGTACAGCCAGGCACACGCTGGGGTGACGTCGATCTGGCGTGCCGCGAGCATTCGCTCGCCACGACAGGATCGATGGACCCCAACTCGTCCGTGATTGGAAGCGCATTGCATGGGGGGCACGGCTGGCTCGAAAGAGTCTTTGGCCTTGTGGCAGACAACGTGCTGTCTGCTGAGATCGTGCTGGCGGACGGCACAACAGTTTTGTCGAACAAGACTATCAACCAAGATCTTTTCTGGGGGATACGCGGGGGCGGCGGAAATTTTGGGATCGTTGTATCGATGACGCTACAGCTTTTTGATCTGCCGAATCGAGGAAAGTTATACGGGTTTCTTGTCCAGCACGAGGTGCTTCCGGGGAACAAGAGCAGACAGAATCTCCTAGAGCGCTACTTCGAGCACGCTGTGGACGCAGCGGACCCGCTCATGCTTTGCATCACCCTCCATGGGCAAGGGCCTGTGCGCGAGGTAATTCACCCTTTCAATACCTCTTTGGCTGTCACCATGGTGGAATATACTTGAGCCACTCGCAAGAATAAATGGCCGAGGTCCCAGCAGGCAAAACGATAATTCTTGATCCTTTTCTTGCAGGCGGCCGTCTGGGTAAGCGACGATGCGGATGCCGCGGACCGCTACCTTCCAGCGCCCCCGACTCTTCTCGAGCGTCTCTTTGGGGGATTCGCTCCAAAGCCGCCGCTCACCACTGTCGATTACTATACGGAACTCCAGACGACCGGCCCGCTGCTCGGCGCAGACGGGAGCGCTCTCGAGCCGTGCAACTACCGCGTGCAGCGCGCCTTCGCGCTGCAAAATCTTGGTGATGTAGTGTTCCCACCCGTCCCAAGTCATGCGGCACCCGCTCCGAATTGTACGCCAAGCGGTTGATGGCTCGTGGCTCGACGCGAGACGACCTAACGCTGCGGCCCCTGGGTCAGGTTGCTGTGGAACTTGCGCTGGCTGCTGAGGAGTGTCCTAACAGCCAGAGCCAAGTGTGCATACAGATGCTGGGAGGGGCAGGCGGGGCATCCATTGCCGAGGACACAGCGGTATCTCACTTACTTTTGGGTTGCACGTGCCGAGCAGGCGCCCGTGGGAGTCTGCGGTGCGCTCTGCTGACCAAGAGGGTCTGATACAGGTTGCTCACCGGGACCAACGGCACATGATAACGATCGTGGGGAAATGGGGTGCAGCAGAGGAGAAGCCAGCGGTGAGGCACCGTGATGCATCCTTTTCATATGACTGCCGCGAGCCTGGACTATCGCGCGCTGATGCACCCTTTGCAGGTATGCGCGTGGGTCGACGAGCTGTACTACAATGTTTGCCGCCTCTCACGGCGTGAAGATGGCGATTCGGTAGCGCACACTCCTTGCGCGTTGTGCCACGCTCACAAGATCCACTGTGGGCCTGAGTGGTGGTATGGCACACGTGTAACATGCGACGCGTGTCATGCACACCTCTCTGCACATTAAGCACTTGAAATTGCGCAGGTCCTTCCAGTTCCTTTGCATCTCCCCTGCCTCTACGTAAGAGAAGACGACGAACCTGAGCTGCACTTCCTGCCTTCGTATTCTCCTCCATCCCAGTGCTGCACCGTCCGAGCGCACTACTCGTAAATCGCTGTACTCACAGCCTACTGGACGAGCAGGCAACATGACAAACTGGAGGATCTTGTCACGCTCAAGCGCAAGTATGATCCTCAAAACTTCTTCAAAAACAATGACAACATTGTTCCATGAAGGTGCAGTGGTCTGGACACCGTCGGCGCTCAACGCAACTCAATCTGCAGGGCTGAGTTGCAGCACTGCAGGTTGAGTTGCAGCAATGCTCACCGTTCAGAGGATGTGATGGACTAGTGCCTACAAGCTACATACATTGTGGCAAGTTGCAGCGTAGTACTTAGTCTCCCACTTGCTCTGTTCTTTGCCCCGATTAACGCCCTCAAGTGCTACCGTGTCTTGACCCGTCGGTCGTCTACAATGTACTTGCGGATTTCGTCAGAGCAGGAAAGGAGAAACGTCGTACTGGCAGAAAAGTATAATTCCTGAATGCAATCTGACAGTAGTGTGACTCACACTGTGCGAGATTCTTCGGAGCCTCATTCTATCATCCTTGAAAGACAGTGTGAAATATTGCAAAAATACCAAGTGTAAACCTATCATAACGAATGGCTCTGCGACCCATCCTACAAAGTTTCAGCCTGCTCCCGGTCCAACCAGACGTCCGCCATCGGTTTCAACTTCGACATGCCCTCAGCAAGATCCGAAATATCCTCTCCTGAAGTGATCTGATGCCGCAAAGCAAAACTTCAGTGGGAATGCCGCTCATCAACGGAATTATGTTGCGATTCGCCTCAGTAATTTGCGGCTCGGGGCACACCACTCTGCAATGAGCGATAAATCTGTCCGATATTTTCCCTGTTGACCATGGTGCCTCCGCCTGCACGAGTCAGACCGATCAAATTTCGAGCGGACCGAGCTCGCATCCATCCACGCAAAAGATCGGAACGAGATCGGATCGTGCGCTGACTCAGGACGGGGCCTCTTTTGACTGGCCCGATCATCTCGACGCACACTGCAACAATGGGCGCAGCTGCAATGCAGATTCCACACGCAATGCAGATCCCAACACGAGCGTAAAAAAACACGGATGAGCGGTGGGAAACCGCGAAAGTCGCACCACGACGGTCCTGAGTCAACTCAGCGCGTGCACTGGACATGTCACCTGTTATCGTGAGCGGTGTAAGCGAGGCATACTGTTGCTTGTAAACTCAAGCATCGACATCAGACATTTTTGAAAAAAGATTGTCTCTTACATGGTTTCGCAATGTTGCTGCGTTTCGACAAAGATATGTACGTAGCTCGTAATGATCCGTCCAATTCCACCTGATCACGGCGAGGTCAGCAGCCTGATATGCTCGCCATTAATTCCGCCGTCAGAACTACGTCACCGTACGAATCCTCGAAGTGGGTTCAAAACCTCGTTATCAGCGACAAGAAACCATAGATCTCGTCGTGGCTGAACAGATCCTTTAATTCTCTGCAACCCGTTACAGCGTCAGAGGCTCCAGAAGGCCCAGGGAAAACAGATTTTATCGACACACGAGATAGGACTCTTAATTTTGATACGGTACTCGAACCATTGGTACATCAATTTTCCCGAGAATCTTCTCGTGTTCTTCTTGCGACATTTCTCTCCCTCCCAACTGTTCACGCGAAGTATCAGATTCAGGGCTATCGTTTGTATCGTGCATCAGCATGCACCTATCCAAAGTTTTTCAAAGATGTGCGAGGAAGCCACCTTTTCAACATCAACTTCCCCCAACTTGAACCCTGGCAGCGTCACGCTTTTCCTCGAAACCATGTACATATCATTTTCAACCAGAAGCCTGTCATCAAGCGTTCATGTGAGCAAATAAGTTATGGTCTTTGAAAAATCCCTGATCAGAAGGGCGAAGAAGAGAAGAGTGCATCTGCAAGAGCGAACGACGTCAACGCACCATTCAATTGCACATGTGAAAGAGCACGTCTTCTTGAACAGCCACCCCGCCATTACTCCAAGGGATTTAGCGAGTCTTGACAGCTGCCAAGAGTGGTATTTTCGTCAACACAAAGATTGGACATATGATGTCACATACCAAATGGGGTGGAGCGTCGTGTGAATTTTCAGAATCGAAGCGACAACGCCTGGAGGGAGCTCGCCTCTCTCCTGCTATCACCATGACTGGCCTTTTCCTCGTACCACAAACACGAATGCAGCATTTCGATAGGATCCATGCCCCTTGGATCCCACTCGATGACGTAGGAATTCGTCAGAATCCCCGTGTCACACAAGTTGCGGTAGTGCGCAGCGTAGACGCCATACTTCTCTGGACTTTTGTGCAAGTTTTCCAAGTCCACGACGAAGACTGCTAGTCCGGGGGCCTTCTGCAATTTGGATAGAACAAGCTTGATTCTTCGGGAATAAACCAACATCCAGGGTGGTGCGTGAAGTCCTTGATGCCCCGGCGGGCGGAGCAGAACACGTGCTGAGAAAGCCTGCTGAAGTCAGCATGGGTTCAGGTCTCCGCTGCTCTGGCCAGATGCATTCTCGCGAAAAGTACTAACACACTGAAGTATGGAAGCAAGAGACAAGACCCAAGCCTTGAGTGCACTGGGAAAAGGAAAATGGCTGCTCTGGGAGGTCATGACCTGCGACGTTTCATCGTTTGCACTGGCATCCATCAAGTTGCACAGGAACGCGCGGAACGCTTCGGCATCTTCGAGTGGCAGAAAAGACGAGAAGCGAATGCCTTCGATTGTTTCGTCCATCAGCCACTCGAACAATTCTTCGAATCGCTTGCTTGCGTACCGGACCTTCCCACTCGGGACTTCAAGCACCAGAAGGCCAAGGTTAGCACTGTTCTGCAGCGCCTCAGCACTCTTGCAAGACCCTGCTGCTCGAGCCACCGCAGACGGAACCGACCCCCCTCCTGCGTTGCTCCCCCGCAGCTTTCTGACTTGTGCCAGTACTGCCTCAAGAACCTGCAACCATGCGCAGCAGTTCGAAGTTAAACGGAATGGTTGCCCTGTTCCGGTTTCCTCCTTTTCACGTGCACCCATACAGGGATGGAAAAGGGGAGGTTAGTTCCACCTGAACTTTCGTTCGTCCAGACTTCAGGGTTGAAATTGAGCATCGCCCCTCGCCTCCTGCGCCTCCTGCGCCGAAAACTGGCCGTCAGCCCTGCGCCCCGCTTTGCACGCAGGGTCTGCGCCTCGCCTACCTTTGTCCGGAACCAAGATGTCGAGCTCGTTCCAGAGCTCCTTTTCCCGCTCCCGCCGTTTGTTTTGCGACTGCTTATTCATCGTTTGCCACTCCAGCGAGCTCTGCCTCCTACCCGTCCGAGGCTTGCTTCTCTGAGTAACGGGGGCAGGCTGTGCGGCTGGCGCAGAGGACGCCGGGTCCGTTGCGACTACGCCCATTCGCCATGCCGGAAGGACGTGGGGATCGATTGGCTGGTTCGCAGCTGTGAAAATATTGCCCCACAGGGGCCTGTTGAAAGCTGGCAAGACTCTCGCGCTCAAGAGAGAGGAAAACGGGAGAAGCCGTTGCAAGGTTTCCATCCTGCCCGGCGAGGTAGACGGTTCACCAGGGAAGGCACCGGCACCAGCATTATTGCTCATCATTGCTGGACGGCACTTT
>Ga0115567_10002323_pt1 | contig 18797 bp, 17 predicted proteins | sample COGITO_mtgs_1204_2_FD_88679 | JGI IMG/M metagenome (GOLD analysis project Ga0115567, IMG submission 88679) | Pelagic marine microbial communities from North Sea - COGITO_mtgs_120412 | ecosystem: Environmental > Aquatic > Marine > Epipelagic | place: Germany:Helgoland, sampling site Kabeltonne... | reverse complement strand
TATTGGGCCATGCTTACGGCGAAGACTTCATCTATGACGAAATGATGTTTACGGGCCCGGGGGAAAAGGGCGAGGCGATAGCAAAGGGCGTGGCTGAAAACAAAAAGCCCTTCGGGGAAAACCCTCCCAAGCCCGGCGAAGGCCCGTCTAAGGAAGAGCGTGAAAACGGATTTTATGATGTGCTTTTTATTGGCACCGCAGAAGACGGCACGCAAATGATGGCCAGCGTCAAGGGCGATAAAGATCCGGGTTATGGCTCCACTTGCAAAATGATTGCCGAAAGCGCCCTGACCTTGGTCAAAGATGTTGACCATGACCAAACGGGCGGCGGCGTTTATACGACCGCTCCGGCTCTCGGGGTTGCGTTGATTGACCGCCTGCAAACCCATGCGGGACTGACCTTCAAAATTGAGGGATAATCTATTTCGTCGCTTTCTCTTTTCAGAGAGATGAATTTAGCCTAACGCCGTAAAATGGAAACTTACGGCCTTCTCTCATTACTTCCGCCCGTTTTGGCGATCATTCTGGCTTTAGCGACGCGGCAGGTTTTCCTGTCGCTCCTTTTGGGGATTGCTTCGGGCTTTTTAATTCTGGCGGGCGGCAATCCCTTGAAAGGGACACTCGATACACTTGGCGGATTTGTTACCGTTTTCGAGAGCAATTATAATACGGAAATTATTATCTTTACCTTACTCATCGGCGCCTTGATTGCGTTGATTCAGCGCGCGGGCGGTGTCGAAGGGTTCGTTACCCGCGTCCTAAATTGGCTGCAAAAGAAAGCCCTCGCAGCCGACGGAAAAGATCAACGTAAAAAAGTCGAACTCCTCGCTGTCCTGACGGGCATGTTGATTTTCGTCGAGAGTAATATGTCAAACCTGACGGTCGGAACGCTTTACCGGCCGGTTATGGACAAGTTAAATATACCCCGCGAAAAGCTCGCCTATATCGCCGATAGTACGTGCGCCCCGGTCTGCATCCTCATTCCGCTCAATGCGTGGGGCGCCTATGTGATGGGTCTGCTGGTCGAGCAGAATGTGCAAGAGCCTGTCTCCATGTTGATTGGGGCGATCGCATTAAATTTCTACCCCATGTTGGCTATTCTTCTGTTGGTTTTTGTCATTCTGTCGGGCCGTGATTTTGGCGAAATGAAAAAGGCCGAAACCCGCGCCCGTACAGAAGGGAAAGTTCTTCGGGACGGGGCTATCCCTATGATCGCCGGAGAAATTACGATGATGGAGGCCAAAGAAGGGGCGTTTCCAAAAGCGCGAAATATGCTCATCCCGATTTTGACTCTCGTTTTGCTCATGCCGACTTTTTTGATCTTTACGGGCTGGGCGCCGACGGCCGAGGCGTCCAATTCTTTTTATGATATTATCAACCGCGCTTCAGGATCAAAATCCGTTCTTTATTCTGTCTGCGGCGCAATTCTGGTGTCTATGGTGTTAAATAAATCACAAGGCATTATGGGCATAAGAGAAATGGTCGATGTCATATTAAAGGGCATGTCCGGCATGGTGCCTCTAGCGCTCTTGATGGTCTTTGCGTTCGCGCTTGGAACGCTTTGCGGCGATCTCGGGACAGGGACTTTTGTCGCGGAACAGGCCAAACCTTTTCTCTCCCCCGCCCTCGTTCCGGCTCTGATTTTTATTATCAGCGGGTTCATCGCCTTCTCAACAGGCACAAGCTGGGGCACCTTTGCCATTATGATCGCGATTTCTGTTCCGCTCGCACAAGGCTTGGACACGAATGTGACCTTGGCCGTCGCGGCAGCGCTCGGCGGCGGGGTCTTCGGCGATCATTGCAGCCCGACGTCAGACACCTCTATCATCACCTCTATGGCCACTGCCAATGACCATATCGACCATGTTAGAACACAGCTGCCATACGCTTTGGTGGCAGGGGTCGGGGCGGTCTTGATTTATCTGATTTTAGGATTTGCCGGTGTTTAGATATATTCTTATCAGCCTGACTCTCGCCCTGACTTTGAGCTTCTGGACGACAGGGGAGGCTCAAATTGAGGGGGCCGTTATAGAGCGCTCAAATCTATTCGACGGCCAATGGGTGAATGATCGAAATTCGGCTGTTACCTTCGCCGAACATGACGGACTCTTAACCGGCTTTTATCAAACGGCTCTAGGGCAACCTGAGACATCCACAAAATTCCTGCTGACGGGATTTGTAGAGGGTGATCAGATAACGTTTACCGTCAATTTTAAAGGCTATGGGTCGTTAACGAGCTGGACCGGCCAACTCACCGAAGACGCATCCGGTAAGCCTTATATTCGCACGTTATGGAATTTAACGCGGGACGTCTTAGACGAAGACGAGCAAGACGATATGTGGAACTCAATTACGTCAGGCGCGAGTGATTTTAGTCGCGTAGGAAATTAATCCACTAATTCATCCCAAAAGGCCCGGGCCTTATCAAAGAAATTTTTGCTTTCCGGACTGGTTTCATCACCGCCTTCGTGCGCGAATTCTTCGAGAATTTCTCTTTGACGCTTATTAAGTTTAGAAGGGGTTTCAACGCTAAGTTCGACATACATGTCGCCGCGTTGATGTGACCGAAGCGTGCTCATGCCTTTACCGCGAAGTCTCATGCGACGTCCGGATTGGCTGCCTTCTGGAACTTTGAGTTTGGAGCGTCCCCCGTCAATCGTTGGAATTTCAACCTCTCCGCCTAACGCCGCCGTCGTCATAGGAACGGGCGTGCGGCAGAAGAGACTGGCCCCGTCGCGCTCAAACAGAGCGTGGGGTTTGATCGACACAAAAATATAGAGATCGCCGCGTTGGCCGGGGCCGCCGCGTTTCGGCGCAGAGTCGCCTTGGCCGGAGAGCCGGATGCGGGTGCCGTCCTCGACGCCTGCCGGAATGGAGACATCCAGAGCGGTTTGTTGGCGTATCTGCCCTTGGCCGTCACAAGCGCGGCAGGGATCAGAGACATATTCGCCCTGTCCGCCGCAAGTCGTACACGGGCGTTCCATTGTAAAGAAGCCTTGTTGTGTTCGGACACGTCCCGCGCCGCCGCAGGTCGGACAGGTTTCGATAGACGCGCCCGGTTCGGCCCCGACTCCGTCACATCGGTCACAGTCTTCGGCAATCGGAACTTCGATCTCAATGTCTTTGCCTTTAAAGGCGTCTTCGAGGGAAATTTCCATTTCATAACGAAGGTCAGAGCCGCGTTGAACGGATTGTCGTCCGCGTCCGCCGCCAAACATATCCGCAAACCCGCCGCCGGCGGCCCCACCGCCGAAAATCTGGCTGAAAATATCGCCAAAATCCTGGAAGCCGCCGCCGCCCATACCGCCGCCTTGCTCGAACGCAGCATGACCCATCCGGTCATAGGCTGCGCGTTTTTGGCCGTCGGACAAAATGCCGTAAGCTTCGTTGAGTTCCTTGAACCGAGCCTCGGCTTCTGGGTCATCCGGATGCCTGTCGGGATGACATTCCATCGCCTTTTTCCGGAAGGCGGACTTCAGTGTTTTGGCATCGGCGTTTTTCCCAACGCCCAAAATTTCGTAATAGTCGCGTTTTGCCACGGCTTATATCCCTTGATTGTCGTCTGGACAGTTCTGCGCGCCGCTTAGGTTAGCTCAACGCGAGAACCTCTTTGATCTGGCGATCCCAGAGGAGCGTTTGCGCCTGTGCGTAAGCAGCGTCCCCCATGTGGGAAGCGCGGTCCGGTTCGTCAATAAGCCCTTGCAGAGCAATGACAACTTCATCCAAATTTTCTCCATCGACGACAAGCCCGGTTATGTCGTGAAGAACGGCGTCCGGCGCGCCGCCCGCCTTTCCGGAAAGACTGGGCAGACGGTATAGTCCGGCTTCGATATAGGTAATGCCGAAGCCTTCACATTGGTCACCGATTTGACGCCCAGGCTGTAGATAGAGGTCCGCGCTGGCAAACAGGGCGGATTTCCGCCCGCCCTCGACACGCCCCGCAAAGGTCACGCGGCCTGATAAATCAGACGCCTCCACAATCTCTTTCAGCCGGCTCAAATCCGGACCAATGCCGGCAATAACCATTTGGGCCTTTATATCTTTCAAAGTCAGCTGGCGGAGAGCTGTAATGGCTGTATCAATGCCTTTCCAATCAACCAGGCGGCAAAGGGCGAGGAGGCGCGTTCCGTCCTTTGGCCAGAGGCTCTCGGCAAAGGCTGTGTCTGCTTCACTCACGGGGTCGGGCTCTGAGACGGGATTAGGACGCACGTGAAGCTCTGGCCCGCCGCTAAGGGGCAGATAGGCTTGCACGCGCAGCGCCGTCTGAGACGAGACAGAGATAATATAATCCGCTTTTTCTAGAGAGCGCATAATGCGTTGTGCTTTGGAACTATTGGGGTCTTTGGGAAATTCATTGCCGTGGGCATAGATGAGAACGGGAACGCCAATATCAGGGGAAAGAAATTCTGCGCTTTTCCAACTATCACAGACTATGCGGCTGACAGAATTATTTTGACAAAACCTGGTAATGGCAGAGGCTTTATTTCGCCGTCGCCACTGTTTAAGTCCGCTGAAACGTCTGACAGTATAAGGCGCGTCAGATTTTTGGTCATAAGCGACGGCTTTCCGGTCGCCGTCTGCATAAACAACAATGTCTTCATGCTTTGCCGCCGCGCGCGCGAACCCCTCCATGAGGGTTTGAATCCCTCCGGAACGGGGCGGAAAAGCCTGTGCGGACATTAGAATCATGAATAACCTATTCAATAAAAAACCCCCTGCGCCAAGACGCAGAGGGTAAGATTTTTAAAATATGTGTGAAGCTTTAGGCCTTGTCATCATCCACATCTTCAAACTCGGCATCAACAACATCTTCGTCGTCGTCTTCGGCATCAGCCGCAGCAGAGGTTGGACCACTATCTTCATCAGCCTGGGCATTAGCGTAAATCGCTTCCCCCATTTTCATAACAGCGGCCGTTAGAACCTGAATTTTGTCCGTGATCAGAGCCGTATCATCGGTTTCTGCGGTTTCGCGCAGTTCTTTGATGGCGACTTCAATCGCTTCTTTGTCTTCGTCTGAGAGGCTCTCGCCATGCTCTTTCACATCAGACTCGGCTTTATGCGTCAAGGCTTCGGCCTGGTTTTTCGCTTCGGCAAGCTCGCGACGGGCTTTATCCTCATCCGCATTGGCTTCAGCGTCTTTGACCATGGCTTCGATGTCTTCCTCGGACAGACCACCGCTGGCTTGGATACGGATTTGCTGTTCCTTGCCTGTGGCTTTGTCTTTGGCAGACACATTGACGATGCCGTTGGCGTCGATGTCAAAGGTGACTTCGACTTGCGGCATGCCGCGCGGCGCCGGTGGAATACCCACCAGATCAAACTGACCCAGCAATTTATTATCGGCGGCCATTTCGCGTTCGCCTTGTGACACGCGGATGGTCACAGCTGACTGATTATCCGCCGCGGTTGAATAAACCTGAGACTTCTTCGTTGGAATGGTCGTGTTCCGGTCGATCATGCGGGTAAAGACTCCGCCTTCGGTTTCAATACCCAAGGAAAGCGGCGTCACGTCGAGCAAGAGAACGTCTTTGACGTCGCCCTGCAAAACACCGGCCTGAATAGCGGCGCCCATGGCAACCACTTCGTCAGGGTTCACGCCTTTGTGGGCTTCTTTCCCGAAGAAATCTGTCACGGCTTTTTGAACCGCTGGCATACGGGTCATCCCGCCGACCAAAACGACTTCATCAATATCAGCGGCTTTGAGGCCCGCATCTGCGAGCGCCTTTTTACAAGGCGCGATGGTGCGTTTGATAAGCGCTCCGACAAGCGTTTCTAGCTTGGCGCGGGTCAGCTTCATGTTCAAATGTTTCGGCCCGGAAGAATCGGCTGTAATAAACGGCAGGTTCACTTCGTAAGAGGACGCAGAAGACAGTTCTTTCTTGGCTTTTTCGGCTTCTTCCCGAAGACGTTGAAGCGCAAGCTTGTCGCCTTTCAGGTCAATGCCTGTGTCTTTTTTGAACTCGTCGTTGAAATATTCAACAATTTCCATGTCGAAATCTTCACCGCCGAGGAAGGTGTCGCCGTTTGTGGCTTTCACTTCAAAGACGCCGTCGCCGATTTCGAGGATAGAGACATCGAATGTCCCGCCGCCTAAGTCATAAACGGCAATCGTTTTACCGTCTTCTTTGTTCATACCATAGGCAAGCGCCGCCGCTGTCGGCTCATTGATGATCCGCAGAACTTCAAGACCGGCAATTTTACCGGCGTCTTTTGTCGCCTGACGCTGAGCATCGTTAAAGTAAGCCGGAACCGTAATAACGGCCTGCGTGACGGTGGAGCCGAGGAAATCTTCCGCGGTTTCTTTCATTTTTGTCAGGATCATCGCAGAAATCTCAGACGGGCTGAGCGCTTTCTTGTCCCGATCTTCAACATAGGCGTCGCCGCCTTTGCCTTTGACAATCGTATAAGGCACTAATTTAGCATCTTTTTTGACGGCCGGGTCTGACATGGCACGGCCAATCAGACGCTTAATGGCGTAATATGTATGTTCCGGATTTGTCACCGCTTGGCGACGCGCTGGCGTCCCGATGAGGCGTTCGCCGCCCTCGGTAAAGGCGACAACGGATGGGGTCGTGCGTTGACCCTCTGAATTTTCAATAACCCGGGGCTTGTCACCGTCCATTACGGCGACACAAGAGTTTGTCGTACCCAGGTCAATACCAATCACTTTAGACATGGTTTGCTCCTTTAATGTGGCCTTATTAATGACCACGACGTTGATAATGGGGTGTGTCCGCTCTATCTGAAACCTGAGTTTTCCCGTGGTTTTATGCAGAGAAACGCACCGTCAGCCCCGATATGGGGGACGACGCGCCCCATGCAAGGGTTTGGCTCACATTTTTGTGTGTGAGGGGGTGTTCGTCGTCCAGGATGAAACTCGGACTGTTCGTTGTTATAAACATTCGGTATGCAATCCTATGTCCGACTTCCCCCAAGGTTTTGCGCATTACCCGCTTTATTTTTCTCCCGCAGAACAAGCGGGGTTGATTGAGGCAGTCAAAGCCGGGGTTTCGCAAGCCCCATTTTTTCAGCCAACCATGCCGCGCACGGGCGCGCCGCTCTCTGTTGTGATGAGTAATTTCGGTCCGCTTGGCTGGGTGACAGATAAAGAGCGGGGCTCCCGCTATGAGGCGGTTCATCCTAAAACGGGGAACTCTTGGCCTGCCTTGCCTGCCGCCTTGCAAAAACTATGGGACGCGGTGAGCGGCTACCCCGCCCCGCCCGAAGCCTGTCTAATAAATTGGTATCGAGACGACGCGAAAATGGGGCTGCATGTTGATAATGACGAACAAAATATTCAAGCCCCGGTGGTCAGCGTCAGCCTCGGCGACCCGGCGCTGTTTCGATTGGGCGGGCCGAAACGCGGCGGCCCAACCAAAGGCCTCAAACTGTTCTCCGGCGACGTCGTCGTTTTGGCGGGAGACGCGCGGCTTTGTCATCATGGGGTGAGTAAAGTCTATTCCGGAGAGAGCGCGCTTGTGCCAAAGGGCGGGCGTATTAATCTGACAATGAGGCGGGTGAGTCCCTATGACACTATATGATTTTATCGGCATCGTTGGCGTCGGGTTTGTTTTGTTGGCTTACGGACTTTTACAGGCAGAAAAAATAGATTCAAAAGGCTGGCGGTTTTCCGCGCTCAATGCCACGGGCGCGGTGCTGATTATGGTGTCGCTCTATTTCAGCTTTAACCTCGCTTCATTCGTCATTGAATGCGCTTGGTTAGCAATTAGCCTGTTTGGGTTATTGAAGGCTTGGCGCGGCCAAACATAGGCCGCACCTTGCATTTTTAAGCGTCCGCAAACCTAGCGGAACGTCATGCCGCCATCGACCATATATTGGCTACCTGTTACGTAGCTGCTGTCATCTGACAGAAGGAAGGTTGCCACAGCTGCGACTTCTTCGGAGGTTCCGAAACGTCCGAGAGCGACGCGCTTCTTGATGGAATTTGTCATTTTTTCACGTTCCTCTTCTGGCAAGTCTATACTGTCAAAGAATCGTGTTTCGATCGGCCCCGGCGCGATAGAATTAACCCGGATGTTTTTCTCAGCCAACTCGGCAGCCCAAGCGCGGGTCATCGCGGTGACGGCGCCTTTCGTCCCGGCATAAACGGCGCCTCTGGCTTGGCCCATATAAGGCGAAACGCTGGCCGTGAGTAAGACAGAACAGGCGTCTCCTAGCTGTTCTTTTAAGGCTTTCATATGAAGAACGGGGCCGCGAACATTGACTTGGTTCATGGCGTCAAAGAAGTCGGCGTCACTGTCTTCGATAGGTTTAAAGTCTCCGTAGCCAGCATTCAGAAACACAGCGTCCAGCGGCCCGAAATCCTTGGCCGCTTTTGCGAGGTCTGACGCGGCGCTTACATCGCTGGCGTCATTTTTTACGACAACGGCGTTGTCGGGAAGGGCGTCTTTGGCGTCCTTCAGATGACTTTCGCTCATACCCGTCACCATAACCCGGCCGCCTTCTTCCACAATACGTTTCGCCGTTGCCAGTCCGATGCCGGAGGTTCCGCCTGTGATAAGGACGTTTTGATTTGAAAATCTGCTCATGTGAGTCTCCTTTAGAATATACCTTACTAAGGACTGACCGCTGGGGAGGTTCCGATGAAAGGCCAGATGAATGCAGATACCTTAAATCTTAATTGGAACACCGCACAAAACTTTGGCCCTAAATTATAAAGACTATTCGCTATGGCGGGTCTTTCAGGTAACAGCAGCAATATGACTAATTTATTTACTTCGCTAACGCTTCCTAATGGGGCCGTTTTGTCCAACCGTTTGTGCAAGGCGGCGATGGAGGAAAATCTGGCCGACGCCGGGCAGGTCCCCGGGGAGGCTCTGGTTAATCTTTACACGGCTTGGGCAAAGGGCGGGGCGGGCTTGATCCTGACCGGAAATGTCATGATTGACCCGACAGCCCTGACCGGGCCGGGCGGGGTGGTTCTGGAACAAGGCTCTCTGGCCGAGGACGACACGCGCGAAAGATTTGAGCGCTGGGCTAAGGTCGGCAAGTCCGGCGGGGCGAAGCTCGTCATGCAGATCTCCCATCCCGGAAGACAAGTTTATGCCAGCATGGGAACGGAAGCCGTCTCCGCCTCTGACACGAAAGTCACTTTGGCCGGCCCGGCTGATAATATGTTTGCTCAAGCGCGGGCCCTGAGTTCCGATGAAATTCTCGGCCTTATAAAACGCTTTGCAGATACGGCGCATCAGGCCGAACGCGGCGGATTTGACGGCGTGCAGATTCACGGCGCGCATGGTTATCTGATCGCGCAGTTTTTGTCGCCACTTACGAATAAACGCGAAGATGAATGGGGCGGCCCTTTGGAAAACCGCGCGCGGTTTTTGCTAGAGGCGGTTCGGGCGGTTCGCGCGCGGGTAGAGCCTGAGTTCATTGTCTCCGTCAAACTGAACTCAGCGGATTTTCAGCGCGGCGGATTTGATGTCGGCGACGCCACACAGGTCGTGGATTGGCTTGGCGGTGAGGCGCTGGACTTTGTCGAACTTTCCGGCGGGAATTATGAGAGTGCCGCGATGATGGGATTGGCCGCAGACGGTCGCGCCCAAAGCACAAAAGAGCGCGAGATGTTCTTCCTCGACTTTGCCAAAGACATTGCCAAGGCCGCGATGATGCCAGTGATGGTGACGGGCGGCGTCACGCGACGCGACACGGCGGAAACCGCTCTGTTCGAAGGGGTGGATATAATCGGCATTGCCCGCGCCATGGCCTATAATCCGAACTTACCCAAGGATTGGCAGGCTGGTCGGAATTTGAAGACAGATGTTACGTCCGTAAATTGGAAGAATAAGGCGCTTTTATCTCTCGCTAATATGGCGTTGGCGAAGGAACAACTTAACCGTCTCGGTGCCGGGAAACCGATAAAGCAACACCAACGGCCCATTGTTGCGACATTGGCGCAACAATGGCGGACAATCAGACAGACAAAACGCTATAAAGCCTGGCTCGAAAACAAAGAGCCGAACGTCCTTTAATCGCCATAGTCTGGGAACTATCCCACACCTGCCTCGTTTTCTTTTTAGCAAACCTAAAGGAGAGAAGAATGGCAAGCCTCGAAAAATTTCACAAAAATCCACAGAAGCAATTACTGGAAGAAATCAATGACGCGAGGTGTGTCATGCTCGGCTCAACCGACGAAGAGGAGCATATGCAGCCGATGACGCCGCAGATTGATCCGGACGAAATGGCGATCTATTTTTATTCAGACCGTTTTTCAGACCTTGGAAAGTCGATTGCCGTTAACCCCGGGACCGTCAAACTCTGTCATATTTCCAATGACTATCAAGCCTGTGTCATAGGGCGTCTGACAGCGCATCATGATAAAGCGACGATTGATAAGTTTTGGGACCAAGGCGTTGCCGCTTGGTATCCTGAAGGCAAAGAAGACAAAAAACTGATGATGCTTAAATTTGTCCCGCATGACGCGGCTATTTGGGCGTCTGATGCTAATCCACTGACCTTTATGTATGAAATGGCCAAGGCCAGTCTCAATCACGAAGAACCTAAATTGGGTGAAATGAAAAAGGTCGATCTTTAACGATCAAAATCACTTTAATGAAACAGCCCCGAGGTGATCGGGGCTTTTTCTTTGTCAGGGCATGAGAAATTCAGATTAAGCGGTCAATTTCAATGTCGCCCAAGCCCCAAATGTGGCGCAGCTGCCTGTCAGAACGATTCCCCAGAGAATGTCAACAACAACCATTTTTGCCGGCCAATCACGCAAGGTGGCGAGATTGGTTAAGTCATAAGTCGCATAACAGAAAAATCCGAAGAGCGCCCCGTAAAGTGTGGCCTTAAAAACCTGATCGGCGTCAAGGGCGGGTCTGACAGCAAAGAAAACAATGCCGACGATATAGATCGTGTAAAAAAGAATGGCGACGAACCAGTTGGGGCTGTCCGCCATAAGGCTGCCGAGCTGATTGGCGTAAAACTTTCTGGCGATAAGCCCGAGCCAAAGCATATCAATCGCAAAAAAAGCAATCAGCGTCGAAAGAAAAGCGATCAAATACGTCATAGGGTTCTCTTTATTGTCATCCGGAGATGGGTGTCCGAGTGACAATAAAGTTACGATACAGCTTGTGAAAGAGTTTCAATTTTCCGCGCATGACGCGGAAGCTTTAAAGTCCGATGCTTTGGTAATGTAGCGCAATATCTTCGATGACGCTGTAAAAAGCCGCCGTACGCATATCTTCCAGTTCCGGTTTAGTCTCCAGAGCCGTTTTTATATTCATATAAGCGGCCCGCATAGTATCGTCCAAACCGGCCCGGACAAGCGCCAGTTCTCCGGCCCCCTCAAGATATTCTTTCTTGAAGCTCTTCTTGAAATTCATGCCCTGACCTTCGAGCGCGTCGATCAAAATGTGATATTTACGCTCTTCGTTCCGACGCTGGAGACGGCCAAATCTGATGTGGTTGACGTTTTTGACCCATTCGAAATAGGACACTGTCACACCGCCGGCATTGGCAAACATGTCCGGAATAATGAACACGCCCTTATCCCGCAAAATCTTATCCGCCATCGCCGTCACAGGGCCGTTAGCGGCTTCGATGATAAGCTTAGCTTTGATTTTATGGGCGTTGTCGACATTGATGACGCCTTCCATAGCGGCCGGAATTAAGATGTCACACTGTTCGGAGATGGCATCGGCATTAGGCTGTTCAAACACGCCGCCTTCAAACGCCGTCATAGCCTCTCCGCTGTTCATATGTTCCTTGAGAGCGCGAATATCGAGCCCCTTCGGGTTACGGAAAACCCCGTTACGTTCAATCACGCTGGTAATCAGGGCGCCGTCTTCTTCGGATAGGAAGAGCGCAGCGTGGTAGCCCACATTGCCGAGTCCCTGAACGATAATTTTCTTACCGTCGAGATCGCCGCGGAAGCCCGCTTTTTTAACGTCATCCGGATGGCGGAAAAATTCACGCAGCGCATATTGCACGCCGCGTCCTGTGGCTTCGACACGGCCTTCAATCCCGCCCAGATGAACGGGTTTGCCGGTGACGCAGGCAATGGCGTCAATATTGTCATTATGTAATCGGCGATATTCATCCATCATCCACGCCATTTCGCGTTCGCCTGTGCCCATATCGGGGGCGGGAACGTTGAGGGAGGGATGGATCAGGTCGCGGCGGGACAGCTCAAATGTAAAGCGGCGTGTAATGCGTTCTAATTCTTCTTCGGCCCAGTCATTCGGATTTATGCAAAGCCCGCCTTTGGAGCCGCCAAAAGGCACTTCAACGAGCGCGGTTTTATAGGTCATGAGGGCTGCGAGCGCTTCGACTTCGTCTTGGTTGACGTCGAGAGAATAACGAATGCCGCCTTTAACAGGTTCCTTATGTTCGGAATGAACGGCGCGGTAACCAACAAAGGTGTGAACCTCGCCGCGCAGTTTCACGCCAAAACGTACCGTATATGTCGCGTTACAAACCCGGATTTTTTCAATCATTCGTGGGGAGATATCGACAAAACTCGCCGCGCGATTGAACATCACATCGACGCTTTGCCGAAAATTTAATTCCTTGGAAGAAGACTTAGTCATAACCTACCTTTACAAGATCCAAAGTGGGGTAAAAATTATTCTCCTGCGCTACGCCATTCTACGGCAAAGCAACAGACCTAATTTAGGCGAATTGCACAACATTCGTGCGCACCGTGGAGATTTAACGCAAAGGATTATAATAACATAGGGTTGAAGCTATAGTGGGTGGGATTACCGCTCCGGCGGTCACAGGACCCCTTTCAGGGGTCAATATCACGCCACAAAGCCATTAGACAGAAGGGCGAAAATCACTTTTCAGGGCGTGAAAGTTGAATTGTAAACGCCTCTTTCTCCAGTATAAAGATATTAGAGAGGTCCCCTATGGTAGATCAAGATAGCATCGGATTACGCGAAGCCGTGTCCATTGGAATTGGGGGCATGGTCGGCGGCGGGATTTTTGCCGTCTTGGGGCTGGCCGCTGATTTGGCCAAGGGCGGCACGCCCGTCGCTTTTCTTTTTGCCGGCGCGATCGCCTTAATCACATCCTATAGCTACGCCCATTTATCAAAAACCTATCCTGACCGGGGCGGCACGGTCCGCTTTGTCAATGAAGGCTTCGGCAAAGGCATTTTCAGCGGCGGCGTCAATAATCTGCTTTGGGTGAGCTATATTATCATGCTGTCGCTTTATGCGTCGGCCTTTGGCTCTTATGCGCCCAACCTCTTCTCGCCTACGAGCAATACGGGGCTCGACTCACACATCTATGCGAGCGTAATTATTCTCATTGCCACAGCGATTAATTATTACAGCATCAAGGTCGTCGGCGCGATTGAATCCTATGCTGTCATTCTCAAACTTATCATCCTGCTCGGATTTGTCGGACTTGGGTTTTACGGCCTCAAAAACAGCGCGCATTTAGATCAATTAAATATGCACAATTGGGAATCGCCCCTGACCTTGGTGATTGCGGGGATGATTATTTTTGTTGCGTATGAAGGGTTCGAGCTCATTGCCAATGCCGCGCCGGATATTCGCTCGCCAGATAAAAACATTCCGCGCGCCTATTATATTGCCGTCATTTTCGTTATTGTGCTTTATCTAGCGATTGCCGTTATCACGGTCGGCTCACTGGCTTTCCCGGAAATTTCTGACGCGCAAGATTATGTTTTAGCCGAAGCGGCCAAGCCTTTATTGGGGCAAACCGGCTTTACGATTATTACAATAGCCGCTCTCATTTCGACGTTTTCCGCCATTAATGCTACGCTCTATGGCGGGAGCCGGGTAAGTTACGAGACCGCCGAAGACGACGAACTTCCGCATGAGTTTACGTCCTGTCTCTGGGGTCATCCGATTGGCCTACTCTTTACCACTGTGGCGACACTTGTGCTCGTCAATACACTGGATCTTGAGAGCATTTCGACCGCGGGCAGCGTCGGGTTTCTCTTAATTTTTGCTGTCGTGAATATGGTCGGCTTTCGTAAAGCCGGAGACGTTGAGGGAACGAAAATTATTCCAGCGGTCGGGGCTTTCGCGTGTTTCGCTGCACTTGCGGCCCTATTGGGTCACACATTTCAAACGAGCAAACTCAATTTTATCGTGGCCGTGGCCATCGTCTCCGTCTGTTTCGTTTTAGAGTTTATCTATAAGCGGACGGAGAGAGGGAAGACAGAAAAGGCCTAACCGTTCTTTCCGGCTTTGCGGTCGCGCGCTTTTAACAGGCGCAAACGCAAGGCGTTGATTTTGATGAACCCGCCGGCGTCCGCTTGGTCATAGACATCGTCTTCTTCAAAAGTGACGTGTTCTTGGGAGTAGAGCGAATAGGGGCTGTCACGGCCGACGACATCGACACTGCCTTTATACAGTTTGAGGCGCACCGTTCCCGTCACTAATTCCTGTGACGCATCAATCGCGGCTTGGAGCATTTCGCGCTCGGGGGAATACCAATAGCCATTATAAATCAGCTCAGCATATTTTGGCATCAGCTCATCTTTTAGGTGGGCCGCGCCCTTATCCAATGTGATCTGTTCAATGCCGCGGTGCGCCATGAGCAGAATTGTTCCGCCGGGCGTTTCGTAAATGCCGCGTGACTTCATCCCGACAAACCGGTTTTCCAGCAAATCAAGACGGCCAATGCCGTTCGCGCCGCCAAATTCGTTCAACTTGGTGAGCAAGGTCGCAGGCGACATATTTTCGCCGTCAATACTGACCGCGTCGCCGCGTTCAAAGCCAATGGTGATATAGGTCGGTTTGTCAGGCGCGTCTTCGGGCGAGACTGTGCGCTGATAAACAAACTCCGGCGCTTCCTCATTGGGGTCTTCTAAGGCTTTGCCCTCAGACGAGGTGTGCAGGAGGTTCGCATCGACAGAGAAAGGTGCTTCGCCGCGCTTGTCTTTGGCAATTTCAATGCCGTGTTTTTCGGCGTATTCAATTAGCTTCGTGCGGGAATTCAGCTCCCATTCGCGCCAAGGGGCAATGACTTTGATATCCGGGTCAAGCGCGTAATAGGCGAGCTCAAACCGGACCTGATCATTGCCTTTTCCGGTCGCGCCGTGACAGACGGCGTCTGCACCGACTTGGTGGGCAATTTCGATTTGACGCTTGGAAATAAGCGGGCGGGCAATTGAGGTGCCAAGCAGGTAAAGCCCTTCATAAACAGCATTGGCGCGCATCATCGGAAAGACAAAATCGCGCACAAATTCTTCGCGCAAATCGTCGATGAAAATTTCTTTCACGCCCTGCGCTTCAGCTTTGCGGCGGGCGGGTTCCAGCTCTTCGCCTTGACCGAGGTCGGCGGTAAAGGTGACGACCTCACAGCCTTTTTCTTCTTGAAGCCATTTCAGAATGATTGAGGTATCAAGACCGCCGGAATAGGCGAGGACAACTTTTTTCGGCGATGACATAAGCGAGGCTCCTTAAATACGGCGCGTTCCTAGCGCAAAACCGTTTACAAAAGATAGCCCCCCTTTTAAAGCAAAGTGAATTTTTGAGAGGATTTGCCATGGATTTTGATCTGGCAACATTACGAAGCCGGTCGGAAGACTGGCTTGACCAGATTTGGCTTTGGTTGCAGACCCCTTCTTTCTTAGCGCAGCTGAGCGCGATTGTTCTGTCTATTTTAATCGCGCCGCTCTTGGCGAGACTCTTTAAAAGGATGATCCCCCTTTTTAGAACAGAGCCCGTCGACGGCGTAAAATATTTTAAGCTCAGACAGGTTATTTATAAAATCGGCGGTTTGCTCGGCGCAATTATACTCGTGGTCCTTTTGGGACTTTCTTCCAAGCTCCTTATGAGCGTGCCAGCCTTTAGCCAGGTTTGGCTGGTGAAACTGGCACAAAGTCTTGCTGCGGTCTTTTTGGTTTACCGGGTCATTAAGGTATTTCTCCAAGACCCTTTCTACCGCAAACTGGCCTTGTGGATTCTCATCCCTCTCAGCTTAATCATCGTCTTAGGATATTTTGACGAGTTGAAATCAATTTTAAACGGGACGGTTTTGCTACCGATGGGGAAAAACCCGATCACCGCGATGACGGTCGTGAAGCTGGTGGTGTTTGGGTTTCTATTTTTCTGGGTTGGAAATTTCTCCAATGTCAAAGGCCAATCCGCCATTCGATCGCAGGAAACTATGGACGCCGGCGTTCGGGAAATTGTCGCCAAGCTGTTTCAGATCGTGCTTTTTATTATTATCTTCTTTTTGGTTGTGGGGGCCGCCGGCATCTCCTTATCCGGCCTTGTGGTGGTGTTTTCTGCTGTGGGTCTCGGCATTGGCTTCGGGCTTCAACCGATTGCAGCCAATTTCATTTCCGGCCTCATTATTCTCTTTGATAGGTCCGTTAAAATCGGGGATTACGTCAATATGGAAGGCGATAAATTTGGTCGGGTCAAAGCCATCAATATTCGCTCCACCACCGTGACCACGGCGGACGGCAAGGACATCATCGTTCCCAACACCAAATTCACCGAAGACGCGTATGAGAATTGGACGCATGATAACCCGCTGCAACGTTATGAAGTGGATTTCGGTGTGGCTTACGACACAGATTTGGACGCGCTTATCCCGCTTATTCGCGACGCCGTTTTAGAGCATGACCACGTCTTGAGTGATCCGGATGTCCCCAGTGTGGAATTTCGATCCTTTGGCGACAGCGCGATCAATATGTGTGTCGAGTTCTGGGCCGAAGGCATTGATGATGGACCAAATAAGTTCACCTCTGACGTTGGATTGATTATCTGGCGAACGCTCAAGGCCAATAATATTGAGATTCCTTTCCCACAACGCGTGGTTAAAAACATCAACTAAGGCGAGTCTAAAAATAGTTCCGCCCCACAGCGCGGGGTCAAAAATATCAAGTAAGGGTGGTTTCCCGATTTACTGATCCTATATTTGTATAGCGGGTGTTCAAACGAGGCCGCGCTTGTCGCTTGTGATATCTGCTTAAACCCTGTCTGGTAGCCTATGCTTTGGTTAGATGCTTTTTTACGCCTTTCTACTGTGACGCTCTTGCTGCTTTCGGCGATTTTGTCGCTACGGGATAAATGTTGCTGGCGTCCGACCGTCTTTGTCGTGCTCTCAGCCGTCGGCGTCGCCGGAATGTTGATCGCCTCCGCTCCTGAAATTTTGCGGCCGCCCCTGCCAATTTGGGCCGTGGCGAGCATTTTTGATGCCGGGGCGATTGTATTTGTCTGGTGGTTTGGACTGGCAATTTTCCGGGATGATTTTCGACTTCATTGGCCGCATTGGACGCTTTTTGTCGCCGTAATGGCTCTAAATCTCCCTCAGGAATGGGCGCAAATATCGGATCAATTTGACTATCCCAATGGTTTGCTCATTACGGGGGATTTACTGGCCTTCGGGATGATGGGGCATCTTGTTTTTACGATTGCGCGGGAAGGGCGTGACGACCTTGTCAGACGCCGCCGGCTCTCCCGGGCTTACTTTGCCAGCGGATTGGTTGTGTCTGTTGTGATTTCCATCCTCACCGAAAGTATCTGGAACCCTCTTTATGAGGGACAACTGACGTTTATTAAACCGCTGACCGTTTTTCCTTTGGCCCTTTGGTTTACGCTCTGGCTGACCCGGATCAATTTAAATCATATGGAATTTCAACATGACCATACTGAAGTCGAGGAAGGCGGGCCCGGAATTGACCCCCGGGACGGTCTGCTTCTGGAAAAGCTTAAAATAGCTATGGAAATAGATAAGGCTTATCGGGAGCCGGGCATGACCATACGCGATCTGGCGGAACGGCTTGACGCCCCGGAACACCGGTTACGCAGTCTCATTAATCAGGGGCTTGGCTATCGCAATTTTTCTGCCTTTTTGAACAGCTACCGTATAAATGCGGTCAAAGCGGAATTTCAGGACCCGGAAAAATCCCGCATTCCTGTGCTCACGCTGGCTATGGATGTTGGCTATAATTCTCTCGCCCCGTTTAATCGGGCGTTTCGCGCCAATGAGGGCATGACGCCCACCGCCTATCGCCAGAGACTTAATGAGCAGAAGGGTGACGCTCTCGCGGATGGAGCGTTGGGCTGATTGATACTGGAAATGTCTGATTGATTTTAAAATCGACTGGCCTTTTTTGTAATCGACCGGACTTTTTTCACGAAACGCTCCATTTTGGTTTTCAGACGAGCCCCTCCCCCGAAGATATTGGCTCGCCTCATAATCTTAAAGGAGATTCTGATGACTAAATTATATACCCCTCTAAAACTGCTTGCGCTTTCAGCCCTCGGCACGGCACTTTTCGCGGCGGCTCCGGCAAACGCAACATCTAACAATGACGTTGAAAAATGCCGGACGGCTCTGACAGAACAATCCGAAATGGATATGTCCGCTTATCGCCTCAGCTATGACCGTGAAGAAGGAAACCGGACGAAAACAATTTATTTTACGGCCGTTTCTACAAATGGCGGCGAAAATCTGAACGTCACTTGCACAATTAAACGCTCAAAAGTTTTGGCGGTAAATGACGGCACGAAAGAAATTTCCTTGCTGGCTTCAAACGACAAGAAGTAATTTCAGCCTAATACATTTGAGGGGTTTCGGCCCTTTGACGTTTTCCCTAACTTCGCCCTTCTTATTAGGAGGGCGTTTTTTATTGTAAAACGGCTCTATTTCAAGACACAGGCGGCATAACCGCTGCGTCTGACTTCGCCCATCCGGGCTTGAAGTGTTCCGGCCCGCCCGCTGACATAGGGCCCGGGCGGATCAACGCGCCATTTATGCGGGTTGGGCAAGACCGCCGCTAAAAGCGCCGCCTCGCGTGTGGAAAGATCGGCCGCATGTTTGCGGAATCGGACGCG
>Ga0115567_10002322_pt1 | contig 18803 bp, 14 predicted proteins | sample COGITO_mtgs_1204_2_FD_88679 | JGI IMG/M metagenome (GOLD analysis project Ga0115567, IMG submission 88679) | Pelagic marine microbial communities from North Sea - COGITO_mtgs_120412 | ecosystem: Environmental > Aquatic > Marine > Epipelagic | place: Germany:Helgoland, sampling site Kabeltonne... | reverse complement strand
CGGCCGGCCCCGGTGTCTCGGCCATCAAAACCAGCTGGCTGGCAATGGAGTTGACGCACAGTACTGGTGCCATGGACGGTGAAGTGCAGGATGGTCAATTCGCCGGTACGCGCTTATCAGACATGTCGCTGGATGAGCTGCTGATTCTGGCCCGCGAGTGCCGGCAGGACGCAGATTCGATCCAGTTACTGGAAGCCTACCTGGATCGCATGTTCCCTGACTGGCGAGCGCATGCCGAGGCCGACGCCGATACCGAGGGCTCCGGACGTTCGCGCTCAGGCGGCAATGATTCGCTGATGACAGAAGCGTTGGCACTGGAAATACTGGGCCTTGGCGGTGATGCCTCGCGTGAAGACATCACCGCCGCACACCGCCGTCTGATGCAGAAGATGCACCCGGATCGTGGTGGGTCGGATTACCTGGCACAGCGCATCAATCAGGCGCGGGACTTCTTGTTAAGAAATGCCTGAAAGATTGCCTGCGCATCGGGAGACTGCAACAAGCGGGCGAACTCTTCCAGTTCAGTGGTGATGATGTCATCCAGCGGTTTTGCCTGATTGCGTTTGATCAGTGCTTTGGAGGTCTGCACCGCATCAGCAGGTAACCTCGCCAGCTCATGAGCCTTGTTCATGGCGTGTTCCAGATAACCGGCGGCAGGCAATACTTCATTGACGATACCGTACTCTCTCGCCTTCTGTGCCGAAAAACGCTCGCCCAGCAGCAATAACTCGCTGGCGCGCTGGTGACCGACTATCTGCTGTAACAGCAGGCTGGAACCGGCTTCAGGGCAGAGGCCCAGACGGGTAAACGGCAGCTGCATGAAAGACTCTTCCGCGGCATACACCAGGTCACAGTGCAGCAGCATGGTGGTGCCAATACCAATGGCGAGACCGCCCACGGCCGCAATGACCGGTTTACGGGCATGACCAATGGCCTTCATGAACTGCACTGACGGGCGCTCGGTGCCCATATCCGGGGCTTTGACAAAATCGTTAACGTCGTTCCCGCTGGTAAAACACTCCTCAGTGCCGCGAATCAGGATGACCTTGATGTCATCATCTTTGTCTGCCGCAACGATACCTTGCGCCAGCGCTGCGTACATGGTCTGGGTCAATGCATTCTTTTTGTCGGGGCGGTTGATCTGGAGCACCAGAACGCCGTGGGAGTTCTGGTAGCTGATGTGCGGGTCTGATGAAGAAATCATGTCGTGGGCTCGTATTGGTGGTTGAATTTGTCCCCGATTGTAGAGCAACACCTGTCTCTTGGGTAGGTATCCTGAATGGCTTCAGTTATTGCCCTGTTGTGGCCAGAAAATCACGAATCAGCGCGGCTTTCTGTTCCAGCATGTAGACGCCATCCAGATGTCCCCACGGACCTTCGATTTCTTCGTAGTAGGTGTCTTTGCCCAGTTCGCGGAGGGTGTTGTAGGCCTCCTGCGCCAGGTAAGGCTGCAGCAGCAGGTCATTGCTGGCGGGCAGGAACAGGGTCCTGGCCGTCACCGGTCGCAGTCCGGTTTCCAGGTCTTCAGCAAATCCCGCCATGAACAGTTGATTGGCGCGCACCAGATACAGCAGGTGGTTGGCATCAGCATTGGCGGTGCGGGCGGCTGCCGCTGCATTCAGTTGATTAACGACAGAAAAATTCTCCCGGATGTTGTGCAGGGGCGCGGTTTCGCGGGCTGAACTGTTGGCATAGAGCTGATTAAACATCTGTGGGTGCATGGCCTGCAGGGTCACCATGCCCAGCGCCTGGCGCAGACCCTCTGTCGGTGCGTCGGCGTCATAATAGTTGCCCTCATTCCAGTTCGGGTCGGCAATGATCGGGTTGGCCCACTGTTGCAGAGTGGCGATGGTCCAGGGGTCAACAGCGCCGGCGCCAATGACGGAAATCACCCGCTCAACAAAATCTGGATAGGCCGCCGCCCAGTCCAGCGCCTGCAATGAACCCATGGACGCGCCTACAACGGCGTGCAGCTTCTCGATGCCGAGGCTGTCGAGCAGTGCTTTCTGGACATTCACAAAATCGCGAATGGTGACTACGGGAAAGTCCAGTGCGTAAGGTTTGCCGGTGGCCGGGTTGATGGTCGCCGGGCCGGTTGTGGTCACCCTGGGGTTGTAGGGTTCCTGATTAACCAGGGTGTCGGAACTGACCACGTAATAAAGGTTGGTGTCGATCGCTTTGCCTGGGCCGATGATCGCATCCCAGTACCCGGGAAGCGCATCACCGGCAGTATAACGACCGGCCGCATGGCTGTTGCCAGAAAAAAAATGCGTAATCAGAATGACGTTGTCTTTGGCCGCATTGAGCTCACCGTAGGCTTCCCAGCCGACATTGACCTCGGCAATCTGCTGGCCATTATAGGTGGCAAAATCGTGAGTCGTGAAAATCTGTTTTTCAACCAGGTCGTTCGGCGCCTGCGCCATCACTGCCGACGTACCAGTGCCCAGCATGAATGCAAGCAGCATCAGGATCGCATGGTGTTTAATGCCCGGCATAATCGGACTCCTTGTGTCAGTCGTTGCAATTAAAAGTGGTCAGCTGCCAACTAAAATCGAGCATGCAGCAACGGACCGGTCCGGGCTCATGATACGAGGACATTGCCATAGAGCTCACGCAATTCATTTTTAAGTACTTTTCCGGTCCCGGTCTTGGGCAGTTCGGCAACAATAACAGTCCGGTCCGGCGTCCACCAGCGTGCAATTTTCCCAGCAAGGAAGGCCACAATTTCCTCATGCGATACAGTGACGTTCTTGTTGGGTACGATAATCAGTACGGGCCGTTCGTCCCATTTTTTATGCCGGGCAGCAATGACCGTGCATTCGTTCACGCCAGGGTGCTGGCTGACAATGTTTTCTATTTCGACAGAGCAGATCCACTCGCCACCGCTTTTTATCACATCCTTTTTCCGGTCAACAACACGCAGGTTGCCGGCTGCATCGATGACAGCGATGTCACCGGTGTCCAGCCAGCCGTCCGGGAACGCGCTGAGGTCTTCGTTGCGGTAATATTGTGAGCTGATCCAGGGTCCGCGTACGCGTAGTTCTCCTCGAGATGTTCCGTCGTGGCAGACTCGCTGATTGTCGGCTGCAAACAGGCCCAGCTCGACGCCAAATGCGGCACGCCCGGCTGAGGTTTGCAGTTGATAGCGTTCGGCGAGCGGCAAGGCCATGATACCGGGCGTCGGCGGCAGGGACGTTGCCAGCGGGCCGGTTTCGGTCATTCCCCAGATTGGCTGCCAATAAATACCGTATCGTTCCTGATACAGTTTCACCATGCCCAGAGGCGAGGCTGCGCCACCCACGCAGACACGTTCAAGTGTGGTGTCGCGGATGTTGTTGTCAGCCCAGTAGTTATGCAGGGTCAGCCAGATGGTGGGCACACCCAGCCCCACGGTTACGCGTTCATCGCTGATCAGGTCTGACATGCTGGCGCCATCCATGCCGGCACCGGGCAGAACCAGCTTGCAACCGGCCAGCGGCGCGGCATAGGGCGCACCCCAGGCACCGGCATGGTACATCGTTACCATGGGCATCAATACGGTATCGGTAGTAAGGTCCAGCAGCTCACGCGAAGCGGTCGCCTGGGCGTGCAGAACCATGGCGCGGTGTGAATACAGAACGCCTTTGGGGTTACCGGTGGTGCCTGAGGTGTAGCAAAGGGCGGCGGCGCTGTTTTCATCGAGACGGGGCCAGTCATATTCATCCGGGTGCTGTGCCAGCAGCTCTTCAAAACAGTACAGCGGTGCCAGTGAGGTCTCGGGCATATGCGCCCGGTCTGTCATGACAATAAACCCTTTTACGCTGCCCAGTTTGTTCTGCAACGGCGCCAGCAGTTCGACGAAAGAAAGGTCGACAAAAACGTAATGATCCTGGGCGTGATTGATGATGTATTCAATCTGTTCGCTGAACAGGCGTGGATTCACCGTGTGCAGAACGGCGCCGATACCTGACACACCGTAGTACAGCTCCATGTGACGGTGTGTGTTCCATGCCAGGGTGGCGATGCAATCACCGGCTTTCACACCCAGTGCATCGAGTGCGTGTGCCAGTTGACTGCTGCGCTGCCAGATCTCCTGGTAATTGCTGCGATGGATATCGCCTTCTTCGCGGCGCGACACAACTTCCTGCAACGGATGACGCTTGCAGGCGTGACGCAACAGGTCAATGATCAATAGCTGTGTGTCCATCATGTTGCCTAACATTAACGTCTCCTGCGGAAATTCAGACTCAGGTATTAAACCCAGGTATTAAACTCAAAATAAATTAAACAGCAACAATGCCAGTGACAGGCCCATTAGCGGCACCACCACCGTCACAGCGCCGACGGCCCAGTAAGCATCTTTGTGTGACTCGTTACAGATGCCACGAATAGTGGTGACCACATAACCATTGTGGGGCAACGAATCCAGCGCACCTGAGGAAATCGACACAACACGATGCATTTGCTCCGGGTTCACGCCCAGATCGAGGTAGTGGGGCGCCACCGCAGGCAATGCTATGACCTGGCCGCCGGAGGCGGATCCGGTCAGGCCGGCAATTGCGCTGACGGCAACCGCTGCACCGACCAGTTCGTTGCCGGGCAGTGATGTCACTGCCAATACTGCCATGTCAAAAGCAGGCGTGATGCGTGCGATGCCGCCAAAGCCTACCACTGCAGCAGTATTGCCAATGGCGATCAGCGCGCCGGTGGTGGCGTGCCCGAGGGCGACCTGGATATCTGTAAAATAGTTCCAGTTGATTAACATCAGGGTCAGCACACCGCCAAGCAGTGCCACAATCAGGGCGTTCTGTTGCAGTGAATCATGATAAAAGAACGAAAGAGACAGAACGACGATAAGGGGAAGCATGCCGGTAACAGGGTGGGGTAGCTGGCGCTCCAGCAGCTGGGGATCATTGTCTCTGACCTGAAAGCTCTCGCCACGGCGAATGGCTGCGCCAATGATGCGTTGCAGCCACCAGTAGCCAAATACCGCCATGAAGATGGCAACCACCAGACTGACCTCCCAGGCGGCATAAGGTGTGGTACCCAGATACTCCATGGGAATCCAGTTCTGAATTTCGGGCGATCCGGCTGACGTCATAGTAAACGTGACCGAGCCGAACGCCAGTGCGGCCGGGATAAAGCGGCGTGGCAGATTGGCTTCCTTGAACAGGCTGAGCGCCATCGGGTAGACAGCAAATGCCACAACAAACAGGCTGACGCCGCCGTAGGTGAGTACTGCGCAGGCGATGACCACAGCCAGTACCGCGCGCTGTTTGCCAAGTTTCCCGGTTATCCAGCCAGCGACGCTGTCTGCGGCACCGGTATCTTCCATGAACTTGCCGAAGATTGAGCCCAGCAAAAACATGAAGAACCAGGAAGCAATAAAACCCGTGAATCCGGACATGTAGCTTTGTATAAAATTCTGTTCGGCGACAAAAATTGGTATGCCGCTGGTCAATGCCACCACGAGGGCGCAAAGGGGAGCACTGATAAACAGGTTCCAGCCACGCAGTGTTAACACGATGAGCAATGCAAGGCCGCCAACCAGGCCAACTAAACTGACAATATCTGACATGACGCCCTCTGTGACTCATTATTCTTGGTGGGGCTATTGTTCACGAATGGCGGGGCGCAACCCATAGTACTATGGTACAGGTCACAATCGTCTGAAGTTGGAGTATGGTGGCTGCCGACTAATAAAAATTCCACGGGGAGCTCGTCCAATGAAACACAGCAAATTCAAATATTCAAGCTGCGCTATGGCAGTGTCGGTGGCCATGGGCGGTTTTGCATTCCCGGCACTGGCACAGGACACAATGCCGGAGGCTCGGCAGCCGGAAGGTCGCATTCTGGAAAGCATTGAAGTCACTGCTCGCCGCACGGTGGAGAACATGCAACAGGTGCCATTGGCCGTCACTTCGCTGGGTGCCGACGATATATCGGACCGGGGTCTTGAGACCATTCTTGAGGTGCAGCAATTTTCACCTAACACGACGCTGCAGGAAAGCCGTGCCACCAACTCGACGTTGACCGCATTCATTCGTGGTGTGGGTCAGGAAGATCCACTTTGGGGCTACGAATCCGGTGTCGGCATCTATGTTGATGATGTCTATATTGCCCGTCCTCAAGGTGCTGTACTGGATATTCTGAATATCCAGCGTGTGGAAGTTCTGCGCGGTCCGCAGGGCACCCTGTATGGCAAGAACACCGTGGGCGGCGCCCTGAAATATGTCACTCAGCGCATGACTGGTGAGGCGGAACTTGCTACCACGGTGACTGCCGGTACTCACGGGCAACGAGACCTCAAGCTGGTCGGTCAGGTGCCGGTAACGGACGATTTTTATCTTGGTTTTGGTTATGCCAATCTGACGCGTGATGGTTTTGGCAAATTTCTGATCAGTGACCTGCCCGGCCAGGACCTGGAGAATTACAACAAGGACCTGCAGGCATACCGCATCACGGCTGAGTACACGCCGACCGACAATGTGTTTGTCCAGTTTGGCTATGACAAAACCGAAGATACCTCCAATTCCAAAGGCGGTTATCGTTTGCTGCCCAGTCTGCTGACCAATACGGCGCCGGTGCCCGACAGTATCTACGATTCCTACACCAGTCTGCCAACCGAGAACAGAGTGGAAACGGAAGGCATGAATCTGACAGTGCAGTGGGATGTCAACAATTCCACGACACTGAAATCGATTACGTCACGGCGAGAGAACTATTCTCCAGTGAACATCGATTTTGATAACACACCGTTGCGTATTTTTGACGTCCCGGCGATCTACGAAGACGAATGGTTTACCCAGGAGTTGCAGCTGAGCTATCGCGCCGGCAACTTCAATGTCGTGTCAGGCCTGTACTATTTTGACTCCGAGTCCTGTGGTGTGTTTGATGCGATACTGGAAGAGTTGGGTAAGTCGCTGGGTGCAGCGGGCCTGACGCGCGAAGTATCGGGCTGCAGCAACAGCAAAAGCACGGCGGTGTATGCTGACGGTACCTACCGATTCAATGACCAGTGGAGTATCAGTGGTGGTATCCGTTATACCAAAGATGAGAAAGACTCAGTGGTGCGTAATGGTCTGATCTTTGACACTGTGTATCCGGAATCAGGCTGGCTGCCCGGTTATGTGCGCAGTGCACCAGCCACCCCGGTGGTCCTGGATGACAGCGCCGACTGGTCGAAGGTAACGCCACGCGTCAGTGTTGAATATCAGGCCACTGCCGACACCATGGTCTACGCCAGCTACAGTGAAGGTTTCAAGTCCGGGACTTTCAATCCCCGGGCTACCACGGCGGAACCAGCGGCCAACCCGGAAGATGTGGAGTCCTACGAGATAGGTATCAAGACCGACCTGACGTCGACGTTCCGGCTTAACGCAGCGGCCTTCATGCTGGATCACAAAGACCGTCAATATATCTCCGTGATTCCTGACCCTGACGATAATGCAGCGCTGAATCAACGCTTGGGTAACGTAGGTCAATCCGAGGCCAAAGGTCTGGAATTCGAATTCACCTGGATTGCCGGCGACAACCTGAGCCTGTTTGGTAATGTGGGTCTGATTGATGCTGATTTCAGCAATGTTTTCAGTTTTGACGCTGACCTGAACAGGATCGACATTACCGATGATTTTGTCATCACCAATACGCCGGAACAGACCATCAATCTGGGCTTCAACTATGACATGCCAGTGTCAACGGGTGATATCGTGTTCACCGGCAATTACAGTTACCGAAGCGAGTACAGTCTGACTGAGCTGGGCAACGTGCTGGAGCAGGAAGGTTACGGCATCGTTAATCTGGGTGTCAGCTGGACCAGTGCGGATGGCAAGCTGTCGCTAGGTCTGCATGGCAAGAACCTGACCGATGAGGAGTTCCTGGTCGGCAACTATGCCTTCCTGGGTGCGGCGGATCCGTCATTGCCTAATGGCTATGCGCCGGGGCTGGGTGGTGATACCACGTTGATCGGTTACTACGGTGCGCCGCGTACCGTCAGCCTGTCTCTGGGTTATCGCTTCGGCCGATAATCCGGATACCCCGCCGCGATCTCTCCGGGCAGCGGCGGGTGTTGGGTCGACGAATTTCGTCTCCATGACCTTGTGCCACCATCGCTGCTGTGATGGTGGCATTTTTTATCGGCTTGTATTAGGTTAAGAATCCATGCTCTTTCAGTCAGACGCCGGTGTTGCCATGACCCAAAGCCCCTCACCTGTTGCCAGCACGACGCTGGCCAATGTTGTTATCGCCGATGATCACCCCCTGTTTCGCGCTGCCTTGCAGCACGCACTGGCGACCACGTTGAACGGAGAGGTGCTGGAAGCGGAAACGTTAGACGGCCTGCTGCAACTGTTGGTTCAGCAGCCGCAGATCGAGCTGGTCTTTCTGGACCTCAATATGCCGGGCAACCAGGGCCTGACGGGTCTGACCGCCATACGCAATCAGTTCCCCGATGTGCTGGTGGTGATTGTCTCGGCTAACGAGCAACTGGATGTGGTCGAACGTGCGATGAGTTTTGGTGCCAGCGCCTACGTGCCCAAGTCGGCGCCCATGCCGGATATCGTTAGCGCCGTGGAGACAGTGCTGGGCGGTGACAACTGGCTGCCTGCACATCTGCAGAGCACGGTGATGGAACAGAAGAATGCCCTGCATCAGGATTTTGCCCGTAAATTAAGCCAACTGACGCCTCAGCAGTTCAAGGTGTTGCGCTGCATTGCCGACGGATTGTTGAATAAACAGATAGCCTACGAGCTGGATGTGCAGGAAACCACCATCAAGCAGCATGTCTCTGCCATACTCAGAAAGCTGGGCGTCATCAACAGAACCCAGGCAGGTGTACTTTTTCATGACATGCTCCGGGCCGACAGTGACGACGCACTAGCCGAAGCCAATACTCTTTAGCAGGCGTTTCAGCGCAGCCTGCTTCACCGGTTTGGGCAGGAAATAAGCATCCACTTCGACCACCTGTTCCCGAATGGTTTCGTTGGGATCTGCCGTGCTCAGAATAGCCGGGATATCGCGATGCCAGTGTGATCTGATCCGGGTAATGGCATCAGTACCTACCTGTTGGTCTGTCAGGTGGTAATCGATCAGCAGTAAATCAGGTCGCCGGTCAATCTGCAGGGCTTCTCTGATTGTGCTGCAGGCGCTGACAACGGCGCCCCATTCTCGTAGCAGTGAGGACAGTGCTTCGCGTATGGTTGGGTCATCATCCAAGAGCAATACATGTGTATTTTCCGGTAGAGACCAGGGCATCGTGTCGCTGAGTGGCCGCTTTCGGGTCAGAGCCGGGCTGCGCCAGGCGCTGACAGGTAGCGTGAGGCTGAAACAGGTGCCGCGTTCAAGCTGTGACTGCAGGTGAATGGGAATATTGAGCAGACGGCACATGCGATCAACGATCGCCAGGCCCAGGCCGAGCCCGGGGTTATGATCATGCTGATCGAGTTGTTTGAACTCCATGAAAATTTCATTAAATTTTTCTGCCGGTATGCCGCGCCCGGTGTCCCATATCTGCAGTTCGATGAAGTTACCCTGCTTGCGTCGGATGCCACACAGAATTTTGCCCTGGTGGGTGTACCGGACGGCATTGCTGAGCAGGTTCTGCAGAATTCGTTGCAGAATTTTTTGATCGGTAGTGACCACAACCTGTGTCGGCAACATGCGCAGTTCGAGTCCTTTCTCCTGCGCCAGCAATGTGAACGACGAGTTTAGCGGCGCGAGTATGTCCCACAAGGGAACATCTTTAGCGTGTGGTTGCAGGTTGCCGGACTCAAGTTTTGTCATTTCCAGCAGCATGGTGAGCAATTCTTCGGCGTTTTGCAGGGACTGCTGAATCTGCATGGCAAGACTGTTGTCATCGCTCTTTAGTCGTTTTAACAGCATTTCGCAGAACAGGCTGGCCGCGTTGAGTGGCTGCATCAGGTCATGGCCGGCTGCCGCAAAGAATTTTGATTTGCTCTGATGAGCGTGCTCTGCGGCCAGCTTGGCTGCTGACAGGGCTTCGGTACGATCTTCCACGCGCGCTTCCAGCTCAGCGTTAATCTGCTGCAACTCGTTCTGAGTCGTGACCAGTTCACTGATATCGGTGTACGTAGTGACAAAACCACCATCCGGCATCGGATTGCCCTGTAACTCGATAACCTGTCCGGAGGCCTGCTGACGCTGGTATCGGTATCGGCTGCCGCTGCGCAAATAATCCAGACGCTTTTTAACTTCATTTTCCACATCAGCATCGGGGCGGCCCAGCAATCCCCGGCGGGCATTAAAACGCAGTATTTCTTCTACCGCGATGCCGGCACGGATCAACCCTTCCGGATAGGCAAAAATTTCCAGATAACGCCGGTTCCAGGCAACCAGTCTGAGCTCACTATCAATGACACTGATTCCCTGCGGGATGTTCTCCACGGACGATTGCAGTAACTCCCGGTTAAAGCGATAAAGTTGTGACGCCTCTGATGCCCAATCCACCACTTCGTCAACTGCCACCGGCGATGACCTGGCCAGGCTTCCAATCAACAGACGGCTGGCCGAGCTGCCGATGGCGCCGGCCAGTTCGCGCTCCAGGCGGATCAGCAGCATCGGATGCACCAGTCGCTGCTCAGGGACATCAGCAATACTCAGGCCCAGGCGTTTATTCAGTCCGGCCGCGTCCTGGGGGTCCATGAAACGGGACAACACCGAGCGCAGGCGGCCCCAGGTCACCTGTTGTCGATGCTCGACCCCCTGTTCTGTTGTCATCACCGTCGACTTGTGCCCGGGACGCACGAATCTCAAACCCTGTTGGTTATCGGCGGGACCCTGTCGGCTGATGAGAGACACCAGTATATAGATCAGTATATTGGTGCTCAGGCTCAACACCACACCGTCACTGATTGCTTTGTCAGTCAGTGGCTGGCTTGGGCTTAATGAAGGCAGCAAAAGCATGGTCGCCCATACGGCTGTTCCCAGTATCATGCCGGCGGTGGCGCCGGCGCGGTTGGCGCGGGCCCACAACAGGCCTCCGAACATGGAAGGTGCCAGTTGTGATAACAATGACATGGCAATGAGACCGTTGCTCACCAGGGGCAATCCGCTTTCGGTAAACTTGTGATAGACATAGGCGAGTACCACAATGACCACCATGGTAAGGCGACGGGTCAGCAGTACGCCCTGTGGTGTCAGATTCGAAATCAGGTTGCCACTGCTTCGTGCGCGGAGCCATAACGGTGTAATGACATCGTTCGACATCATAATGCCCAGTGCCAGCGTTGCCATGATGACCATGCTTGTCGACGTAGACAGGCCGCCGATAAAGGCAATCAGACTAATATCCGGACGTTCGGCCAGGATAGGCAGAGTTAGAAGAAACGTGTCACTCATGCGGGCCTCGGGGGCCAGAATGACGCCCGCCAGGGCGATGGGCAGAATGAAAAAATTAATGGCGAACAGGTACAGCGGAAATGCCCAGCGGGCTTTTCTCAGTTCCTCAGGACTTGTGTTCTCAATAAAATTGACCTGAAATTGTCGGGGTAGCACGAACATTGCCAATGCGCCCAGTACCATGTGAGTAACGTAGATGTACACACCATTGGCGTTAGGTTGCAGCAATTGGCGGGCCGGTTCACTGGCAGCGGCTGACAGGACCAGGTCATTGATGCCGTCAAAAAGCTGGTATGTGACGAATATGCCGACGATACCGAAGGCGACCAGTTTTACGATTGACTCAAAAGCGACCACGTCCATCAGCCCAGGATGTTGTTCGGCCAGACTCAGGCGGCGAGCGCCAAACAGGATGGAAAACCCGATCATGGCCAGGCCTACGGCCGCAGCCAGATCCAGAAACCAGGGGGCAGCGCTGGCCTCAAGACCGGTGACAGCGGCGAAGCTGGCTGCCACAGCCCGCAACTGCAGGGAGATATAAGGCACCAGGGCGATGAGGCAGATGATGGCCACAAACGCCGCCAGGCCGTGAGACTTGCCGTAACGTGAACCGATCAGGTCGGCGATCGATGTCAGGTTCTGCTCTTTTACCAGATTCAGCATTTTCATCTGAAACTGATGCGCAAACAGGAAGATGCAAATACCGCCCAGGTAGGTTGGTGCGAACCACCAGCCATACTGTGCGGCCTGAGTGACGGTGCCGTAGAATGCCCATGTCGTGCAGTGGACGCCCAGCGCCAGTGTATAGCGCCAGGGACGCGGCCCGGTTTTGCTGCTACGCTCGCCACGAGAGGCAATCGTGAACAACAATGCCAGGTAGGCAAAAGCCGCTATCAAGACAACATAAATGGGTAACATGCGGAGTTTCCGGGCCTCAACCAGGGCGCCTTTATGGTAGAATTTACGCCGTTTTTAATCTTGAACCAACGAACCTTGACCAAACGAACTCTGACCTGAAGTGAGTTCGTGAACCTTTAGGACCCGTGCACTGACTGCACTGGTTAATCGGGAACCAGCCAATGACTGTCATCAAACAAGACGATCTGATCCAGAGTGTAGCCGATGCGCTGCAGTACATCTCCTATTATCATCCCCTGGACTTCATTAAAGCCGTCAATGAGGCTTATGAGCGCGAGCAGTCGCAGGCGGCCAAAGATGCCATGGCACAGATACTGATCAATTCCCGCTTGTGCGCAGAAGGCAAGCGCCCAATTTGTCAGGACACTGGCATTGTCACGGTATTCGTCAAGGTCGGCATGAATGTGCAGTGGGGAGATGCCACCATGAGTGTGGCCGACATGATAAACGAAGGGGTACGTCAGGCCTATTTGCATCCCGATAATGTGCTGCGCGCCTCCATTCTGGCTGATCCCGCCGGGGCCCGACGCAATACCAAAGATAACACGCCTGCCGTCATCCATATGGAGGTGGTGCCGGGCGATACCCTTGATGTGACGGTGGCTGCCAAAGGGGGTGGTTCCGAAAACAAGTCAAAAATGGCCATGCTCAACCCCAGTGACAGCATTGTCGACTGGGTGCTCAAAACAGTGCCCACCATGGGTGCTGGCTGGTGTCCGCCAGGTATGCTGGGTATTGGCATCGGTGGCACCGCGGAGAAAGCCGCAGTGATGGCAAAAGAGTCATTGATGGATCCGGTCGATATTCACGAATTGCGTGCGCGAGGTCCGCAGAACCGGGTGGAAGAGTTACGGCTGGAGATCATGGACAAGGTTAATGCGCTGGGTATTGGAGCGCAGGGGCTGGGGGGGCTGACCACTGTGCTGGATATCAAGATCAAGGATTATCCAACTCATGCAGCGTCACTGCCGGTAGCCATGATCCCGAATTGCGCGGCCACCCGGCATGCACATTTTGTACTCAATGGTGAGGGGCCAGCACACCTGACACCGCCCAGGCTGGAAGACTGGCCACAGATCACCTGGGATGCCGGTCCCACCGCACGTCGGGTAAATCTGGATACCGTGACGCAGGCGGATATAGAGAGCTGGGAACCGGGTGAAACCCTGTTGTTATCGGGCAAAATGCTGACGGGTCGCGATGCGGCCCACAAGCGGCTGGTGGAAATGTTCAATCGAGGTGAGTCTCTGCCTGACGGGGTGGACCTGAAAGGAAAGTTCATTTACTACGTGGGGCCGGTGGATGCCGTGCGCGATGAAGTCATTGGGCCTGCCGGACCGACCACTGCCACCCGCATGGACAAGTTTACCGAGACCATTCTGGCAAAAACCGGACTGCTGGGCATGATAGGCAAGGCCGAACGAGGGCAGGTTGCCATAGATGCTATCCAGAAACACAAAGCGGTTTATCTGATGGCCGTTGGCGGCGCCGCCTATCTGGTATCAAAAGCGATTCGCAATTCCAGAATTGTGGCGTTTGAAGACCTGGGCATGGAGGCGATTCACGAGTTTGTGGTCGAGGACATGCCGGTTACAGTGGCGGTTGATGTTAATGGCACGTCCGTGCACCGCACCGGGCCTGCGGAGTGGCAGGCGCGTATTGCCGAAGCAAAGCCGGTGACTGTTAGCTAACTGGCAGCTGACTGTAGGCGCTTTAAGTGAATAGTTTACGGCGACCAGCGACGGAAATGGTCACGGGCGTCGTATAAGGCTTCGAATCAATTAAATTCGGAGTGTACCAAATGGCAACTTTCAATTCCCTGCTCGGCGCCTGTATTTTAGGAATCGGTCTGTCTGCGGCGGCATACAGTCAGAACGATGACAGTAGCGACGCAAATCAGCAGCGCGAAGAGCAGCTTGCTCAACATTTCAGTCAACTCGACAGTAATACGGATGGCGTGTTGTCGCTGGCGGAATTTCAGCAGATGCGCGGTCCGGGCCGTGGACCGGCTAATGGCGCGGGCAGGCCACGCGGTGAACGGTTGGGACAGGTGTCGCCAGAACAGCGCGAGCAGATGCGTGAACGCATGCAGAACATGACACCGGAACAGCGTGAAGAAATGCGTGAGCAGATGCGCGAACGCCGCGCTCAGAATGGTGGTCAGGATCTTGATTAGAATTGCGCGTGATCGCTATCTGTGACCACGCGCAATTCTGATTTGAGTAATTAACGATGCGAACTGCGATTCTCGAAAGTGATGGCGCGGCCGACTGTCACAGGTCCTGCGCCAACGCAGAAACAGGAGCGATGGTTGATGGGCACAGAATGCTGACAGACGAGGAAGTCATGGCGGCCATTGTGGCCGGTGATCAGCGCGTCTATGCTGACATGGTCAGACGGCATGGCCGGCCTGTCGCCCTGTATGCCTACCGCATGCTGGGCAATGAGAACGAGGCAGAAGATATTGCGCAGGAGACATTCTTGCGTTTATGGACCCAGGCGGCGCGTTGGCAGCCTGGCAAGGCTGCGCTTTCAACCTGGTTGCACAGAATCGCTCATAACCTCTGTATCGATTTTTTGCGTAAACACAGAATTTCCCAGGACGCCGGATTGGAAGAGGACCTTGTCGATACACAACCGACTGCAGAGGAATCAATGGCAACAGAGGCGGATCATATTATGTTGCAGGCAGCACTTGGAAAGTTGCCGGAACGTCAACGCAGTGCACTGTTGCTGACCCATTATCAGGGCCTGTCAAACAGGGAAGTGGCAGACATTCTGGCGGTGAGCATTGATGCTCTGGAATCCTTGCTCGCCCGTGCGCGGCGCAGTCTGAAAAATTATTGGCAATCTGCCAGCCAGCAATCCGCCGTCACCGGAGAAAAGTCATGAGCGATGACACCAACAATACCTTGACTGAGCAACGTTTCGCCGAGTTGTTGGCAGCGTACGGCGCTGACGCAACGCGTTGGCCGGAAGCCGAACGCAGCGCAGCGTTGGCATTTATGGATAATAACGTCAACGCTCGGGGCATGATGCGGGACGCATTGCCACTGGATCAGTGGATGCGGGCATCAGAAGCTTCGGTGCCGGCCTTCTCTGGTCTGGAAGCGAGAATATTGCAGCGTGCTTTGCCTGTCGGTGCGAGCGCTTTTATTGATCGCCTGGTCGGCTGGTGTCTGCCTGCGTCGGGATTTGATGTGCGGCAATTGTGGCGTCCGCTGGCCGCTGCCAGCCTGCCGCTGGCAATAGGCCTGATGGTCGGGTTTCAGGTCGAGTTGTCGCCGGATGTGTATGCAACAACGGTAGAACAGGAGTTGTATCTTATTTCGCTCAGCGACTACGCGGAGATATTGTGATGGTTATGACCAGAAAGCGGGCGATGCTCTGGGTGCTGCTGGTATCGATAGCACTGAACCTGTTTTTTATTGGCACGATCGGGGCCCGGTTGTTGGATCGTAGCGACAGAGAATCTACACCGCCAAGTCTGGGCTGGATCCTGCGAGGCCTTGAGCCACAGATGCAGGACTCATTGCGACCACAATTGCAACGCTACGGTGAATCAATCAGGCCAATGCGGGGGCAGATGTTTCGTGCTCAGAGAGAGGTGAACAGATTGCTGGCCCAGGATCCGTTGGATGATGAGGCGATACAGGTGGCCTTTGAGGAGTTGCGGCAAATCAATCTGCGTTATCAGCGGGTGTCGCATGAGCAGACGTTGGCGGTGCTCCGGCAACTGGCACCGGAGCAACGCAGCCGGGTGTTGCGTTTCCTGTCTGGGCGCCGCAACCCGACCGAGGACGGTGGGGGCCGTCGTTCGGGGGATGACCGGCGGCGAGATGATGATGCGCGCAACGGCGAGCCGAACTAGACAGACGTCAGTCTCTGCCGCTATCAAGCATGTCGTTATAGGTGGACTCAGTCTGCAGTGAGATAGGGTTGGGGTGACCTTTCACCTGCATCCGGTCGCGACTGATGGTGAGGCCGGTAGCATCCAGAACGTTATGGTCAAAACGGTAGATGATTTCCGCGTCGCCGCGACGTGCAGCTTCATCGTAGCTGGTGGCGCGCTCCTGCACATGCTGGTTTCGATCCTGCCAGGTTTTCATCGCCGCTGCGCCGTGGCGTCGGGTTAGCATTTCCAGAGTGACATGTGGCGCCAGTACCGATGCGGTGGCATTGTTGCCACCGAACCCTTTGGCATTGAGCAGAACCGCGTCGATACCATCTCGGCCCACTTCCTTGTGTTGCAGCAGAAAATCCAGCTTGTCCTGGTGCACATCAGCAGCAATCGATTCGGTGCCGGCGATGCCCGGAATGATACCGTAGCGCCAAACCCCCAGACTGTTGACCAGCTGGTCGGCAGACGCTGACGCCAGCGAATGTCCGAAATAGGTTTTGAGCGCCGTCACTGGCCAGTTTTCGATGCCCCAGGTTTTTGCCAGGGTACTGAATATGTGAGATTCGGTGGTTCTGTTCTGGGGTGTGCCGGTGCCATGCGCCTGCACATAGCTGCGTTGCTGCAGGCCCTTGTCGCCGATGACCTGCTGCGTCGCGGCCATTGCTTTGGCCATGGTGATGTAGTTTCCCACTCCCGGGCTGGAAATGGATTTTTTGTAGCCATCAGCATTAACAAACACATCGTTGATGGCACCGTGAATATTGGCGCCCATCTCCAGTGCCAGCGCATCGTCGCACAAAATTACGAATTGCGCAGATTCACCCAGCGTAAATCCTGCGTTGTCGCCAAAGGGCCGACAGGCGCGCCGGTGATCGGGTTCACTGAGTCCCTTGTGTTTATCCAGAGCGAGTAGGGCGGCATCATCAACCAGCGCCCCCATGGTGGTGTAGCCGTCCATCACCTCAGGCGTTAACGGTGCTTCCGAGGTGCCGACAATAACCAGCCGGTGACTGCCGCTGCGAATATCGCGCATGCCCTGGCGAAGGTTATACAGGAAGGTGGCGCAAGCGGCCGCATTGGTGCCGGTTGTCCCTAAATTGCCAAGCACATAGGCATTGATAAAGTCAGCCGGCATTTCAGCAAATCCTAACGCCAGTTGTTTGGATGACACCTTTTTCCCCAGCAGTCTGGCCTGCAGCAAGCCGCCATTGCCTTCGTAATCCAGCTGGCTCATGCTGCTGCCGGCATAGACGCTGATCTGATCTGCCGGCACATGCTGTAGCACGGTCTGCCACTCAATGCCCATGGACTGGATGGCATCACTGGCACCGAAAACTGTCATCTGCAATCCGCGTGGGTGATTGCGGGATTGATACAGGTCTTTTGGGTCGAAGCCACTGGGCAACTGGCCAGCGGAATTGACTGGCGAGCGCCGGAAATTCTCTGTCAGCACATTCAGGGAGATTGGCACTTCCACGCGCACCTGACCATTGCCGGCGTCACTGAGCAGCCACCCCAGCGGGATTTGATCAGGTAACTGCTGGCGCTTGATCAAAAAGGTGACCGGTTGTTCACTGTCAGCATGTAAGGTGGCGCGCTTGTGAAATAGCAACTGGTCCGGGTCAAAAAGATTTTTTTCAAGCTTTCGTATCAGCGTTCCGGCCTTGAGAATCGGGTCAATACGTTGCAGATATGAGTGTAGCTCGATCGGGTTACCGTCAGCGTCTAGCCATTTTCCATTCTTGTGCTGCAGCAGTCCCATCAGCCCGGCAAGGCTGGCCCGTGTCTGCATGGCGTCTGCAGTGGCGAGCTGGTCCAGAACCAGCCGACGATAACCGTGGTGCAGGGAGCTGCGCCCGGCAGGATTGATGCCGCCAAAACCGATAATAACCGGTAGTCCTGCCATGCCGAAATCTCCTTGTTGACTGCTGATGAGAGCCTGCTGCGCGTACGGATCCTGTACGGAGCATTCGTTTGAGATACTATAACCAAAGAGTGTGGCGAAAAAATAGGGCTATATGGTCATTTGATATGGGTATAAGGACAAAAAAGGGGGTTGTTGATCCGGCGTACGCTTTGCAGATCAGGTCTCTGCATCAAGCGCTTGGTATCGCAGACGACTACGACGACCGAATCGGCCTGCCGCTGCAGCAGGAGCCTGAGCGGCTGGTTGACGCCGGGCCGGATATGTTCGACAGACCGCAACAGATGACCCCGTCCACGATGCTGGCCTGGCAGGGCATGCGAGATCGAGCCGCCAGCGACGGCATCACCCTCCTGTTGGTGTCGGCCTATCGCGGCGCCGCCTATCAGGCCGACGTCATTCGTCGCAAACTGGACGGCGGTCGCACACTGGAGGATATTTTGCGCGTCAATGCAGCTCCGGGTTACAGTGAACATCATACCGGGAGGGCGCTGGATATTGCCACGCCCGGCGACCCTCCACTGGAAACAACGTTTGAGCTGACTGCGGCATTCGCCTGGCTGAGCGATAATGCGGACGAATTCGGATTTGTGTTGTCTTACCCTAGAGACAGTGTGTCGGCTATCACCTATGAGCCCTGGCACTGGTGCTTTCGGGGCGACTAATTATCGGCGCTGGCGAATGTGACAATCGTGTCATTTCTCTTGCATAAAGCCAGAGCAAAGG
>Ga0115567_10002319_pt1 | contig 18811 bp, 3 predicted proteins | sample COGITO_mtgs_1204_2_FD_88679 | JGI IMG/M metagenome (GOLD analysis project Ga0115567, IMG submission 88679) | Pelagic marine microbial communities from North Sea - COGITO_mtgs_120412 | ecosystem: Environmental > Aquatic > Marine > Epipelagic | place: Germany:Helgoland, sampling site Kabeltonne... | reverse complement strand
AGAGAAAAGTCATCGCACATCCAGTGAAATTCGAAAGTCAACGCCGCACTTCTTCGTGACATCAAGATGCAAGTGTTACAAGTCAACGCACGCCGCGAGACCGGGAGAAAAGCCCAAATGCAAAACATATCCGCGGCGAAAGCGGTGTCTGATGTCGTTCGAACGACGTTAGGCCCACGGTCGATGTTGAAGATGATTCTGGACGCCTCTGGAGGCATCGTGATTACGAACGACGGGAACGCGATTTTGAGGGAAATCGACGTGACGCACCCGGCGGCGAAATCGATGATCGAGCTCGCGAGAAGCCAAGACGAGGAAGTTGGAGACGGGACGACGAGCGTGATTATCTTAGCCGGGGAGATTTTACATCTTTCCATTCCGTTTTTGGAGAAAGACGTTCACCCGACGGTTATCGCGAGAGCGTTTTCAAAGGCGTTGGAGAAAGCGGTGGAGATTATCGACGCGAAAATTGCGTTTCCGTTGGACGTGGAGAACAGAGAAGAGTTGTTGAAGATTGTGAGGTCGAGCGTGGGGACGAAGTTTACCGCGAGGTTAGGGGATTTGGTGCCGAATTTGGCCTTGGACGCGGTGCAAACGGTGAAGACCGTAGGCCCGGACGGCAAGTCGGCGGAGATTGATATTAAAAAGTTCGCGAAAGTGGAAAAGATTCCCGGTGGGGCAATCGAAGATTCCACCGTTTTGAAAGGTGTCATGATGAATAAAGACGTGTGTTTACCGGGTAGGATGTTAAGGAAGATTGAGAAACCGAGAATTTTGTTGCTCGATTGCACTTTAGAATATAAGAAAGGCGAAAACCAAACGAACGTGGAGATTACGAAGGAGGAAGATTGGGAAGTGCTTTTGAAAATGGAAGAAGATTGGATCAAACAGCAGTGCGATATCATTTGTTCGTTTAAACCGGACGTGGTGATTACCGAGAAAGGCGTCTCGGATTTGTGCTGCCATTACTTGGCCAAGGCAAACGTGACTGCGATTCGACGCGTGAGAAAAACGGATAACAATCGCATCGCCCGAGCGACGGGCGCGACCATCATCCACAGACTGGAAGAGTTGCAAGAATCCGATATCGGTACCGGTGCCGGGTTATTCAACGTCGAGAAAATTGGCGACGAATACTTCACGTTCATCGTCGATTGCGATGAACCGAAAGCATGCACGATTGTCTTGAGAGGCGCCTCGAAAGACGTCTTGAACGAAGTGGAGCGTAACTTAATCGACGCCATGGGTGTCGCCCGAAACATCTTAAAAGACCCTCGCTTACTCCCAGGCGGTGGTGCGGTCGAAATGGCCATCTCTAGAGAACTCTCCAAGTTTGCAGATACTGTCCAAGGGGCGGAACAACTCCCTTTTCGCGCCATCGGCACGGCGTTGGAGGTGATCCCGCGAACGTTGGCGCAAAACTGCGGCGCGAACGTCATCCGAACCTTAACCAAACTGCGCGCGAAACACGCGGAATCTCCAGACGGAGAAAACTCCACGTTTGGTATCGACGGTGAAAAAGGAACCATCGTCGATATGAAAGCCTTGGGCGTTTGGGAACCGTACGAAGTCAAGGCGCAATCGTTGAAAACCGCCGTGGAAAGCGCGTGCATGTTGTTGAGAATCGACGACGTCGTCAGCGGGTTGAGGAAGAAAAACCGAGACGGGAACCCCGGGGAGGTTGAGAATATGAGTCCAGAAGAGGACGACTAATAGAGTGATCGAAGAATTCGATCGAGGAAGAGGAGAGGGAAATGAAGAGAGAGAGAGAGAGAGAGAGTAAATAAGCTTTTAAGTAGTAGAGTAATAATGAATAAAACTGTAGGACGAAGCAAATTAAAAAAAAAGAAAAAAATTGTTCGAAAGAGCTGCTCTTTTTCTGCACACCAAAGTACGCTTTTCGAATACCTGAGAACAACAACGACAACAACTTGAACGCGTCAAAGGCAGATTTTCGTTTCGATCATCTCGAAGCACGCAAAACCTTGCTTCTTCTTTTTCTTTTTCTTTCTCGCAGAGGAGAGAGAGAAATGTCCTCCTCCTCTTTAAAAGATGATGAGGACTTTGAAAATTCAAAATCGATTGGAAAAATGGGAAAGTGGCAACGCTTTTGGTCGTCGTCGGCGTCGCTCTCCTCCTCCTCGAAAGTCATTTTCAACCCGCATTTAATGTGCCGCGATTCTCTGAACGAAGTTCTGGAGAAAACAAAACACCTGCGCGCGTTGATGCGTTTGTGTTTGCACGAAGACAAAGAAGAGAAAAAGTCAACACCAAATTCGAAGAAAACGAAATTGCGCTCGCGGATGCTCTTGTTCGCGCTCTTGGAACTTTCGACGCAAAAAGCGAGCACGGAGACGTTCAAGAAATCGAGCCAAGCGTGGACGTCGATCGCAGTTGGGAGACACGCGGACGCGATACGACCTATTTTAGAACATTTTTTATATTTTGGTCTTTTGTCGAGACCGCTGGCGACTTCGGCCGGGTACGTGAAAGTCGACGTGGAGCGAAGGTTGGTGGAGCGCGCGACGGAGGCGACGGCGAGGAAGTTGTTCGAACGGAGGAGATTGTTAGATTTAGAGTCTATTTTTGATGACGACGACGACGATTGCGGGAAAGTAAAGAGGAGTAATAATAATAATAATAATAATAATAATAATAATAATAATAACGCGGAGAGCGATGTGACGATGATGCTCTTGAGAGTATTGATGGAAGCGGAAGATATCGTGGCGTTTGGGATACCAATGGCGTGCGAACGCGCGTGTTATGCTGGTTTTGGATTGATTGAGTCGATGTTAGCTTTGGCGTACCATGGGAGAGTCTTGAACATGCATTTTGGCAGAGAGAAGTGTTTGATGGCGCTGGCATTCGCGTTTGCCACCGCGAGGGTGAAGAAGAGAAGTGAGAAAATGCGAGGGAAAAGGAGCGAAGGAGGCGGAGGAGGAGAATTCGTCGCGAAGAAGGCGAGGGAAACCGTTGCGGTGGCGTTGAGAGATGCGAGGGCCCTGAGTGCACCGTACGCGTTAGAAGAAGACGGGTTTGATGATGGATTATCTTTGGTATCCTCTTCCTCCTCCTCTGTCTCCTCGTCTCGGGCGAAACTGAACGCGACGTCCCTGGCGCTCTTCCCAAACGTCAAAAATGCACTCGAGCTCGTCAAGCGGCGCTGCGTGGATACGTATTTCTCTGGATCAAAATCTATCGCGCTCGGTGCTTTCATCAACAATTGGACTATTATTGCGAGCGTCCTATTGACTGCTAAATCTGAGAAACCGTTTGGTATTGGTCAAGCTTGCGTTGCTGCGATTACATCCACCCACAACGCCTTCGTGAAGCTCGAAGAACTATTCTTCTCGAGCGCGGATGGCGAAGGAAGATTTGGATCGGTCGTTTTAGATGCCGCGGAGACACATTGCGCGAACGTATTAAAGCTTCAAGCGGTCGTTGAAGCGCGAGATGTGCACAAATTCACTCACGGCGACATCGTGTATCGGCGAGAGGATGATGGCGAAATCAACTGGGCGCAAAAACCAATCTTGGAGTGTGAAAAGTTGACGTTGTACGAAGACGCGTCGTACGTAAGCGCGAATAGTGTAAAAACAAGAGCAAGACCATTGGTAGAATCCTTAGATTTCGAACTCAACGCTGGAGAGTTGTGTTGCATATCTGGACCACCGGGTTGCGGCAAAACAACTTTGCTGCGAGCGTTTTGTGGATTGCATTCCGCTGGCACTGGTTCCATCGTTTCTCGATTTAATACTGGTATTTGCTCCAACGGGCTGTTTACGGATGACTTTTCGTACGATCGTGAAGGATATCCTAGCACAGAATACGTCGAGATCGATACGGAAAAGGAGAGCAGGGATGGTAGCACTGCCGGTGCAAAGATGATCCGCGATGGAGACGACACCACGTTCTCTCTACTCTTGAAAAGAAGACAAAATATTGCAGTGGTGCCAAAATACCCGAATTTCCCCAGGGATGGCGAAACGCTACTTGGCAACGATGTTTCCGTTAACACTCCAGATGATGAATTGTTTGTCTTTCCAATTCTTGAGCGACTTGGGCTCGGGCGTTTTTGTTCAAGTGAGGCAATCCAAGAATGCCGAGTGACGGGTTGGAACAATGTGCTCACTAGAAGCGAACGCGTCGCGGTTGCGGTGGCCAGAGCGGTGGCCAGAGAAGCGACGTTGGTTATCGTGAGAGACAATTTGAGTCAAATGGAATCGAGCGCGTTGCGAGCTGAAGCGTATGAGTTGCTTCGAGATGCCAACTGCGCGGTGGTCGCGACATCGTCAACACTTTTGGAGGAAAAGAACAAAAAGAATAAGAGCGACGAAGAATTCAATGAGTTTGAATTTGTCGTAAGTTTGTCAGCCGGAGATAAAAAGGAGTGGAAATTGAACGTGGATAAAGGATATCTTTCACACTCGGCAAAAAAGAAAGCGCGTCCTACGGAGGACGGGCGTTTGAATGAGGACGAGAATAGTGCCATTTTGAATTCAGCCGGTCGAGCAAGACGGGCGCCTTTTGATGCACTTCAGCGCAAGTTTGCGAAAAAAGAAACAGAGGAAGATTCAAACATCAAGCGAAAACTCGCGTTGTAAAAAGAGGTATTAATAATTTGTATATTACGAATGTTAATGAAGCACCGCGTATTGTTTTATTCATCACCTTGTTTACAAACTGACCTAGGCAAAACCAAAACCTTGACTTCCTTCGCGTATAGAATAGAGTAATCTTTCTTTTAATTCCTCCTTGGTATCGTAGGCAATCAAGTCCAATTGGTTGAAACATGTGTGCGCTGTGCACAATTGATTCGGGTCGTTTGCCTGCGCTTTGTGTATTTGAAATTTTTGTAAACCACTCATACCGCGCAACTTCTCAAAGCCATCGAGTGGAACTTTAGACGTACCGGTACAAAACATCAGCAAGCGCGCGCGATCTTCAACATTCATCTCGCGCACGATTTCCCAAAACCAGCGAATTTGCGGACTCGTAGCCGTATAACCACCGTGGTATTCCGTATTCACCTTTAAATCGTCCAAGTCAATATCGGGCGTACCGGAAATGAGAAGTTCGAGCTCACTGGCGTTTAAAACACCGATAACATCGCGATCAACTACTTCAGTGAATCCTTCTATGAATGCCTCGAGTTGATCTTTGACTGCGTCCGTCATTCGGAATGCCGTAATCAAGTTGACGTAGTCGAGCTTATTTACATTTGTCACCGAAACGTTTCGCCCGTTTTTAATCAAGTCCACTGTCTTCGTTTCCCCGAAAAAATTCTGCGTGTCGCTGAAGTTCAAATCCAAAACACCCTCGATATCGTTATCAAGCATCCATTTGATATTTTTGTAGTAGTCTGGATCGACGCCTTCCATATCCTCAAACGTCAACGGTTGCCCGAGGAGATGCTTATAAATTGGTCGCGTGAAATACGCGTCGAGTAATACCCCGTCGTACAAAGCTTTACCAATTAATCGACCGACGAAACGGAAATAGCTTAAATGTTCCGGATTAATCGAGGAATGCTTGTTTGGCTCGTAGCACGCTTCGCCGCTCGGAGCGAGTTGGAACAGACCCCAATCGGGATTGAAGATTTCTCGCGCGAGGATTTGATACCATTCTCTCGTTAAACCGCCCGCATCGATCCCTTCTTCACCCGCAAAGACGATTTGCATGCGACCTTTCATTTCTTCGTGCGTTCGCGCCCGCAGTTGATTGTATGAATCCTCTAATAGATGCGATCTGCGAATTTTGAGCTTTGATGTTCCACGGGAGACGTATTTTTCCTTCTCCTTTTTTAGTTTGAGTTGAATGTGTGCCCGTTTAACATCAAAATCCACCAATGCTGGCGTTCGGAGTAAAGTTTTCAAAGACGTCGTCAGTAATTGCGGGTTCCGTCGAAGTAGTGCGTTTATGACGCCACGATGCCTCTCGGCAAACTTCCAAGCTTCGGTGGATAGTCTTGATTTCAGCTCTTCTGCTATGGTGGTATTTTCGAGTAATGCATCTAATCCAAGATTAGAAGTGAACTTGACGCTGGACGCACGAAGTAAACCAGGAGTTGACGCTCGAGAGGGTTGGGACAATTTCATCGGCGTGTTATTTGCGGTTCTATTGACAGCAGCAGCGCTCGTCGCATTCATTGTCTGGTCGGCATTTCCCGGAGATGCCACTTCATCTCGTTCTTGTTGCTTCTCTGCCATCTTTTTAGAGACTTCCTCGAGCTGATCTGGCGCCAGCGCATCGGCAAGGGCAAAATACGCCTCCACTGCTGGAAGCATCGCTGTTATAGCGAGTGGAGCTGGCGGAGGAGCAGCACCAGGCTTGTGTGGCGTGACGAGTGCCTCAACTTTTTGCGCGGCAGTAGAGAGCGCTTTCCACGCCGGTTTCATAGCTTCGGAAAGCTTTAAAAGTGCGTTTTCACCCGGCGCTTCTTCATCCTTTGATTCTTCACCAACTTTCATCGTTGAAGGCTTTTGGGAGGCATCCATGGGGGATGCTCCCGCAAAAGTATCTGGCACTACCCGTCGCCCAGAATTACTCTTATCCGACTTCGCGCCCTGCGCGCGCTGCTTTGTCAGCTGCGCGAGCGCTCGCACGACTCGAAGGATTGAATCGCACCCAGCGTGTAACATATGCGTATCAGTATTACCTGTCGAGCATAAGTTTAATTGCGTCTCCGCAAAGACTCTCGATATCTTTGCTTGTTTGAGTAGCGCATCCGTCAATACACTCGCTTGCTTCTGAGAAGCCGTCGCAAAGTGACGCACCAGTGAATTGACGTGAGAAAGAACGGCATTACCGAAGCGACCTTGGTTGATGAAAGAGAGCGCGTCCAAAAGTTTCGCCAGCGGTTCGAGTTGATGGGGTTTCAATTTGTCAAACGTCAATCTAGCCTGGTTTACGTTCTCATCGAGATGTTTTTCACTGGCACGACCTTTGATCTTCGATATCTTTGTCGCGCGAAAAGATTCGTTCAAGATCAAGAGCTGATTCGCTAGCATAGATCCCGGGTGTTTGAGAGCCACCGGACTACTGAGAGATTCCAAAAGACGTTCAAAGACAGTAATACCCATGGGTGAACCACACACCGTCGTCGCAGAAATCGAAGGTAGCCGACTACTAAACTTCCCCTGGTGTTGTGTGAGCCAGTGCATTGTAGCAAGAGCCCGTCGAGCGCGAGCTTCGCTGTGAACAAATCCATATCGATCCATCTTCACATCTAATTGTCGAAGGACCGACAAGGACGTATCTGATTGGCATAAAACAGGGTCAATCATCGACCATATTTCTGTTATGAATGTATCTCTGCACACAGCAAACGTCGATAAACTCAAAAGCGCGCGTTGGTAGGACTCTTTTTGAAACCTTCTGCATAAGTTTTCGCAGATTAAAAGGCATCGCGCATCTTCTTTGGTCAAATCGGGCATCTCAACTCGATACGGAGTGATTTTCAAGGTCCTCTTTGCAATATCCAAGGCTTCTTTTGACTGTGCCCATTTTTCCTCGTTTTTTTCTTTTAGCAGCTCCTCTTTCTTTTGTTTCTCAGCGCGGTCTAGCGCCACTTTTTTCGACTCAATTGCTCGCTTTCTATTCAGCAACATCGACGATCTCGCAGATTCAAGTATAGATTTTGCCTGAGAGAGCGCATCTTTTTGAATGTCTGGCGGCAAGGCTGCTAAAAACGTCGCATCCACCTCATCAAAATTCCGCGTTTGATGCAACTCTTTCGGAGGCGATTCATTTAAACGTTTCACAATTACGTTATAACGTAAAAGCTCGGTTTTTATATTCTCTGGCAAAGCGTTCAACGATGCTTGATCCGGTGATTCGAGGGAGAGCTTTTCCATCGCTTCCGGTATCCAAGAAGCGTCGTCATTGAAAATGGAGAGATCTACCTCACCGTTTTCAGTATTAGAATGAGCAGTATCATCTTTTTTGAGTGCTTCCTCTTTTTCCATACTGCCGATAGGAGATGATCCGCCGCTTTTCCCCTTCTCCGTCTCTCTCGGTGTTTTGTCCGTGCTTTCCTTTCCCTTTTTTTTATCTCGCTCTACACTTCTCCTCTGTTGTTGTTGTTGCTGTTGTTCGCTCGTGCGCAAGCCTTCATTAGTAAGCGCTCTTAAGACCGTTACAATCGACGTTGAAACCAAGTTTCTCTCACTTCTAGTCAACGGGGCATTTGGTGCCAGCGCGGTTGATCCGTTTCCTAGAATTGACCTCGCTGAATCCGTCCAGGCATGTCGTCTTGCGCGTAAACCACTCAAATCCCAAGCAGGTTCAGGAGATATCGCCGTTTCTCCAAGAGCGTCTTGATCGACTTCGCCGTTCAGAACAAGATTTCCACAATATATCAACACACCACTCATAGATAAAAGATCGTTTCCGGTGCCATCAAAATCGACGTTAATTCTGCCCATATCTTCTTGGTGCCTTTCACCTCTAGACGCGCCGCCAGCCTCGGGGGACAGTATTTGATTCCTGGTCAGATATGGCTCGCCATTAATATCAACAAAGCCGTAGGGATCAAACGAATCAAGATTATCTGGACTTGAAGAAGCACCTTGAAGCATGGGGTTTCCTGATGATCGAGCAAATCTCGCAAAATCACTGGACAATGTTCGCAAAACATCTCGCATTCTATTCACAACATCTGGAGGTGCGTCCGCGATAGGCGTTGGCATATTTGCCGATCGATGTGCAAATTCATCTGTATTGGAACTGTTGACACGTAAATGCATTTGTTGCCAATACCGCTGACCATCTGGACCCGTCGTTACATTGTGTTCACGAATCATTTGAGCAGACCAGCGAATGTAAGCATCATTCGGCATATCATCTACTCTAGTTCTAACACAAATCGACTGGGCAATAGGCGGAACGCTCGACGTGGCACCATCTGCAGCACATCTCATCTCAATGGCGTATGAGGTAACATTAGGACAATCATCTCTTACTACGAGAGGATGCGCATCAGGAAATGCCCGCCGTGACGGTAGATGTCTTCTCGATATCCCCATTCCTTGTGCATCCTCGCATTCGCAAAGGTATCGTTCGCCGAATCGCGATCTGAGTCTCGCTCGAATATTTCGTCCACCATCCATATTCGCAATGTACGCCGTACCCGTGTCTTCACGACGGGGACCACCAAACGAAGAGGCTTCTCGTTCTCGTCGAGTAAACTCTCCATTCGCAAGACGACGAAGATCTTCAACCGTAAGTTCGAATACGTTCATCTGCTGAATGGGATTTTCCGGAAGCCCGGTCGGTTCCAAATCCGCGTAAGTCTCTAACTCTAACTCTAAACCAACGTCTAAAGAGTTAGTAGGACTCGATCGGTTGTTATTGCCATCCCCTTCTCGCTCTCTTCTTCGCATGACACGGCCAAAACCAGTGTCTAAGGATAATTCGATATCGCTGTGAAATCCGCTGTCATCGTCAGCCAATTCGCTATCATCCTCGTTGCCAACGAATATTTCTTCATCTTCCTCCTCCTCTTCTGCTTCCTCCCCTTCTCTCTCTCTCCTCCCCCTTTCATTAGCTCCGTATTCATGAGCTCGATGGACCACCTCATTTATCGTCATGCGGGGACCTTGAAACTGCTCAGCCAAAAATGGATCAGCAGCTTCCCCGCGAAATGAACCCCCACCTCTTCTGAACGCGCCGCCGGGATTGCGTACAAACACTGCGTCATCAAGAAAAGAAACGCCCACATCACGGTTAGTATCACACACAGAGCCACCAATACGCGCAATATTTGCGCCACTTTGATCGCGACTCATCACTTCCTCGCCATTTGGACCGATCGCAACGTTCTCCTCATCGATAAAACTGTTCGGATTTTCAAAATCACCTTCTTCATCCTCTTCCGTCTCCTCGTCATCTTCCTCTCCTTCTTCATCTGTATAACCATCTTCAGGATCATCTGCGGAGGTAGCATCATCTCCATCACTTTCGGCTAGTCCGATTGGAACCAAGCTTTCTCCATCTTCTCGGGCATATTCATCGATCATACCGCGCTCTACAAGCCTCTCCATCTCTCTCGCGTCCTCGGGATCGAGTTCATCATCACTGTAGTCGTCTAGGTGATCTTCGCCATCGTCCTCTTCATCTCCTGCATCATCATCGTCGGTGCCGTTTTCACCATCATCAGAGTCATCTCCATCGATGATTAAGTCACTTGAAGCATCGTCAGATTCCGATCCTACTTCGAAACCTGCTTCTCCATCACCGGCATCGTCGTCATCGTCACTTGTCGTCATGTCCTCGTAAATTGCTTCTTCTAGCTCCGCATCTTCCATTGCGCGCATGTCTTCCATCATAGCTTCTTCATCTGCGAGCATAGCATCTTCTTCCTCCTCGTTATAGCTATTCTCATTCTCATCATCTTCGCGCAGCACCGCATCGATCACAGCGATAAGGCTTTGTTCGAGGTGACGCTGACCATTCCGCCCCTTATCTTGATCTCCAGATGCGGGGATTTCCTTCGACATTTTTTCGTACACATTCGATAATTTATCTATGACGGTAAGTGTTGCGTCTAGAATACCGAGCTCAGGGCGATTGCCGCCTTGCAGTTCATCAACGCAGTGATTCTCTACAGATTTCAAAAGCAACGGAAGAATTTTGTGGCGGTGCATTGCAGCGAGTGTTTCGCCATTTTGAAAATTGGCAGAAGAGAGTTTATTCGATATGTCCCTTATAGATTCTGATCGCGAAGGCATGCAATGCGCCACAATCGTCGCGAGAATATCCAGAGCAGCGCGAAGATGTCCTTGGTATCGCGCATTACTACTCTGCGACTTGTACGAGCCGGAAACTACAGTAAAATCATTCTGAAGTAATTGAGCAACCATTGAGAAGAATAACTCTCGACAGCCCGGAACGCGAATCGTACACGTCGCTAGAAAATGCGCCGCACGTTCTGCTCCTTGCCAAGCCGGGAAACTATTGTTTTTATAACCGTTTATGCCGGAAGGAATCTGCTCTGGACACGTTGGCGGCTCGTGTATTCCCAGCGCCGTTAATTTCTCATTCCAAGAAGTCGTCTCCTTTGAGATCAATCTGCAAAACGTGTGCGTCAAAACCCCTCCAACAGACGCATCACTTTTATCGAGCTCTACGAGGACCGCACCAGCAGCAGCGTGTACTTCTATGAACTCTGACAGAAGTCTCAAAGCAAATTTAACCTTTGCGATGGCATGGATATCCGTTGATCGGCCGTACGGCTCTTCGTAGCGATCGTGAGTGTGAAACAGTGGGACCAGGTTTGAAGAATTCGGCGTGGTGAGAGTTTCCGGTGCCGGTACCGGGCCATCTGCAAAGGCAAGCTTTAAATCAGCCACAGTGTTTCCCTTGACGACCTTGAGGAGTGTACGGACAAGCTGAACAAACGATTTTGACGGCGGTGGAATTCTATCTCCTTCGTTCGATTCTCGGTCGATTTTTTCTACCTTTGTGTTTTTTGACACGTCCGTCCCCAATTCGTTCACATTTTTCTTCTCTGTTTCAAAACGCGGAAGAATGAGCAATTCACCTTTTTTATTCTCTTTTGGATTTGGCACCGGTACGCAATATGCACACTTTTCTAAAGCAACGAAGAAAGTGTGCACATCTCGAGCCATCACCGGAGACATTAAGGTCAGAAATACGGATGCCGATACCATACCGCCATCGCTTGAATGGAATGCAGCCTCAAGCGATTTTTTTATTTCGCATTCCATGGCGTAGCGCAGCGTGTTTGGGTCCTCTGCGACATGGCGAAATATCGATGCTAGCAAGTTGGTGAACGCAATGAACGAGTGTTGCGGGAGCGATCTCAGCAGCATCAAAACTTCGCATCCCCACAATTTGGGTAGAAGTATATTTGGTGCTTCTTTGCGCTTATTATTACTGAGCCAAGTTGTCACGTTTTCATAGGATTTTGTAAAATGCTCCAAAAGTGTCAACGCGGCTTGAATCTGAGGAGCGCATGTACCTGGGTTATTGGCATTAGGCACCTTACTGTAAAACTTGGCCTTGAAGTTTGCAGCTTCGATATCGCAAGTCACGAGTGCTTTTTCTACTTCGACCTTGTCGTGCGTTTCTCCGTCTGGTGTCTTAAAAGGGCCCTTGTGATCGTTTGGAATATCCTTGCCAAGGAGACGCACGTGATCGTAGCTTTCGAGAGTTGAACTCCCAGATATTGCACACCATAGATTATATTTATGAAGCAACGCGCTCTTTTCGTACGTTTTATCCTTTAATCGTACGGGTTGACGAATTTCGTGCAATTTTTTTCTCGTAAGAGGACACCTCGTCGCTTCAATCGCAGCATCGCTATCGACAAAAACCGTGGGAATACAAGGACTGATAGTCGGCGGCGAATACATCTGTTTTTCATAGACATTCGGCGATTGCGCCCACGCATAAAATCGAAGTATGGCATCGAGCGACTCGATGATGCGTTTTTGCTCAGCTTTGGCGACAGAACCAAACGGTCGGCCGCCGATTATACCTATCTCTTTCGCAAACGCGCTAACATTGCCACCAAGAGAGCTAGCATCAGAAAATGGTCCATTTAGTGGAGAGGACATACCACTTTCTGCCGGTAGCCACTGAGCGTACATGTGTAGAACCATTATGGTCGTTTGAACAATCTTCCGAAAGCGACACAAAGGTGATGCGGCAACGATATTGGTTGCTTTTTCGCGACCTGAAAGTGAAACGTGCGAGTGCTCCACAAGTATCTCGATTCTTTTCAAGTAGTCTTCAACTGCCAATCCATTCATCTCTTGGAAAATTTCTCGAAAGTTTGAATCTCGCGAGCAAAGCAGCAACATGGCTTGTTGTTGGATCCCAACAATCGCATCTATCAACACATCATTATACAGTGGTATACCTAACTTACCCAACTCTTTCGCAGGTGACGCTTCAAGGTACTTACTGAGCAATTCGTTCGTGACGTGCGCTTCTGGAAACCCTTTAAATGGTGACTTCATGATAATTTTAGCGACAGACTTGCGACGGATGTCGTTTATTTTCGCTTCGTTTACATCGAGGAGGAAGGCATCGCAAACCACTTCGACAAATTCAAAGAGCAAAGCAGAGTCGTCCTCACATTCTTGTTCATCCTTCGCTGAAACTTCGATGTTCGATTTTACAAGTGCCACACTATGTGTCTTTAGCCAAAGAATTTTCCACAGAGATTCAGTGAGTTCTGGAACTCGCTCTCTCAGACGCTCCTCCAAAGGCTTAGAGAGCGAATCGTCTTCGCCAGATGAAGAGTCTTTCCTCATTTTTGGAGAACCTATCTTTTTCTTTGATTTTGCCACTTTGTCATTTTTACCATCGGATGCATCAGTTGCAGCATTACTCGAGTTTTGATGTTTGTTTGCTTCTTCCTGTATCTCCGGGTGCGCAAGCAAATATTCAGCGATTGTTTCCGCGTTGATTTCTTCGGTGCGACTTCTTTCGCGTAGTCGCATTACCGCCATTTGAGCAGCACGCGCCGAGAAACCCATCTCTACGATGAGCTGCAACGTTTCCGGCGAAATTTCCACATCATTAATAGCTTTATCGCGGAGCAAGGACTGCTCCCTCTGTCTGTCTTCTCCTTCGTCCAAATACTTAGCTATATCGTTGTGTTCGATACATTCACACAATCCTCGTTCGTAGAATCCCGTTCCACCCTGCTGCGTTCCGCGAAAGCATCGCGCGAGTATTCTGAAGATTCTGACGAGCACATCTTTCGCGTAAAGCACCGATGAGAGCTGGGGCTGAATAGCATCAATTTTTCCATCTTCGTTTACATTAAATTCGCGAGATATAGCACGTTCAATTGTAAATGCGACGTGAGCGCACTCTTCGTGCAAAGAAACACCCAAATCTTCAGGCATCTTGCATTTTCCCAATCGCTTAGAGACTTCCTCCGTTGTGTATGCCGCCCGGAAAGAGCGGCCAAGAATATTCCAGCCGTCTTGCATCATGCGATTCTCGAGCTCTTTCACCCAATAATCGCAGTCGTTTGCATTTTCAAAATCAATCTTATGTCTTTTCTGCTTTTTCGATTTGTTCGATTTGTTCTTGGAGCCGTCGCTTTCATCGCCGAGCTCTCCAAGTCTACTAAGCAATAATTCCCAGTCCACTGTTATCGGAATAGATGCCGCTGTATATAATTCACATCTAGTAATCATTGTTGGAAACGCTTGGAGGTTCGATAATTTCTCAAAGAAAGAAATTATGGTAGAGATGCAGATATTTGCGCTATGCAGACACGCATCCACAATCTGCCCGTTCGGCGGCGCCTTTACGATTTCTGTTTCCGTGACAGAAACACGTGTTAATAAAACTCCGAGTTCTATAACTTCAGGTAGAATAGCGCGCGAAATAAGATCAATGATGCCATATTTTCGTGCGAGAACGATTGCCGGGGCAAAGGCTCGACGGCTCTTATCTCGGCGCTCAGTAGAGTATCCGAGAACGGAGGTAACTACGCGTACATATTCTTCAATTTCGCTGAATATGAACAGAGAAGTGCATGGAAAGTTATCACCATCACCCAACTGCAAATTTTGTCTCTTATCGATGTATTGGCGAACATCTCTTTTCACTTTCGCGATTTCTTCGTAGCTCTGAAACATTATGTCTTCTATTTGCAACAAAATTGTTGCCACGGAGGTCCATTGTGTCCTCTCGTATACTTTAGATTTCTCTCTACTTAAACGCACCCAAGAAGGAGTCGCGGGTGCCGGTCGTGCTATGATGACAAATGCACTGACAATGGCTCCTTTAAGCCGCTGGAACGATTCCCGCGTCCATCGAGCCGTTTCGGCGTTCCGAAACGCCGCAATGCTTGTAGAATCGTCGTATTTAACTTCTCCGTCCACTAGAATTAAGTGACCCCTTAAAAAGTCGATGGAAGAGAGTGCGCCACCGTGAGCGCGACAAAGATCGAGAAGCCTTTGATAAAAGGAGCCCAAAGCTACTGGAAACGTTCGGATCATCGTCGAAAAGAAGTTTGTGGCATTCTCCAAACGTTTACAAATGGAATTCATTTCGCGAAAGCGATCAGTTCTGCATTCGCTATCGACTTCCCCCAACTTAGACATTTCACTCAGTCCGGACTCATTGAAGTCTTTATTTCTCGCTTCAAAATCTATCAAAACATAATTCAACGCCGCATCAAAGGCAGAACAGAAATCCTCTGGGACTCTTAATGCCAATTTACGCAGTAAACTCGAAAAGTTATTCCCAGCAACCGATGTTGGAAACATATTTGGCAGATTATTCGAGACAAAAATTTTAGTAAGTACTTCAACTCCGCTCAAATTCGACTCGAATATACTTTGTGAGTTGGAATTTGGTCTGTACGCTAAAAAACGATGGACGAGCTCATTTGTCTGCACGATACCTTCCAAGAGACGCGTCGCATGCAGAATGAGGTCGTGAAGAAATTTTCCACGCGCTACTACTGCTTTATTGCGCTCGTTATGATGATATCTATGTAACGAAGAGTTATTTCCTGACTCCGCATTATTTTTGTCATCTGAGTTTAAATCTGGTAAAGGTGGCAGTATGAGCCATCCGCGCTTGGCCATTTCCTCGGGCTTTTTGCGAATATCGCATTCCGAACACAGCTCAATGACTCTAATCTCCGCATCTTCACCTTTGGCTTCACCTTTGGTATCATCTTTTGGAACGGCAAGACACGTTCGCCAAGCGCTCACCGGTGATTTTGATGCATGAGGTGATTTTTTGCAGTATTCGCAGCGCTTTTCGCACGTTTTCCGGATCTCGTCAAAAATTTTGTAGAGCATTTCTACGCCGTCCTTGCGAAGATCAGGCACGTGTCTTAATAACTCATCTATGTTCGTTCCGATCGCGGTGGCTACGTCTGGGGCACTCAAAGCTTTTTGATAAATTTGCTTCGTGAAAGCTGGACACATGACCTTTGACAGTATGCCCCGCTTGATTACTTTCTTCTTCCCATCTTTGTGCAGACACGTTGCCGATATGACTTGAGGCGCAACGCACAAAACTTTTGAGTTATTCGCGATGGATTCATTTTCTAACGCGCTAAATAAAGCATCAAAAACTCCCGCACTTTCGAGTTTGACGTAGCACGTTGGATCGTGGTTGAGGTAATCGGTTACTAAAGAAGCGAATGTTGTCACGCCACTTCCCCCAAATTTCTGAGCGTTATCAAAAACCAGACGCATAGCTTTGTTGAGCCCATTGGGACCATCAAGACCAGCTGCGTAAGCATCCTGAGGAACCGTTGGACCGAATATTGCAAACGCCAAGGCACGTGTTAACGCTTTTATCAACACGCGGCGGCTATAGGCGACGTAACTCGGTAGAACGACATCATTCGCTGTTAGGCCTTCTCCCTTTGTGGCTTTCTCAACAATATCCACGCTGGTGCCGTCGCCAGATTTCCGTCTTTGTGATGGAGTACTTTCTTTGTCATCATCTACTGACGTGACGTGCGACTTCTTGCGCTTTGAGCCAGAACCTGGCGCCGCATGTGAATCAGTATTAGCGACAGACAATAACTTTGCATCGTTCTTATTCTCTCTATTTTTCATCGAAGCGCCCGCGCTTCTGAGTGATTCGCAAATCTTGTCGTATTCCTTCAGAGACGTTTCAATTTCTTGGCGTAGCCTCAAGCACAGTAACGCAACGCCGCCGGACTCACGAAATATTCTGTTCGAATCCGCGTTATAATCTAATATCATTTCTAGCGAATGTGCAAATATAGCTACGAAAGGTATATGGTCGCTGCGTTCGTGCTCGAACAACTTCAAGAGCGGTTCGAGCGCGTTTGCATCGCGTAATACGTTGCAGCCTGTCGCAATCGTGCTAAGATTCGCGAGAAGTGCGAAAGCTGCTTCGGCAAGGGTAGATGCTTCTATGCTTTCGCTGTTTGAAATGTCAAAATACCGAAAACTTTCTTCTGTTCCCGTGTTTTTCTTAGTCGACTTCTTTCCTCTTCCTCTCTCTTCTGGAGAGTCCGTTGCCGTATCGAAATATTTCTTCGAAAGGTCTGGCGCGTTCACAAGTTTTTCCACTGAAATAGTGAATAAATTCTCCAAGATCGTTGCAGACTTGTGCGTGCGCAAAACTTCCACGGCTGCGGAAGATGTATCTCGTTCGTTTACAAGAGCCGAAATTGCCCATGCAGCTACTGACGCGTCGGTACTAAAATCACTCCCCGCGTCTTCTCCTCTTCCTCTTCCTAAAGACGGCAGCGGCGGCTCGCTATTACTGTTGTGTGTGTTTTTCTTAATGTTTGTTATTCTATCGTCGAGTTGTTGAACGAGTTCCGAAGCCTTTTCTTGCATCGTTGACGTCTGAAAAACCAGTCGCCTCATCTCCTGTGACGGAATCGGCTTTTTCGTGGGAGTGTAGTTGCAATCATACGAAACATCTTCCGTTGAATCGCCGAATTGCAGTAGAGTCGCCAGTGCGAGGTTTGCGACGTTTACTCGCGCGTCTTTTAGGTAGTGCGTGTTTGTTTGCGCATCTCTCGCTGCAAACGACGACCATCGAAGAGTCCAGAGCTTCTTAAACACTTCTTCTTGAAGTTTAGTCCGTTTATTGAACCCTTCTTCTTGGACGCGGAGTCGGCTATCTATGACCGCTTCAACGGCATTTTCGGGTTTGCTACTATCTACTTCACCTCCTTCCTCGATACTCTCGACGATTTCGTACATGCGCGAGACATTGGATTCGTCTAAGACGTCGAATACAGAAGATTGACCGTCCTGAATGCCGTCTTCGTTATCCACGCCGAATAGGAAATCAACTTTCAAATCTGGAAATGAGTTTTGCACCTCTGTTCTTTTCTCGTTCTTCTGCTTGTTCTCATTCTCATCGTAATCGTTCATTCTCGCCAAAATTAACAACCGCATCGTCAACCCATCGCACGGCACAAACCTATTCACTCTTGTGCCGGGCGTTTTCTTCGCAACCGAGTGAATCGTCAGCAGCGCTTCGTACGCGACTTCAAAATCTTCGTGATGTAAAAGCTTCGTCAATTGTTCCAACGAATTGTACACGTGCTTATTCCAGCACTCGTCTAAAATTGCGCGCGTACATCGCAAAATCCACAGCAACGTCTTCTTCCTTTTCATCGAATCCCTTTTTCGTCGTTCTCGTCTTTGTCGCGAGTCGTCGTCTACGCCCTCCTCGGCATTTTCACCGCTTCCGCCATCCCCGCCTCTCGCTCCTTCCCCGCACGCGATCAAAAACGAGCACACGTCTTTCTTGGAGATGTAATTCGGCGCCGCTTCGTGCGCTATCCTCGTTGCCGAAAAATGCGTTTTTGAATCCTTTTTCGCCGTCGTAGTCGTAAAACCACTCGTCGCGTTTGACAAATACGAGTCAAACGCGTTAAACACATCCACCCAGTGTAAAAACTCGCCTTTCCCCAAGTGCCAAACGAATTGCGGGCTCAAATCGTCCGCGATTGCGCTCGAGATATCGACGACGCGATCGTGAACATGACGTTCTTCTTCTTCTCCCCCCATGTCCTTCTCGTCCAAAGTCGTCAACGCGTTTTTGTCGTCGGTTGTTGTGTACGACAAGATTTTCGCAATCAACGCCGACATTCGCGGGGACTGTTCGTTGTGTTTCAAGAGAGAGAGAGAGAGAGAGAAAACGCCGTCAGAGAGAGAAGAAAAAAGAAGAACGAAACGAAGAAAACGACTTTAAAGAAAAGCGATGAGAGAGAACACGCGCACCGCGTCGAAAGTGCGCGCCGGTTTCGCCACTTTCCCCATGTTTCTTTTGACTCAAATCTCTCTTCTGCGTGAAATGT
>Ga0115567_10002317_pt1 | contig 18821 bp, 20 predicted proteins | sample COGITO_mtgs_1204_2_FD_88679 | JGI IMG/M metagenome (GOLD analysis project Ga0115567, IMG submission 88679) | Pelagic marine microbial communities from North Sea - COGITO_mtgs_120412 | ecosystem: Environmental > Aquatic > Marine > Epipelagic | place: Germany:Helgoland, sampling site Kabeltonne... | reverse complement strand
TATGGCCATCCTGCCCATGCTCAAAATAGGCGGCATGCAGCTTTTACAATTGGAAAGCTCCGATGTCGGCGATAAAATCCTGCCCAAGGCCGCCTCGATTGCCGCCGGAACATTTCTCATTTATCTGGGCCTCACGCTCTCCTGTGCCGTTTTATATATGGTTGTCGGCATGAGCGGATTTGATGCGATTGCCCATGCCATGACGACCTTAGCGACCGGGGGATATTCAACATCAGATGCGTCCATGGGAGGGTTTATGGATAAAGGCGCGGATATCGTCGGCATCGTTTTCATGATCGCCGGAGGCATGCCCTTTGGCGTTTATCTCTTGATGGTCCGCGGTAATTTAACTGCGCCCTTCAAAGATTCACAAGTCAGAACGTATCTCATGGTTCTTTCGGCTATCAGCGTCATAATTGGCGGCGCCCTCTGGCTCGGAACGGAATTCGGCTCAGCCGAAAATGAAAGTTTTTGGCGGGCGTTACGTCTGTCCACTTTTCATACGGTTTCTCTGCTCACCACGACAGGTTTTGCGACAGCAGATTATACGCATTGGGGGCCCTTCGCTGTCGCCTGTTTATTCTGTGCTATGTTTATCGGGGGCTGTGCCGGATCGACGTCTTGCGCCATTAAAATTTTCCGATTTCAGATCGCGTTTAAAGGCTTGCGGGCTTATCTCATAAAAATGCCGCATAATCATGCCGTTGCTCCGCTCAGATATGGCGGACGGGTTTTACCTGAAGCCGTCGTTTATTCCGTTCTAGGCTATATCTTTTTATTCTTTGTGACCTACTCAGTCTCAGCCATTCTGCTCACCCTTATCGGTCTTGATCCCCTGACGGCGTGGTCAGGCGCAGGCAGCGCCATCACGACGGCTGGGCCGGGTCTAGGCAAAATTATTGGCCCGTCAGGCACTTATCAATCTCTGCCCGACATTGCCAAATGGGTGTTATTAAGCACGATGATTATCGGGCGTTTAGAAATCATGACGGTTTTAGTCGTCCTAAGTCCGGGGTTTTGGCGGACTTAAAGACCCCTCAGGTAAAATGTAATCTATCCTGTAAAACTTTGCTTACCGCTATGCATCTCTTTCGCTTTTAGCTAGGGTTTCAAAATGCCGGATTTACGCCCAGTTTTTTTTGTTGTCGGCTTAATGATTGCCGTCCTTGGCCTGACAATGTTCATACCGATGGGGGTAGACTTAGCCTTTAAGGGCCGGTCTTGGCGGGCTTTTGCCGTCTCGGGTGTCTTGACGAGCTTATTCGGAGCCGCCTTATCCCTGGCAAATTATACGCCTAAACCGGACCTTCGGGCGCGAGGCGCCTTTTTGCTGACCGTGACAAGCTGGATTGCCCTGTCTGCTTTTTCCTCAATCCCCTTCATAATGGAACCCGTTGGGCTTTCTTTGACGGACGCCTTTTTCGAAGCGACCTCGGGCATTTCAACGACCGGTGCCACAATCTTAACGGGGCTAGATGATCTGCCCGAAGGGGTTCTGATTTGGCGCGCTATTCTTCAATGGATTGGCGGCATCGGAATTGTCGTCACGGCTATGGCCGTTTTGCCTATGCTTAAAGTAGGCGGGATGCAGCTTTTCCGTTTGGAAAGCTCGGATATGGGGGAGAAAATCCTCCCGCGTGCGGCCTCCATCGCCTTGGCGATTTCTCTGATTTATCTGGGCCTGACCCTTGCCTGCGCTATCTTATATATGGTGGTCGGCATGAGCGGGTTTGATGCTTTTGCCCATGCTATGACCACGCTGGCAACCGGAGGTTATTCTACTTCGGACGCCTCTATGGGCGGGTTTATGGATGAAGGGGCTGATCTGGTCGGGATTGTATTTATGTTGGCGGGCGGCATTCCATTTGGCGCTTATTTATTGATGACGAGAGGCGATTTTAAGGCCCCTTTCAGAGATTCTCAGGTCAGGACGTTCATCGCCGTTATTCTGGGTTTCAGTCTCATAATAGCCCTTGCCCTTTGGGCCGGAACAGAGTTCAGCTCGGTCAAGGGGGAAGGATTTTGGCACGCCTTACGTCTCGCCACTTTCAACACGATCTCTGTTGTGACAGGCACAGGCTATGCCACAGCAGACTATAGCCTTTGGGGTCCCTTTTTCGTGGCCGCTTTTTTCTGTTTCATGTTTATCGGGGGGTGCGCGGGGTCAACAGCCTGTTCAATTAAAATTTTCCGCTATCAGGTCGCCTTTGAAGGCTTACGGGCTTATCTTTTCAAAATGCCCCGCAATCATGCTGTCGCTCCCTTGCGGTATGGCGGGCGGGTTTTACCGGAAGCGGTGGTTTATTCCGTTTTAGCCTATTTCTTTTTGTTTTTCCTAACCTTCGCCGTGACCGCTATTTTGCTGTCAATTATCGGTCTTGATCCCCTGACGGCTTGGTCGGGCGCGGGAAGTGCTTTGGCCAATGTCGGGCCGGGACTGGGAGAGATTATTGGCCCGGCGGGGACATATCAATCTCTACCAAACAGCGCAAAATGGGTCTTGATGACCGCTATGATTGTCGGACGATTAGAAATTGTAACGGCTTTTGTGGTTCTTAGTCCGGGGTTCTGGCGAACTTAAACAGGCGGCTAAAGTTCGCTGAGCTTAAAGACATAATCCGTTGCACAAAATTCGCAATTCGCTTCGATTGTTTTGCCATCTTCGGCCATGTCTTCAAGAGCGGCTTTTTCAAAACTTTTTAAAGTATTTTCAAGACGTTCCCGGGAGCACCGACAGTTGCCATTGATTTTATGCGTTTCGACAACCCGAACCCCGTCTTCGTGAAACAGGCGGAAGAGCAGCTTGTTCTGAGATAACTCAGGATCAATCAATTCGGCGTCGCTTAGCGTGCCAAATAAGGACCGTGCTGTGTCCCAAGCCTCTTGCGTGTCGCCGCGCGCCGCATCATCGGCAATTTTTTGAATCATCATGCCGCCCCCGCGCCAATGAGGGGCGCCGCCGCTTTCCTGAACTTGCCCGACGGCTAAACGAATTTCCGTCGGGATTTGCTCGGACTGCTCAAAATAATGCTGGCCGCACTCTGACAGGCGCTCGCCTTTTATAGCGGCTAGACCCTGATATTGATCCATATCCGGACCTTGGTCGATCGTCATGGAAAACGTCCCGCCGCCCAAAAGCGTTTCTACACCGGGATTACGATTATCGAGATTTATTTCTTTCAACTTTTCTTCATCCCAGCGGGCATAACCGCGAATGGATCCGTCCGTTGTACAGTCGGCCATTAAAAGGCTTACGGCGCCGTCATTAGTGCCGTGACATTGAACAACCAACCTCCCGTCAAATTTCAGGGCTTGCGTGACAAGGGCGCCGAGCAGCATGGCTTCGCCGAGCAAACGCGCAATGACGTCAGGGTAGCGGGCTTCGCCGTCAGGGCCCGTCAACGCATCGTTCAGGGCTTTGCCTAATTGCACGGCCCGGCCCCGCACGGGCTGTCCGTCCAATTGGAAAACGGTTACTTCATCATCGGTTAGGGTTTCGAGGTCAGCAACGGGGTGTGGTGTATCTGTCATGGCGCTCATGTGGGGTTTGCTCTGTTGGCTTGCAAGGGAGAACAGATGAAGCGGGCGGACTGAACGCCGTCACACCAATGAAAAAGCCCCGCTGGCAAAGCGAGGCAAAGTCTGAGGGTGGGAGGCCCCTCTGATTTCTTTTTCAATAAAGGCGGGGTTAAGCGCTCATTTTATCTTTGGACGGATCCCGCAAAACATAGCCGCGGCCCCAAACCGTTTCGATATAGTGATCGCCCTGGGTGGCAGACGCGAGTTTCTTACGTAGTTTGCAGATAAAGACGTCAATAATTTTCAGCTCTGGTTCGTCCATCCCACCGTAAAGATGGTTCAGGAACATTTCCTTAGTCAGGGTCGTGCCCTTACGTAGAGAAAGCAATTCGAGCATTTGATATTCTTTGCCGGTCAGGTGAACGCGGTGATCGCCGACCTCGACTGTTTTGGCATCAAGGTTCACTTTGATGTCGCCCGTTGTAATAACAGACTGACTGTGACCTTTGGAACGACGGACAACAGCGTGAATACGCGCAACCAGTTCGTCTTTATGGAAAGGCTTGGTCATATAGTCATCAGCGCCGGTTCCGAGGCCGCGAACTTTGGTATCAATGTCGGACGTACCAGACAGGATAAAGATCGGAGTGTTGACTTTCGCCATGCGCAAAGTTTTCAACACATCAAAGCCCGGCATATCCGGAAGGTTTAGATCAAGTAAGATTATATCATAGTCATAGAGCTTGCCGAGATCGACACCCTCTTCTCCGAGGTCCGTTGTATAAACATTGAACCCTTCAGTCTTTAGCATCAGTTCGATGCCTTGTGCTGTTGCACTGTCATCTTCAATTAGAAGTACTCGCATATTACCCTCCCAGGCGAATCATTATCTCTTAGCCGTCGAGATATAGTTAATGGAACTCAATCGGTAAGGGAATCCCGTAAACCAAATGTTAACGCCGTTAACCAATTTGCCCAAAAAGACAGAAAAACTGCGTTTTTATGGGGGATAGGCCGTTAAGAGGTCTAAATAGGCGTAAAGAACTCCTAATGTTTTTTAACCCTATCCCTTCACTGAATCGCAATTCTGTTGACTTATAACAGTTTCAAAGACGGTTATGACGACAAATCACTTCATAAGATTTGCGGAACAACCAGCCCTTCAAACTTAAAGGGCATGAAAATTGGTTTTGGTTTTAAAGAAGTATGTTGGGAGAAGAAAATGGCACATTCTATGGATAAGTCTGTCCAGAAAACGCGGTTTGCAATTTCTGAGCTCCAAAAACGCATTAGTGTTCTGGAAGCAACGCGGGATGATTTAGAACGTCAGATCCGGAAACTTAATGACAGTGTGCCCGAAGACAACGTCGATCCGAATGCTCAGAAAGAAGGCTATGTCGCTTACGGCTCTTATGCCAATTCTGTCATCACGCGGAAAGAAAACCTGCGCCGGTCGCTCGACGACATTCTCGATCAAACCAGTGACCTCGCAGAAGACCTCCGCATTGCTATGGATTCCTTGGACAGTTTCGAACGGGTTCGCGCCCGCCGTTTGGCCGCCAAAGCCGAAAAAGCGATGAAACGCCGCGCTGGTTAATAAAACGCCGCACAATCTGAGAGGAAGTCTCAGATCAAGCTAAAAGAATAAATCACGCATTGATTTAGAGGCCCGCCAGAGATGGCGGGTTTTTTTATGTCTTTAGTTTATCTAAGGAACGCCTTTAAACTTTATCAGCATGGCCATCACTTGGCTCCCCTCATTGCGTTCGTTCTAATGAGGGAGGCCAAATCGTCCTAGTGCCGACAAATAGTTTGGGCTGTGAAATCGAAGAGGGTGACGTGAACAGCGGAATGACGTCGGAGACACTAACTCTGTTTTGGCTTACAGCCCGCCAAACCTTACAATCTTAAAATAACCGCAGTTAAAAATGCGAAAAGCCTTGGCGAGGACTTTACGTCCCCGTCAAGGCTTTTGCCCCCATCATGCCCACATGAGGCGACCTGTCCCCAGCCCTAATAGACTGTGGATGGCCGGAATAGCTTTGGCTCTAGAAGCGGTAGCGACCGCGTAGCATAACCGGAATAGTTGTCCGACCGCGGCTATTATTCGTTCCCGCGATGGGTGAGCTGCCGGCAATCGCATCTGAACTGTCCAGAGCTTGCGTATATCTCACGCCTGTTTCCAGACCAATCGTCGTATAACGTGTCAGGGGCGTTTCGACCCCAATGAGACCCGCTGCAGAGCCGACCCAACCACTATCATAAAACCGTGTGTTTAAACCGGGAGTGGCAACACCGTTGACTGTCGCATTTTCAACTGAAATATCATCAATATATGTGGCCCCAAGACGTCCCTCTACATAAGGGCGGACGCTTTTTAAGATAAAGCCTGGGCGAGGTCTGAGATACTGACGTAAACCAACTTCGCCGCCGTAAGATTCATAATCTGACAGAGACCCGCGAAGGTTTTGTCCCGTCGCGATTTGTCCCCAATCCTGTACGCCAGAGCTGTCCGCTTTTTCGATAAAAGCCGTCGCTGTCACTTTGCGGTTAGGGTTGACGGCATAAGAGCCACCAAGTTCTGCTCGGTAACCCGTGTCATACATATCGTTCCAAGACAGGTTATTGATGTTCTTGCCAGCGATTTGATGAGCTTTACTCCCCGTGACGGCGTCCCCGCCGACCGCGAATGACGGACCAACACCGCCTTCTATGTTCCAGCGGGCCAAACATGTGTCACTGCGGCAAGCTTTTGGAGCTGGCTGGGACGTATGTCCGTAATATCCATTATTGGCATTATAATTTGAATGGTTTTCATGACCGCCAAAGCCAAGAAAAGAACAGCCTGAAAGCGCGACCGTTGCTGCGCCGAGTAATAAAATCCGCATCGTCTTCATCCCTGTGTTTCGAATTGGCACAATTGCCGGACACGTTGGTGTGTTGCGTTGTGTTCTTGCAACTACAGGGCCAGTCTAAATATTCTGATTGGAAACATGGTTTACAGGGGGTTAAAAGTTTCAGTCTCAAATAAAAAGCCCGACCAACGGCCGGGCTTTTGTCTAAAATTTGAGGCGGTTTATTTAGAAACTAATCCGTCCACGTAGTTTTACAGGGACCTGCCACCGGTCATCAGACTGGACATTAGTCGCGAGGTCATCTGTCCAGCGGATACCGGCTTCAACGCCAATCGCTGCACGTGCACCGACTTGATATTCGGCCCCAATCACACCCGAAGCAGTCGGATTCCAACCGCCGTCGATATATTTCTGTGTTTCAGAGCCGCCCGTTCCGCCATTAAAGGCTTGAGAGGTTTGTGTGACCGAAACATCATTCGTATGCGTAAAGCCACCCGTCACACCAATATAGGGACGCAGACCCGTATACCCATTATGCAGACCTCCAACATATTGGCGAAGGCCGCCTTCAACTGTATATTGCTCCAGATCAGACATTCTACCTGTCACAGCCGCCGTGACGTCATCACCGGCCGCATTTGTTTCAGTTGCTGTCCCGAGAGCGAAATCTTTGCCGTTGGCATTGCTATATCCAACCCGAGCCAAAACGGTTGTAGACGGGCTGAGATCATATGTGGTCGCCAAGTCATAACTGACGGCATTTTCGAAAGCATCTTTATAGCTGACAGAGGGGACAGCGGAAATTGTCCGTCCAGGAGACGGCTCCCCAAAAGGTCCCGTCGCTGGGCCAGGCCCTTTCCCTGGGAAAAGATCACCGCCAACATCGAAGCTTGTGCCGATACCGGCTTCAAATCCAAAGGGCAGAGCTGCGCTCCCACCCCGAAGTTCTGTTTGATAACCGCAACAAGCGCTCTCAACACGAACGGGTTGTTGATACCCACAGCAAGCGCCTTCAGCGGCGTAGGGTTGTGGGACGTAAATGGGGGCGCCTTGTACATTCTGAACATAGGCGCCGTTTACATATTCTCCGCCTGAAGCCTGTGTGCCGACGACGTTCTGGCCATAAGCACTGCCCTGAGCGTAATTTGCCTGTCCATAGGCACCTTGACCGTAAACGGCTTGTTCTTGATATCCAGTTTGGCCGTAGGCGCCTTGACCATATGTCTCTTGAGCATAACCGCCCGCAGAAGCGCCGTAACCGGCTTGGCCATAGGCAGATTGATCATATCCGGCTTGTGCATATTGGGCTTGGCCATAACCCGCCTGAGCATATTGAGTTTGACCGTAGCCCGCTTGCCCATAAGCACCATTTGCGACGCCGTAGCCATTCCCCGTCGCGCAACCCTGAGCCGCGTAACTTGCCGTATATCCATAGCCTTGAGTTCCAGCCGTACAGTCTACGCCGTAAGCGCCGCCAGAGTATCCGTAATTTGCTTGATGACCCCCCGACCCTAGCCAAGAGCAACCTGATAATAATACTGCTGATAAAGCACATGCCGCGAGCCGCATACCGGTCTCCCTTTTCCCAAAACTGGTTCTATTCTGTTTCACTTTTACACACCTTATGCTTAAGAAAACGTTGTCAAACCGGAAACAAAGTCTTAATTTTTCAAGCCATTAGATAGTTAATGGCTTGAATTCTTCTCATATCTCTAAAAATTGTAACTTCCACGAATGGTCAGCGGGACGGCGATATTCGTGTCCCCCTTTTCGTCATTTGCGTATTTACGCGCGCCTTCAAACCGCAAGCCCGTTTCAAAGGCCAATCCGACTTTCGGGGTAAGTTGCCATTCGACGCCGGCATTTAATTGTCCGGAAGCCACCCATTGGCTGTCATACAGATTAACGGTGCGTTCTTGTCCGTCGAGGTCGTAGAACTGCGTGTCTTCTCCATCAGGATTGTTAAAGGCCTGCTCGTAAAATCTTTGCTGTTGATCCGTTTTGTAAGACACAGCATTATAATGAGAGGCTCCGACTGAGGCCCCGACAAACGGCGTGACAGTGTTCAAGCCTCCCGTTTTATTGACCGGATTGAAATAGTGGCGCGCCCCGACTTCAAGGTCATAACGCTTCATGTCTGTGAAATCGGCTGAGAATTTGGCGATGTCTTCATTTGGAATAAAGGTCGTTTGTGTGACGGAAGGTCCAATTTGCGCGCCTGTCGTCTGATCATAATTTGTGGTCGTCACGTCTTCGTAAAGCGTGGCTTCAACCGTCCCGACAACGCCGGATTTACCTTCGGAGACAGAATATCCCCCTTGAACAAAAACCGTATTTTTATTGGATAGGATATATTCGCCGCCGATCGCAATTCTGGCCGGTGTGGACCAAGCGTCATCGAAAGAGAGTGTCGGCACTCTGGCTTCATCATATTGAGTATTGCCAAAACGGTCTCTAGCTCCGGCCGTATAGGTTGTTTGAACCGTCTGACCGTCTGCGACCGACCCTTCAATACGACTTTCATTATAGGCTTGAGGGTTATAATTAAGCGCCGGATTAGTGGACAGTCCGGTTTGCGGATCTGTCGGGAACGTCCTGTAATCCAAGACATCGCCTTGAAAACTCTTCTCCGCGCCAAGGCTTAAAGACCCCCGAAATCTTGGTTTGCGAAGATGCGGGCCTTGAGGTTGGTAATTAGCCCCCTGTTGGGCGGCGCTTCCAGCGTAAGATCCATATCCCCCTGTCGTATAACTCGTTTGTCCGAATTGAGGCTGTTGTGGAAATCCATTCGTCGCGCCGTATTGAGATGTCGCAACCGTGACGGCCGCTGGGTTACATCCCTGAGGGACGGCCGACTGAGCCGTATAGACCTGACACGGATCATACCCCACATCAGATTGATAAGCGCCGTACTGACCCTTTTGGGCATAAGAACTCTGCTCTTGATGAGAGCTCCCGGTAAGACCGCCCAACCAAGTACAGCCGGACAAGGCAAGTGCTGACACCGCACATAAAACAAGACGCATGAAACATCCCCCTCAAATACAAAACTCCGAAAAAAGCCGGAGTCCTGACTATGGTTAACCAGAGGAATGCCCTGTTTTGCTTAACAAGCCGTTTAAGAGCTGGGTTTTTTAGCGGTTATTTAACCAAGATTTATAAGAGCGCCTTCACATTTTCGGGAGGACGACCCATAATTGCCCGCTTTCCGCGCACCACAATCGGACGTTCAATAAGCTTAGGGTTTTCGACCATGGCTTGAAGCAGTGTTGTCGGATCTGTTTCCGTTTTCAGACCCAATTCTTTATATAGGTCTTCGCCTTTGCGCATAATTTCCTGAGGGTCATTGACGCCAAGTCGGGTCATTAATGTCTGCAACTCCGAGGCCGTCAGAGGATCTTCAAGATATTTGACAATGGTAGGCACATAGCCCGCGTCTTCAATCAGCGCCAAAGTTTGACGGGATTTGGAACAGCGTGGATTATGATAAATGGTAATGTCCATAGAAGCCTCCTGATTTCAGATGCGTGTTGATTTCACTTTACCATATCGCCATGACGGAACAATGAAAACGGTTTTGGTGATATCTTCTTTTGTCGCGTCGAGTCGGGTTGGGGCCACCGCGAGCGCGTTTTGCCTGAGACGACTGGGTGTGGAAGCGGTTGTTCTGCCAACGACACTGATGGGGCGGCATCCGGGGTGGGGGCCACCGGGCGGCGGCGCAACACAAGTCGAGCAACTTGAAGACATGTGGCAGGCTATTCGAAAACAAGGCCTGCGTTTTGACGCCGTCTTTTCCGGTTATATGGGCCATATGGATCACGTTGCCCTAACCGCGCGCATTATCCGTGAAGTAAAAGAAGAGAATTCAAACGCAATAATTCTGGTCGACCCTGTTATGGGCGATGACGGAGCCCTCTATATCCCCGAAGACCGGGCGCAAGCCATCCGGACGGACCTCCTCCCGCTCGCGGATATTCTCACGCCGAATGTTTGGGAGCTGTCTTATCTGACAGTCACAAAAGCCAATACGGCCACGGCTCTTGCTCAATCTTGTAAGGCTTGGAACGCAGATGTGCTTATTACCTCTGTCCCGGTAGAAAATGAAATTGGCGCTTTGCTCGTCACATCCCAAGACGGTTTTCTCGTGCAACACAAAAAGTTTGAAAAAGTGCCTCATGGCGGCGGGGATGCGTTAGCGGCAACCTATTTAGCCCATAATTTACTGGGGTTATCTCCCCGCAAGGCCTTGGAATTCTCTGTGGCGTCCATATTTGAAGTCATGTCCGCTGCCAAGAAACTAGATGCGGGCGAGTTGCCTCTAGTGCGAAAACAGGGCGCACTCGTGAGTGCGCCTCCCTTGAAGAGTAAAAAGATAGACTTATGACCGAAACGCCTTTTGACATATTTGCCGATAAAAAACTGCAACCGGCGGTCGAGGCTTTTAAAGCGAACTTCGAAGACACGGATGAAATTGGCGCGCAATTCTGTTTGATGCGAGACGGCGAACTCCTACTGGATATGAAAGGGGGCTGGAAAGATCGCCAAAAAACCATCCCTGTTCAGAATGACACGCTATTTAGCGTTTTTTCTTCCGGTAAAGCCGCCGCCGCACTCGTGATCGCCTGGCTCGCCGAAGAAGATAGACTAGGCTATGAGCAATTGGTCGCCACGCTCTGGCCAGATTTTGCGCAACACGGCAAAGACAAGCTCACCATTGCGCAACTTATGTCCCATCAATCAGGACTGTCCGGCATTACCGATATGAATTGGAGCCCCGCGGATTGGTTTGACTGGGAAAAAGCTGTCAAAACGCTGGCGGCGCAAAAACCAATTTTCGAACCCGGCACTCAGACCGGATATCACCCCGTGACTTATGGCTTCTTAGCAGGAGAAGTGGCTCGCCTCGCAGACGAGTCCCAACGCCACCTCGGGCAAATCCTGCGCGAAGAGCTGGCGGCGCCTTTCGGAGCGGATGTCTGGATCGGATTACCTGCCAGCGAACATGAACGCTGCGCTGACATTGCCAAACCTAAAGCCGTGGCCGACCTCGGCGAAATGAACGACGCCACCAAAGCCGCCTTCATGAGCAAATCCGCCTCCCCCGGCGGAAAAGGGGCAGCGGCTTGGCGCGAAGCTCAACTGGCGGGATCAAATTGCCATGCCACGGCCAAGGGATTAGCGACTTTAATGCAAATCGCTGTTAAGGGACGGTGCGGCGACGCGGCCGTCCTCAATGAAGACACGCTGGCGGCGTTCCGTAAAAAACGTATCGGCGGCAACGACCTTGTCCTGCCTTTCGAGATTAACTTTGCGGCAGGTGTTATGCTCAACACCCCGAATTATTTTTACGGACCGACGGCCGAAACGGTTGGTCACAGTGGATGGGGCGGGTCCTGCCTGTTTGCAGACCCGAAAACCGGCCTTCACGGGGCCTATGTTATGAACCGTCAGCATAACACGCTCCTTGGGGATGCCAGACCCCGCCGCATCATTGACGCCGCTTATGACGCTTTAGGAATAAAGAAATGAACGACAAAATATTAGAACGCCTCTGGGAAATGGGGCCGACCTTTATAACCGGCACGCCGCATGCGCAAAAACTCGGCATGAAATTCGTAGCCGTTGATAAAGGCAGCGCAACCATGTCCCTGCCCTATAATAAAGACCTTATCGGCGATTTAAAAACCGGCGTTATGCATGGCGGCGCCGTGACCACCTTATTGGATCAAGCTTCCGGACTGGCGGCGGTTGCCGGATTTGAAACCCTCGGCGCGACAGCAACCCTGTCGCTTCGGATTGATTATATGCGGGCCGCCACACCAGAAAAAACCATTATCGCGCAGGCCCATTGTTACAAAGCGACCAAACACGTCGCTTTTATCCGCGCCGTGGCCCATGACGGCGACGAAGACGACCCCGTCGCGACAGCACAAGCCTGTTTCATGGCCACCGGCCCGCGCCTGAATGCGGAGGATATAAAATGAACCGCCCTCAAAACGCCCCAGAACATTCAATAGATCCGTCCAAGTCGCACCCCGACATTCGCGATCTTTTAGAATCCATTCCCTATGCCCAAACGTTAGGCGTAAGACCCTTTTTTATGGGCGAAGAATTTACGCTTATTCTACCTTATAAGCTCGATAATATAGGCAACCCTACCTTGCCAGCGCTTCATGGCGGCGGGATTGGCGGCTTTATGGAAGTCTGTGCCATTGCACAACTGATTTTAGGCAACCCCGCCAAAACCTTCCCTAAGCCGATCGGTATTAGTATTGATTATCTTCGCCGGGGCAAACCCATAGAAACTTATGCGCGGGCCGATATTTTCAAACAGGGCAGCCGCGTCGCAAATGTTCGCGTCCGCGCTTGGCAGGAAAGCTATGACTCTCCAATTGCCACGCTGCACGGACATTTTTTGACAGCGGCAAACAAATAGCGCGCGCCCCTGTCTCATAGTCCTCCTTATCGTCATTGGCGAATTTGTTATTCGCCATTGTTTTTCCTTACCGAATTGAATACCCCCGCCCCTACAGATGACGCCCGTTCCAATTGACAGAGAAAAAATATGACCGTTCATTTTCATAAGGGGGACCTCCCCGCTGATGTTGACCTTGGCAAAAGCATTGCTGTGGATACTGAAACGCAAGGATTGTCTCTGGTGCGCGACAAGCTTTGTCTTGTACAACTCTCCAGCGGAGACGGGGACGCCCATATCGTCCAAATGGATCGCGACAGCTATGACGCGCCGAATCTGAAAGCTCTCCTCTCTGATCCGGAAGTCGAAACCCTTTATCATTTTGCCCGCTTTGATGTCGCCATGTTAAAACGCGATCTCGGCATTGATGTCGGCCCTATTTTTTGCACGAAAATTGCCTCGGGTCTGGTACGGACATATACTGATCGGCATGGCCTGAAAGATCTCTGCAAAGAGCTTTTAAACGTCGATTTGTCCAAGCAACAACAAAGTTCCGATTGGGCGTCTGATGAGCTCTCTGAAGCGCAGCTTAATTACGCCGCGTCAGACGTTCTTTATCTCCATCAGCTCAAAACAATTTTATCCGCGCGGCTTCTCCGCGAAAAGCGCTATGACATGGCTAAAGCCTGTTTCGACTTCCTGCCAACGCGGGCCGCTCTTGATCTGGGCGGGTGGCATGATGTGGATATTTTCTCTCACAGGATGCGTCGGCCGGACTAAGCCGAGACATCAAGAGTGAAATTCCACAGAATTAGGCCGAAGCAACTGCCTTAATAAGTCGTCATTTGCAGGATTTCCTCCTACACTTTGTGTTTGGTCTCCCCTATAGCGTTAAATCATGAATGCTGTCAGTTCATCTCCGTCCCATTCCTCACGCGATAACAGCGTCGCGGACGCCCTTGGCCTATGGGAACCCAAACGGACTCTAACTTTAGAAGCCGCACGCCGTCACACACATCGCATTCATATATTGCGCAAAATTCTTATCGGATTGGCCGGCGTGCTCGTCCTGTTTTTGATTTTTCAATTTGTTGGCAGTGGAACAAAAACATTTGATGATCCCAATCCGACTGAATCCGTGAAAATGGTGAACCCACGTTATAGCGGACGCACCTCAGATGGATTGCCTTTTTATCTAACGGCGGACACGGCTACCCGCACAATGGCAAAACGGACCGAAGTCGCTCTCGTCAAACCGGTTCTAGAATTTATACGCACTGATGGGGCGGCTTCGTCGTTCGTTCTAGCAGATACCGGAACCTATGATGACGTAAATAAAATTCTTAACCTTCGCACGAATGTTAATTTAGAAACGGATGACGGGTATGTCTGCGATACCACTCATGCCCGCATTTTTGCCCGTGACAAACGGATTGAAGGCGACGAGCCTATTGCTTGTGTCGGAAATTTCGGGTCGGTGAATGGCCGTGCTTATGAGATAAACGATAATTACAAAGTATTTGTTTTCAAAAATGGTATGGATGCGGTCATCAAACAGGACCCCGCAAACAATAAATCGGTGTCAGCCGAGGGAAAAAGCTCTGAGAGCCCGTCGGACTTTGCTTTTGGCGGAGACGGCCCGATTGATATTGTTGCTGACCGCGCCGTTTATGTTGGTGGCAAAACCGATCTTTTCGGCAATGTGGTCGTTGATCAAAATGGAGCAATCATTTATTCTGATACGATGAATATCTTTCGGCGGGAGGCGACCTCGGAAACAGATGGGTCTTTACGGCTCGGCGAAGTTAATAAAATTATTGCGACAGATAATTTCCGTTATAAAACATCTGAAAATGATGTGACTGGCAATCGAGGTGTTTACGAACGGGATAAAAACCTTATCACGGTCACAGGAGACGTCCTCGTCAAACAGCCCGGCGGTAATACAGCGAAGACAGACAAACTGACATATGACACAATTACTGAGACCATTCGGTTTTCTGGAGATTGCCAAGGTCGGGAATGTCCGAGCGGCGAGCGCACACGCGTCGTTTTGCAAAACGGGAATTAGGGAAAGTAGATTAAATGAGGATGATTATGCGTAGATTTAAATCCATCTTTGTCATGGCTTTTATGGCAAGTGCTTTTACCGCCACGCCCGCTTTGGCGCAATTTGCCGGTAATTCTGGTGCCCCTATCACAATTGACGCGGATGATAGCCGCCTAGAAGGCGGTCTTGCTATTTTTAGTGGACAGGTAGATGCCCGCCAAGGCGATGTTCGTATTTTGACGGATAAAATGACCATTACCGGTCGTCAGAATGGCGGATCCGGTATAAATTCCGCCATGGGTGACATCGAAAAAATCGTCGCCGTTGGAAATTTTTATTATATCACACCGACCCAAGAAGTCCGCGGTAAACAGGGTGTTTACACCCAGTCCAACAATAACTTTACGGTCACAGGCGATGTTATTCTTTTGCAAGACGATAGCGTCGTGACCGGTGACAAGCTCATTTATAACTTGGATACCGAAGAAGCCCGCGTCGTCAGCGACTGTCAGGGCCGGAAATGCGGTGAGAAAAAACGTGTGCGCGTCCTGATTAAAAGCACGGAAAATACGAAGCAAACGGCGAGCTAAGCCGCAAGCCTCTCACATAAGTTACATAAAAGATTTCTCATGGCTGAAGACACTTCGACATCGACGATAACGCCCCCTGCCACAGGGTTAGCTGCCAATAATATTGGCAAAGCTTACCGCGGACGCGTCGTGGTTAAAGACATCACGCTCACTGTCCAACGCGGCGAAGTAGTCGCCTTGATGGGCCCGAACGGGGCCGGGAAAACGACAAGTTTTTACATGATCATGGGCCTGATCGAAGCAGACCGGGGCATGATTACTTTAGACGGACAAGATATCACTTCTCTGCCCATGTATCAGCGCGCACGCCTCGGCGTTGGATATCTGCCGCAAGAACAAAGTATTTTTCGGGGTCTGACAGTTGAAGAAAATATCCGCGCCGTTGTTCAACTGACAGAAAAAGACAGATCCAAATGGGCTGACACGGTGGATGCGCTTTTGGACGAGCTGAATATCGGTCATATCAAGAACAGCCCAGCTCTGGCCCTCTCAGGCGGCGAACGCCGACGTGTCGAGATCGCCCGGGCCCTTGCCTCGCGGCCGAGCTTTATGCTCCTCGATGAGCCGTTTACTGGAATTGATCCCATTGCCATCGCCGATATTTCCGAACTGGTTCTTTATCTGAAAAAACGTGGCATCGGCATTTTGATTACAGATCACCGTGTCCGCGAAACCCTCGATATTGTCGATCGCGCCTCAATCCTCTTTCAGGGGGAAGCTCTGTTCGAAGGCACACCGGATGAGATCCGGGCCAATAAAGATGTGCGGCGTGTCTATCTCGGCGAAAAATACGCGTAAGCTCAGAGAGTGTGACGGATATGACCTTAAATATTCGCCGTTCTTTATTAGTTGAAGACAATGCCATCATCGCCATGGACTGCGAAGATATGTTGAGAGAGCTTGGGGCCGAAACTGTAGAAGTCTGCGCCACCGTAAAAGAAGCCCTGACCTATCTCTCGAACAACGCTATCGATTTCGCGATGCTGGATGTTAATCTTGGCTCGGAAACCAGCGATCCGGTTGCCGCACAGCTATCTGAACAGGGCATACCGTTTTTATTTGCGACAGGACATGAAGATATTCCCGAGCTTGCCTCACCTTTTGCGAAATCCACTGTCATCCAAAAACCCTACACGTCACATACCATTACTGAAGCCTTGAAAAACCTGAAAGCCGGTTGAGCCTTTGTCCCTTGCGTAGCGTTTTCAAGGCATAGAAAAACCCGCCCTTATTCAAGAGCGGGTTTATTTTTTCAAATTCTGCCCCGTCAAATTCTGCGTCGTCAAGGACGGGCTCAGTCTATGTTTAGGATTTAGAATTTTGACGCGCGAGCAAATCGCGGATTTCGGCCAGAAGTACTTCATTGGCAGGTGGGGCAGACGGCGCGGCTTCTTCTTTTTTCTTCGCTTTATTCATGGCTTTGATAATCATAAACATGACAAAGGCGACGATAATGAAGCTGATGATGGCATTGATGAAGAGGCCATAATTAACAACAGCCGCTTCTTTGACAACTTCACCGCCCTCACTAACGGCTTCGCTCATCGTATAAGACATATCGCCAACATCCACACCACCCATGACCGGGCTGAGAAGCGGCATAAAGACATCATTGATAAATGACGTGACGACAGTGGCAAAAGCGCCGCCCATCACAAAGCCGACAGCCATATCGACAAGGTTGCCCTTCATGGCAAAATCTTTAAATTCTGAAATCATTCCCATAGGTTCCCCATTTCTAGTAATACGTGCACGATAACACGCCTAATCTCTTACTGCACAAACTGCAGTAGGGGGTCAATATAGTAATTTTTAGAGAAAACGCCGGAAGAACAATGTGTTATTTATCTTTCGACGCATCAATGCTTTCGCGAAGTTCTTTGCCCGTTCTAAAAAATGGAACATGCTTTTCAGGGACAAAAACATCTTCGCCTGTGCGGGGATTGCGCCCGGCTCGGGCCTTGCGGTGACGGACAGAAAAAGCGCCGAACCCCCGTAGTTCGACGCGAGCGCCGCGCTCTAAAGTTTGGGTAACAGATTCCAACACAACGGCGACGACCCGTTCCATATCATTGCGTGTCAAATGAGGGTTATCATCGTGAAGTTTATCAATGAGTTCAGAGCGGAGCATGACAACCTTATAGCGCAATCGCCCCGCCTCCCGTCAAGGAGATTCATAAAAGGATTTGGGACTGTTCAAGAAAAAACCCGCCCTCCTAGAGGAGGGCGGGTTAGAATTTTAAAACCTGACTTAAAAGGGGTCTAGTTGTCGCCCTTCAGAGCGGCCCCGAGGATATCCCCAAGTGACGCGCCGGAGTCAGCAGAACCATATTGAGACACAGCTTCTTTTTCTTCAGCGATTTCGAGCGCTTTGATAGAGAGTGTGTAGCTCCGTGTTTTACGGTCAACACGCGTGATCAAGGCATCCACCTTGTCGCCGACAGCATAACGCTCAGGACGTTGCTCAGAACGCTCACGTGACAAGTCACCTTTACGGATAAAGGCTGTTGTTTCCGCATCGTCTTCACCAAAGGTCACTTCGATACCACCGGAGTTCACTTCTTTCACTGTACACGTGACAGTCGTGCCGCGATTTGCACCGCCTGCGCCGGCTGGCATTGTGTCTTTGACAAGCTGTTTAACACCCAGAGAGATACGCTCTTTCTCGATATCAACTTCGAGGATTTTGGCTTCAACCATGTCGCCTTTTTTATAATCCTGAAGGGCTTCTTCGCCTGACTTCTCCCAAGAGAGGTCGGACAAATGGGCCATGCCGTCGATGTCGCCGTCCAGACCGATAAACAGGCCGAACTCTGTGACAGAACGAACTTCGCCGTTGATTGTGGAACCAACAGGGAAACGATCTGTAAAGCTGTCCCAAGGATTTTCCTGAACCTGCTTGATACCAAGCGAGATACGGCGTTTTTCCTGATCCACTTCGAGGACTTCGACTTCGATTTCCTGTGAGGTAGAAACGATTTTGCCAGGATGGACGTTTTTCTTGGTCCAAGACATCTCAGAAACATGGACAAGGCCTTCAACGCCTTCTTCCAATTCGATAAATGCACCGTAATCTGCAATGTTTGTGACTGTGCCTGTATGGCGTGTGCCGACAACATATTTCGCAGACGCTGCGTTCCACGGATCTTCCTGCAATTGTTTCATGCCAAGGGAGATACGTTGTGTTTCAGGGTTGATACGGATGATTTTGACTTTGACCGTATCGCCAACAGTCAGAACTTGTGAAGGATGGCTTACACGACGCCAGCTCATGTCAGTGACATGGAGAAGTCCGTCAATACCGCCGAGGTCAACGAATGCACCGTAATCAGTGATATTCTTGACAACACCTTCGCGTGTTTCGCCTTCGGCCAGTTGACCGACAAGCT
>Ga0115567_10002316_pt1 | contig 18821 bp, 17 predicted proteins | sample COGITO_mtgs_1204_2_FD_88679 | JGI IMG/M metagenome (GOLD analysis project Ga0115567, IMG submission 88679) | Pelagic marine microbial communities from North Sea - COGITO_mtgs_120412 | ecosystem: Environmental > Aquatic > Marine > Epipelagic | place: Germany:Helgoland, sampling site Kabeltonne... | reverse complement strand
TGCGCCCCCCCCTCCCCCGAAACCACCAAAGCTCATGGTTGCGATACCGTGAGGATCTGGATGTGCACGAGCGCTTCACTCCGCAACGCTTCACTCCGCAATGAGGAAGCGCTGAGCCTCTCTTGTTCCCGCTTTTCTCTCGAGCGGCGAGGCTAAAGTCATCGGCGTCGCAAAAGTAACCTCCGGGGATCTTCTTAGGGACGCGGCGCTATGCCGCGGGGTTCACCGCCTTCTCTGGCCACGTCCATGCCAGTAGAAGGCGGTACCCGGTACCCAGATCAGTTTGGGAGCGTGGCTCGGGATACTCAGCTTGCGCCAAAAAAGGGAGAGCCCTCGTTGCCTCACCGCTCTGGGTCGCCATTGTACTCGGTCAAGCACGCAACTGGGAGCCTGAATGTACAGGAAAGGCCGTCTCGGAGCAAGTCACCATTTCAACGGGGAAACAGATCACCCCCGCAGCGCGGCAGCGCAGTAGCTCTGAATGCAGCGTCGTCAGTTGCGCGGGTGATGAGGGCAGGAACCCGATCACCTTTCGCCGGGGTCAAGGGCAGAAGAGGGTCCTCCTGGATTCAGGATGAGTCGGAAAACTCAAAAACGACGCAGGATTCACAATCATGGATCGATGGCATGCTCGAGGCTACTACAGTTGACACAGCCTGCATGGGTAACGAAGAACTAGAGTCGCGCGCCCGGGTGCAACACGTGGACAGGTACATCTCCACTATGGAGCAGCGTATCAGGACTCGTGCGGATATTAATCGCGACAACGCTGAGTTTTCCACGTCATATCAGCTCTTTCCAGACTGCACCCCGCCGTTGGATGCGGAACCGTCTGTGGGACCGGGAAAGGTTACAGCAGTCACTGCAGTCGAGCGGATGAAAGTGGACCTGGATGATCCTAACGAGGATGCCGAAGAAAAGACGGCATCCGTCGGGGGTTTGACCGATTCGGAGAATCCAAAGGCTTCTGAAAAGGCGCATCGGCAGGAGCTCTTATCCGAGTACCGCGATCTTTGCCGCGCAAAGGGAAAGTCTGCGCTAGTGGAAATGGCAGAGCCTCTGCTCGGTTACAGTAGCGGGATACTGGCGTGCCCTCGTCGCATGTTGGGCGATACTGGTGTGGAAGCAATCGCGGCATTCTTTTCACACCTGCCAACGATTCATACGCTGGATCTGAGTGACAACGGAATCCAAGAACACGGTGCGACGGCGCTTGCACTGGGACTCCGGTCCATGCCATCGCTCACTAGCCTTCGGATCGATGACAACAAGATCGGCAACATGGGTGCCAGAGCACTGACTGGCACGGTCGAAATGCGAGCTTGTCAGCTGAAACATGTGTCCGTGGCGCGAAACAGCTTGGGAGACAAATCAATGTCGCATTTTCTTCAAAGTCTTGTCGGGAAGAAGAGGTAAGAGCCCGTTCTCAACTGACGTTTTCAGCATTGGGCTCGCATTATTGCATTATACTGAGCCGGCCATCGAATAAAACACTTACGCGCACCGAAGTGACAAGTCGGTGGTGTCCTTTCAGTCTCTTGTCCCTCGATGTATCGTCGAATTCCCTATCTCAATTTAGCTGCGAGGCTCTCGCACGGATTCTCGAAGAGTGTACAAACCTCAAGACACTCGATTGCCACTGGGGCCACATTCGTACAAGTGGAGCAGTTATCTTTGCAGAGGGACTGGCGTATTCTAATTCCCTTCAGAATCTCAATCTGGCTTACAACGGTTTCGGCGACATTGTGCCATGTGCAGCACTTTGTGAAGCACTCGGGCGAGACAGATGCTCGGTCGTGAATCTCGACCTGACCTGCAACCGGATCGGGGAAAAGGCGGCTTGTCTGTTGGCAGCTAAAGCAATTGCGGTCTCTCTATCGCTCGAGCTTGTGAAGCTGGACAAGAATCCGATCGGTCGAAGTGGTTGCAAGCGCCTGATGGCAGCAAGCATGGGTGCAGCAGGTGAGCAACAAGCGATTGGGCTGCGCTCACCGACGGGTCAAACTAGCCCGCAGGGAGGCCGTAGTCCTTTGAGTAGCCGCGACGCATTGCGCGCCCAGCGAAAGTCGGCGGAACGTAGTCTCGAGGGCCGCGATGAAAACGGGGACGACGTTCGAGTTGAGATCTCGCTCAAAGACTGCAGTGCGAACAGGTGAATCCGTCCTAAGAGCTGGACCAGTGCTTTGAACGTGCCGGCCTGGATCACATATTGACACAAATGCCATGTGCTGACAAGGCCTTGCTATCGTTCGTAGAGCAAGCGGAACTGGACGCACGTTTAATCCTGCAGAACCAGGCACGTCGTTCCAGCACTTGTTCCAGCATAGTGAGGGCAGACCTACGCTCTGGATTCGTGAAGTGAAACACTTTGATTAAGAGCAGAACACGTTAATGAAATCTTTTTTGCGTAGGAGGGGACTACGAAATCGACTTGTCGGATCCGTATTGGCGTCAGGTTGTACTCGACATGCTCAAAGTTGAGTTTACTGGCAACGGTATTGTGGCCGCCCTGATACTTCCGCCTTCATTGTGCTGTAGTATGCTCTTGCTCAGGTTCGATTGACACCCTCTCTGGAAGGTGCATTTGAGCGTAATACAGTATCGCTGAATGGGATGCTTTACAAGCTCTCAAAGCTTGACTCATTTGAGGACGACGATTTTCTACCTGCGAAAGGGGTCCTATCGTTTCGCTTCAACTCACTCCGAAAACCACCGTCAAAAGAAGATAGAATGGACGAAATAATGTATTTAATCGAACCCTGTTGAACGGATCCAGATTGCTTATCATCCAAATTGAGTTTGATGTACGATTTTACTGATGTGCAGATTTGGCAAGATCAAGACGATGTTACTGAAGAAAGGGTCGATGGACGCCGTTGAACTTCTTGGGACGCTAATGTCTGGCGGTGCATGCATTCATATTGAACAAGCTCTGACGCTTATTGATGCAGCCGCGGACGCGGACCGCCGTGTTGAGATTTCACGGCTTGTGTTCCACCATTTAGTCCCGCATACGGGCAGTGGCCTCCTTCTCGATGCTCTTTCGGACGCGGAACGGACGATGCTAGAGAGGCTTGTCGGGCACATTTCCTTCGAGTTTACCCCTAACAACCCAAGTGGACATCACAAGTTTCACCTTGCGGTGCCAGAAGAGCGAATGATCGCCGTTAATTTGCGTGAAGCACGCTGCGCCGAGGGTGACTTGCAGGATGCTTTTGATGAAGGGGTTGCCAAAATGTTGGGTGGCAAGAGGGACAAACTCGAGCGTGTTTGGAGGAATTCGACGCTCGACGGCCAGCTTTTCCCCTTCCGGGCACATGTACAGATCCCACAAATCGGCGAAATTGAGTTCGACTATGTGCAAATATCACGTCCTCAGGTGCTGTCTTGTACAAAATGCGCACTGTTTCTTGTTGTTGCTTGCGCCGATGGTCCGCAGAAGTAGAGCACCTTGCCTGACAGCTTCCTCATTTGGCAGGACACGGACTTTGACGTAGCGGCATGCTCGGACCTTCGGTGGAGTTTCTTTCTCGAGGAAATACAAGACACCACCCCAGAGCAACTTGTACTGGCATTTCGCGACCTCTCAAACGAGGAGGTGTTCCTCTGCAAGCAGGTCCGCCAGCTTCTTGGTCGCTTCGACCACACCCAAGCAACTTTCAGAGTTGAGTTGTGCGTTACAGCCTACTCTCGCACACTCGACTTCCACGGCTACTACGGCTACACTGGCCTGTGGCAGAAGTGTCTTACCATTGGCGAGCGGGCAATGCTGAAAGAGCGAATTGGAAGGGTGAACATGTTCAGCGCTACAATGGCGGTTGACTACTACGAGCTAGACCTCGCCGTGCACGATGAGCGATGGATCATGCAGCAGCTTGTGCATCTTGCTGTGAAGGAGCCCGGTCTCAATTGCGGTGCATCCTTCTTTCCACAACACAAGTGCCCGACCCGCGCAAACTCTGCTCACCCAAGCTGACGAGCGGCCGTGGGCAGTGAATGAGACTATCAACGGGATCGATGCGTCTATCCCCGCTCTCTGGGCAAAGGAAGTCCCAAACAAAGGGACCTACTCTTGTTTTTATTGTCGCGAGAGTGGAACAATCGATCAGTGCATCGCAGACGCAAATCGGAAGCACCCAGGATCAGTGCCAGAAGACATGGAGTTTCTGGTAGAGACAGATTGGGTCGCTGCTGCAAAATGCTCCCGCATCAAATTGAAGATGCAGGAAAAATTTGCGACTCCCCAGGAAGGTTTCAATCAAATCGATCGTGATCGAGGAGGTTCAATTGACCGCAGGGAGCTCGCGGCTGGATTGTTCAAAATGGGAATCTGGCTGCATCCTACGGAGCTGAAAACGCTGTTTGAGGAGGTGGACGAGGATGATGGAGGCGATGTAGACCTCGCTGAATTTGTAGCATTCTGGGAAAAGTACTAGAAAGGAATTGACTAAGATGTATTATGATCTGTACATGTGAGTGCTGAGCACAGCATGCTCTGCGACATTCTATCAGCCGCGGCTAGCCCGGGCAATTGCAGGCAGCAGAAGGCCGGCCACAACTCCAGCTAGAGCCGCAGCCACCAGCATACCAGAAGACGCTACAATCTGCAACTCGCCACAAGATTTGTGTTGGGACGGTGACTCCACTGTAGGCCTGCGTGAGGTTTCCTCAGCCTCGACTGGCACTCTTTTCCCTCCCCCCATTTGGCGAGGCGGACGAATTTGGCGTGGAGGCGGGGAGTCGCTATGAGAATCGCTCATCGGAGTGACGATTGGAAAGGCTGCTTCAGCAGCAGCACGTGAAATTGCGACCTCTGCTGTATGCTTTGAATTTCCCAACTGATCGAGAATGGGAGCCTCGCCGTCTGCGCACTCCAAAGCCATGAGCGGAAGCATTGCCTTAAGCAGCTTCGAGTGCAAGTCGGGGTGCAGTTGTTCTTGCGCCGCCAGCACCATTTTGATTCTAGCACGTTCCTTTGGAGCTTCAAAACAGCCTGGACAATTTTCTGATATGACAGGAAGCGCGGCAGCCTGCGCATATTCACGCGTGAGCTGTTCGCGGCAGTAGTTGAGCGGGCGGACAACACGAACGCCGTGCTCGGGGGCGATGTAATGTGCTTTCATGGTTCGAAGTTGTCCGTTGTGAAACGCAGACATCAATAGAGACTCGGCCTGATCGTCGAGATGCTGTCCAAGGGCGAGAACAGAGTACCCTTCCCGTGCACAAACCGTGTACAAAATGCCTCGCTTCATACGAGAGCAAAAGGAGCAAATTGAATTCTTCTGCATCGAGCACGATGCTTGCTCTATAATTCCTTGGGACTCGTAGAAGTAAGGCACTCCAAGCGATGCCAGATACTTGATCAGCACGCTCGGATCATACTCAGGGGTTTGCGGGTCCACAGTGCAAGCGCCAACTTCAAAATGGATTGGCGCTTTCTTTTGAAGTGCGAGAAGGATGTGCAAAAGCGAGAGCGAATCTTTTCCACCGGACAGTCCGACAAGCACTCTGTCGCCATGCTTAATCATTCCAAAGTCCTGCAAACGTGCGTGAGGTCAGCTACGTGCATGCAACATATTTTGAATCTGTGGGCCAAATGCTTGCTTTCAAGAAAGCTGCATACCAGAATCGCCTTTCCGCAGAGATGTAAGAGTTTCTTCTCTGCCTTCTGCACTCGTTTCTTGTCAATGCCTGGCAGAATAGTTGCATCATTGGCAGCACGATTCGTCTGATTCTGCGACTGGCTGGGCTTTCTCATGCACAAACCGGCCGGAGCTCCACTGCTTGGCTCCTGAGCGCCATTCAACCGAGCAGAAGGCTTAAAACCCTCTGGTGCTTTGTTCTCAGACACACTTTTCACATCAGAAGAAACTCCTCCAACACCGATACTGCTTTTGTGGGACACGAAATCAGAAGAAGGCATCGGACTCGCTTGAAACGACTCAGATGTATAGCTTTCGCGAGCCGCAGGAGTAAGCTGGCGCCACTTTTCCCCTGCTATTGCCAGAACATCCGAGAAAGCAGCTTGCGGCTGACGGCGCAGAAGCTCAAGCAGCTCTCCACGCGCGAAATGTTCAAACGCTGAGTGGTAATCGTCTCTCACTACATCTGCCGTAGATTCTATCTCATCTGAGATACTCTGCATCACTAGCGAGCCATTGTTCGGCACTTGTGTCCCTGGGTTGCACATCTGTTCATGCGCTTCGCACGGCAGCATGAACCAGCGCAGCCGCTTTGCCTCGGGACTTGAGAGGCCACTGCCTTCAGCTGCGAGAGTTTTCTCTGTAGCCAAGATCCCGGTGCCGACAGCTCTGCCGGTCTTCGCGGCTGCCTCAACCTCTTCAACCTCGCGTGCGGCCGCCTTCAAGTATCCCCACATATCATCTTCAGTGAGCTCTGCATGTTCGATCTCGCCAGTCTCAGCCTCATCTCCAGCTTCTGATGGTCCAGTTGGAAGCTTAATTTCGCCGTCGCGAAAGGTAAAATGGCTCAGCCACCGACGATGGCGGAGGGCAACACGCTTGGCTGCACGATGGCGCCATTCACCCGTTGCTGGGAGAAATGTGTACAGCGGCAGCAGTTTCCAGCCTTGATCGGCAACAAAGCGGACAGCGTCAAGCACAAATTGAGTTTGGCATTCTCGTGCACAGTAAGGAAGATTGAATCGCACGAATCCAGGCCGTAGCAGCTCGTCGCCTTGAAGCAGCGCTGCTTCAAGCTGTCGAGATAGCTGCCTGGAGACTCCCATGCAGCGCTGAGCGTACGGACCAGCGCAAGCACATCCTGCACGCACCTGGATCCCAAAGAGGTCATTAAGAAGTGCAGCAACAAAGTTGTGGTGCAGAAGTTGCGCGCCGCGGCGAACGTTGAAAGAGACGATTGGGAGGCGCGGCGCGTCTAGCTTGCCTAGCAGCTCGAGCCCCGCAACGTCTTTCAGCGAGGAGAGGGCATCTGCCCAGTGGCGCTGAGCACGCTGCATAATGACAGAGGGACCCAGCGCTTCTTTGACGCGGAAGGCGAGGCCGCAGCGGATGGCTCCGACAATGTCTGGCGTCCCACCTTCCTCACGCTCCTCCAGGTTTTCTAGGTAGCGATGCCCCCACTCACTGACATAGAACACAGTGCCCCCGCCCGGCAAACATGGCGGGGATCCAGCCCCGAGTGCCACACCGCGCTCAAGCAGGTGACGCTTGAATGCTAGGACACCCGGCGTGCAAACGCCTCCGACAAACTTGTGCGGAGACAGGAACACAGCATCCTTGAAAGCCAGGGATACATCCACGCCCTCTCCAGAGGGATTCATGTCAACTTTGCAGTACGGGCCAGCGGTTGCATAGTCGAAAAAAGCCAGCGCCCCGTGCCGGTGCAGAACAGTAGCCACAGCAACTGTATCGGTCAGAATTCCAGTCACATTCGACGCCGCCGAAAAGGTACCGACTACCAATGTGTGCTTCGTGTGCTTAATCAGCTGCTCCTCAAGATGTTCCAGAGCTACGCCACCCTCCTCGGCCTCACGAATTTCGAGCACCTGCGCGCCACTCTCGCGCCATGGCAACAGATTCGAATGGTGCTCGTACGGCCCAACAAGGATCACAGGTGGTACGCCAGAGTCAATTGCCCGCCTCCAGCGGCTTGTTCCCCGCAAGAGCTCTAGCATCTTGCCGACAGCGCCAGTGCAGCCGGTGCCAGTAAAGAGAACGGCATCAAGGTTGTTGTCCGCGCAAACCCCGCGACGGACGATGTCCCTGGCTTCTGCGCGGAACAGCGTAGATTGCATGCCGGTTGTTGATGCCGTCGTGTGGGTGTTGGCGTACAATGGTAGGACCTGGCTTCGGATAAAGTCTTCAATCCCCTTGAGAGCGCGTCCTGAGGCAGTGTAATCTGCAAACGTGATCTTGCGCTCGCCAAACTCGGTCGTGATCCTCGCCGCGAGGCCTAGCTGGTTCCTATCAATGAACCTGAAAAGGTCCTCCCGGCCGCTCTCAGCAGTGCGGTAGGACGCAGCATCAGACGGTGGCTGGTCTGACGTTGTTTTTTCGCACACAGATGCATCCTCGGGCCGCAAGAGATCTGTGAACTGCCGCCGTGCAGCCATCCAGCCCACCCGTGCAAGCGGCAGGCACGTGTGGTCACGTTACCTTGATGTGTGGCAGATCGCCCTTTGAGCCATTCGAGCGCCGACGGCTTAAGGACGGACTCACTTTGAGAGAGCAGCTCAGATCGAGCTTGTTGCCCTCGCCTGATCGTTTAGCGGATTTCCTGGCATTCTGACGATGAGGAAGACTGCTGCAGCCGCCGCCTGCATTGGCATGGCCATGTTGCCAACAGCCATCTCGTTTACGCCCGCCGCTCCGCTGAAGGCACTTGGTGTGACTCGCTCTGCACCAGCGTCTGTCGGTCTCGCGATGCAGGCCGACAGCACTGGTGCTCGGCGTATGTTCTTGCGCCAAGTTGCTGGTGGTGCTGTGGTGGCTGGTTCTGTACTTCTCGAGCCGGCAAACGCGCCCGCCACGGTCTTCTTTGACACGGAGCGATATGGTGACAAGGAGCTCAAGGTTGCTCTGATCAACAAAGTGAAGCAGCAACTACGTGCCCTCTTCGAAAAGAAGCCGGAATTGTTGGTTCCCTTTTTTCGCCTCGCGCTTACGGATGCACTTTCATTCGACAAGGCGTCGGGAGTCGGGGGCCTCGACGGCTCTGTAATGAAGAAGCTCGAGTTGCCTGAGAATGCAGACCTCGCTGAGGCTGCCAAGGAGGTTTCTTAACACCACCCAACACCCGTTGTGGAGGCACACGACCCTTTTTTCATGTTGCCACGTCTTGCCCGCAGGTGACGCGCATCAAAAAAGAGTTGAGCCGGCAAACCGAGGTGTCGAGCGCTGATATCATCGCATTTGGGGGGGCCGTCGCGATGGAGTCCATCGGTGGGTGACGCCGTGTGTATTACTTCACTATCCCCGATGCATTGCATACAATTACCATCTCAGGTTTTTCATACCAACGCTAATGAGACTTGTATGCGACAGGGTCGCCGAGAGTAGTGGTGCAGCTTGGTCGCACCGACGGCAAGAAGGAGCAGCCACAGAGTGCGATGGCGAACTGGGATGCCTCCGCTCCGACCTCAGATGGGCTTCTTGGTGCAGTACAGGGTGCAGGCCTCGGGGCCAAGGAGGCAGTTCTCCTGGCTGGGATCATGGGGACGCTGGATCGCGCAGCCAAGGCGATGCGCAAGTCACTTGATGAAAAGGTGGCGTGCGACCCGTCGGACCCGGACTGCACCTCTGAAGAGGAAGGTTACTACGGTCTCTATGCTCCTGTGACTATTCTATCTGAGACGTCGAAGGAGTTCGGCAAAAACCGTGGTGCTAGCGCGGTCAACTCGAATGTTGGCTTCGACAGTGCACGAATCGCAGGGCTCGCAGGAGACGCGAAGTTCGGCAACCAGTTTTTGAAGGAAGCCAAGAAGTCTACTGACCCGCTCGCCAAGGCGCTGATGTCCAACGACGACCTCAAGAAAATGGTGGCCGAGTACGAGGGAAACCAGAACAGGTTCAAATCAGACGCCGTGAAGGCATACGTTGCCATCACTGAGCTTGGCAAGTCTAGCACTGCTCGTTAGGGTGCTAGGTCGGATAGTGAGGATGGCAGGGTTAATTGGAGATTACCTTAAAAAGCCTGAGCTCGTGGAAGACAGCATGGGTGGTAGGACACATGGGCACGGGCACAGTACAAAATCAGGTTGGCAGTGCGCAATTCGCCTGCCATAGTTAGCTTGACTCGTCCAATAAACTGGAATCGTGTTACTCATCAGCATGGCGCCTTCGTTCTGTATAGAACAACTTTTACCATTGCGCCTACGGGCACTGTTGTGGCTCCTGGTGTCCTCTGGAGCAACCTGTGCCCGCTGAGTGCTCAAGAGTAGACATTTTGGAGACTGAGCACCATCTCACTCTAGATTGCGTCGCCAGCGGCGGCAGCAGGGAAATCTGCTGCGTTAGATCCATCTGATTGCGCCACGTAATCAAGCGCACTGGCAATGTACTTCATATCCCACTCCACGGTTTTGGCCCAATTTTGGAAGTCCCCCACATCCTGCCACCGAGACAAAATACCATCAGCGCTCAACCACTCGACACGTCACCAAGACAAGGAAGAAACTCAGCGCGCGGGCGAAGTGCTACCGTCAGCGAGCCGTTGAACTCGCGGATCATGTCAAGCCACTGCATGGTCTGCTTCCCAAAATGCGCCGTGTTCGTTTGCAGCCCCTTCACCTCTTTCTCTAGTTTTTTCTGTGCAGCGTAAACCTGAGCAACCTCCTCATTGACGGTGTTGGTTGCGACGTTGACATACGTTTCTGTTGCCGCCAGCGCATCCTTTCGGTTTGCCTCACAGATCTCACGTACTTGCGAAACGCTCTGCTTAGCTTGGTGCTCTTTCACCAGAGCCGAGAGCATCGTACCACGGCTCAGCGCTTGCTGCAACTTCACGTCTGCACAAAAAACAGTGGCACACCCTTCTCGCCTACTGCTCTGTGTGCTGAGCCCACGTTTCGCCCGCAGAACCACCCTGCACGTCACTGCCTATTGCACCCGGTTCACACAGAATTTAGAATATCGACGGCTCATTGCCTGGGCCGGTGTTGCTCTGTACCGACGGGCTGTGTGTTCAAGAGCTGACGAACATTCACGCAAACTGGAACACTGACAAGTTTCATAAATGCGAGCAACCTGCATGTTGCTGTTCTACATGTGTATGCTAGCTGGCGTTATCACCGTTGACGGCTTTGCAGTTGCACCAACGGCGCCCCGCCTGTGCTTGGGTCATCAAGGATGGCGCATCGGTTCGACGGCTGCAAAGCTAGCAGTGGCCAGCCCGGTGATGAAGCGTGGTAATCTTATCGGCAGCAGGGCGTGTGAGACGAATGATGTGGACAGCCAAAGTGTGCAACCCCCGAATTTCAATCCCGAGAAATTTGTGTTCGGACCAGGCAAGAGCAGGTACGAGCAATTTTATACAAAGCAGGGAGTCAGCGATGACGCGATTGACGCTAGTGCTGCAACGCTACCATCGACGCAAGGGGATGAAAGTGGTACGAACCCGTTTTTCGTGGGATACGAGGACGATGTGCTCCAGTCGCTCTGGAACGTGCACAAGACGAACTATGGTGAGAGATCCGCTGACAGTAGTGACGAAGAAAAACTGCCGGCTGCCGGCCCGGCCATGGGAGGGTTGCATGAATTGGTTATGGGTATCGTTGAAGAGCAGGATTCGAAGAAGGAATAGTCACGTAAAGCACACGGCCATTTGGTAAAACGTTTACTCTCCAAGGATCAGAGATCACACAGGAACGAACACATCTGCAGTCGCATTTTGCGCGAAACTTAATGCCATGCGCGTTGCTTTCCCCATGATTGTGTGTGTGTCGACCTTTCGCTGGCCGTCTTCATCATAGCTCCTGTTGCCGACCACAACCATGGCGTCAAGATTGCTCTACTAGAAACCGTGGTATCCATCAGATACGCAACACGCACTCGTGCGGCCGATCTGCAAGGAATCACTCCACGAATTGCGACGATTTTTCGCAAATCGCAGTGGGAAATATAATACCGGTATCGAATAGCATCGTCGGTTGGACCGAGAAAGATCACGCCACCCTGCATCGGGGATCGGATCACACCAGATATCGAGGAATACATTGCAAGAAAAAAGAGCACATGCATGGTCAGAACTTACGTGGTATTTGCTGTTATCGCCGACACCGAAACCATTGACGCAGCATATCGCATTCGTCGCAGATCCCCAAAATGCCCGCAGCATGTAGTAACCCCACGCCTCAAGTCGCTGCGCCCAACTTGCTCAGGTTAGTCCTGCAGGCATGAACACGCGTGCCACCGAAACAACAGAACGAAGGTATGTGCTCCAGCGAAACCTTTGAAATACTCGATGCTTCCCCCGAAGTTTCTCTGGTCTTCTTGTAGAGGCCCATTTGCTGGTAGACAATCTGGTCATTCGACACATCCGCATAGACTTCGGCGTGGGACACATCGATGCCGAAGTCCTCGCAAACATCATTCCCATGCTTCGGATTCTTCGAGGGAAATATGATGCAAAGAGCGACGCCCAGTTTCTCCAAATGCGCCTGGAGCCCATGATAGTGAACGTTACGTCACCAAAATGATGCACCGGCTAACTCGGGAGAGCAGCGAACGTTTTCTGCGAGACAGTGGGACACAATGACGCGTCTCACCTGGACCAGTGCAACGGCTACCAGCATGTCTCGACAGGCGATTGACTTGATATCCGGCATAAGAAATACAATGGCCTGCCATGGCGAATTGTCAGGCGAAGGAGGACAGGGCGCCAGCGCTGTCAGGCTCAAACGCGGGGCTCACCAGCCGGCCCTTCCAAAGATCTCCAAGGACAACCTCCTGACCAGCGGTTGTAAAAGTCGGGGTCAGCACCGTACACTATGCCAAAAAGCACACACGAAGGGATGGGTCGTGAACCTTGCTGGTTTTGATGCCAATGTATCTGCGAACTTTGAGTTGCCCTGCAAGCTTTGGGCCCGGGCGACGAGGATCGTTCCTGTCCGGCGACGGGCGTGTGAGCTTCGAACTCAGAGGCACAAAGAGAACCTCTGAGCATGGCGATCCGGTAAATTGACGCGACTGTGTTTGGGCTTGGGGTGGATTCGTACGGGATGGCTTTCCACAGCCCATGGTACTGCCCGCCATGTTCTTCTGGGACGACAGTCTCTTCAGCACGCGTCTCAGCCGCAGCCTCGGTCTGTATCGTCTTGGTCACGGCATCGTGAGCCCCGATTAGGGCTAGTGCTGCGGCATCACTCATTACGGCGCTCTGCTGAGGGCCCCCCATCGTCCTCTGCCTTGAAAACTCTTTCGACTCTAGAGGAAAATTGTTGTTTTGATTCGAATCAGTTTGGCAGGGATTCGAAACTTCAAAACTTCAGGCGCCTCAGTGGTGGAGGAGGAGCTTCGGGCGACACCGCCCCGCTTGCAGAACCCGCTGGGCGCTCGGCAACATGACTTCTGTCTCAGGAGATCAGGCAGCGGTTCAAGGTCAGCTCAAGTCACGGCTGTCGGTCGCGCTCAAAAACAATGGGACAATCGACTCCCTCAAGGTCTGCCAGCCTGCACTCGACCTCTCTGAGGTTGCTGGGCCTGGCAGCTTTCTTTCAAGCCGCAAGACCAGACCTGAAACGGGTTGCTAGCGAGCGTTTTGATTTCCAGAAGCCCCCCCTTGTGACCGTATGCGTGCGCGTGTGCAGTCACAGCTCCGGGCCAAGGTTTTGCTGGACCTGCGCGCCACGCGCGGAAAGCGGGCAAATGCGCAGGCCCTGCCCGTTTCCAGCCAAGCAGCAGGACTGCTCTTCATGGACTTCCTCCAGTTGGCTGGTTTCATGCAGACTGCATCGGTATTCTCCCCCGAGAGTGGGATCCAGCCTGTCGACAAAGAGAACCGGCCGCAGAAGGTGGCACATCTTCTTGAGCTGCTCCGGGTGGACCCCGACTCGCGGTTGGGCCGGGCTCTCTCGGAGACACCCGATGCTTCGAGCTTGATGAAGGTCATCCTTGACCACCTCGGGCAGACCTTTGGGGAAAAGAAAGGTGTCGGCCACTCGTCCTGCCAGACAACATCTGCGACAGAGACGCTCGAGAAACGGTTTGATGCGATCCATGACCGCTACCGATCGCTCTCGCACGACAACTCGATCCAGCCACTCAAGTCCTTGGAGGAACGACTCGCGCAGGTAATCTGAGCCCCCGAGCTGGCGCTGCACACGCGCAGCGTAAGGCCTCGCTGACTCTCGAGCGCGTCCAGGTGCAGCGCGAGGCGGACGAGCGGGTGCGCGCCGAGGTGGAGGCGGCAGTCGGGCGGGTGCGCAGTGTGGAGATGAGTAAGATTCGCATGGAGGAGAGCGCCAAGCACGCGCGAGAGCTGGCGCAGGCGCGCGACGAACTGGAGCGGACGTGGCAGCGCAAGATTGAGCAGCTGCGCGGGCGCGAGGCCGAGTTCGCGGAGAAGGTGCGGCGCATGGAGCAGGAGGCCGAGGCGCAGGCGTATCAGCACCGCCAGCGCATGCTGCTGGAGATGGACACGATGCGGCGTCGCGATGCGCAGAGCCGCAAGGCGGCAGAGGACGCCGAGGTGCACATGCGCAAGCAGGAGGCGAGGGTGCGGGAGCTCGAGGCGCTAGTCGAGCGCAAGGTGGCTGACGTGGAGCGCACGCGCGTCGAGAACCAGCGCCGCGCGGAGAGCGAGATGCAGCGCTTCAAGGCCGATCTGCTGCGGGAGCAGGAGGCGGAGCAGCGCGCAGCGACCGCCGCGCGGCAGCAGCTGGAGGAGCAGCTGCTGCAGGCCTCCATGGCGCGCGACGCGTTTGGCGACGCTCTCGCCGAGGCGCGCGTTGCGCGCGAGGAGTGCGCGGTGCTGCAGAGCCAGGTGGCGTCGATCACGAGCGAGCTCGGCGCCGCCAAGGAGTCAGCGCGGCGTGCGCAGGAGCGGGTCGCTGAGCTGGGAGAGGAGCTGCGCGAGGCGGCGCGTGAGGGCGACCGGCTCCGCGAGCGCCTCGCAGAGGCCGCCGTCGCCCCAGAGGCCCGCGGCGTCGGGGCTGGCTCCGGGGAGGTGGCAGAGCAGGTTGCAGCGCTGCGGGCGAGTCAGGGCCGCGAGCGGCTGGCCAAGGAGAAGCAGCTGATCGTGGTGCAGGGCGAACTCAAGGCCGCCAACCGGGAGATCATGAGCCTGCAGCACCGCCTCGGGCAGCTGCAGCACGAGCACGACGCGCTTGAGGCCCGGCTGAAGCGCGAGGACGGCGAGCGGCTCGCGGCGCTCAAGAGCAGCGCGGAGCTCCAGGTGGAGCTGCGTGCGGCGCGCCAGGAGGCAGAGGACGCGCGGCAGCTGCTGGCCGTGTCGCAGGCGGCGCTGGAGCGCGACCGGGCAGGCGCGCAGGGGCGCGAGGACGCAGAGGCCCTGCTCTCGTCCACCGCTTCCGCGCGCCGCCCGTGGCAGGGCGGCGCCGCTTCCTTCGGCGCCGCCGCCGCGGTCGCGCGCGGGCACCCGGCGGGCCGCGCGGGGCTGTACCAGAGCCAGGACGACCTCAACGCGGAGGGTGCGCAGACTCTCTTCGGGTCGCGCGTGTCGGCGCGCGCCGGGGCGGCGGGCGAGCCGGACGCGTGGGCGATGGAGTTCAGCCGCATCATGCGCACCATCGAGGACCTGGAGCAGGAGGACGCGGCGCTCCGCCAGAACCGCGAGAGCCTCGCCGCCTCGCGCCGCTCCCTCCGCGCCGCCCGCGAGCTCGACGGCTCCAACCCGCCGCCCGCCCGCCCGCTCCACGCCTGGGCAGCCCCACAGCCTGCCGCGGTGCCGCTGGTCCCGGCAGTCGAGGCGAGCGGGGAGGGTGCGGGCATTGGAGCCATTGCTTCTCTTACGTCGACGGTCCGGCACTACCCTGCAACCGCGGCGGCCGAGGAGCCTGTCTCGCCGCAGCCCGCGGCGCCTTCCCCCGCCCGGCATTCCCAGCGTGGCTCAACCAGCAAGGCGTCGCCCAGCAGGGTCTCGCTCGTCGATCGGGCAGAGGCCGTGGCCCTGCGGAGTGAGGCTGTTGGGGAGCCCAAGTTGGCCCCAGCCGGAGCGGAGGAGGCAGGCTCAAGCGCCGAGAGGCAGGCAGAGACGGAGCGGCAGGAAGCGGCAGCGCAGGCGGAGCAGGCGGAGCAGGCTCGACGCTTGAGGTTCGAGGAGCAGCGTGCAGCGGAGGAGGAGGAGGCGCAGCGCAGGGAGGAGGCGGCACAGCGGGAGCAAGAGGTGGCACAGCGGGAGCAAGAGGTGGCCGAGGCGGCCGAAGTAGAGCGCAGACGCGCGGAGGAAGAGCTGGCGCGCCAGCACCGGGCGCGGGAGCATCAGCGAAAGCTGGCTGCGGCGGAGGAGCGGGAACAGGAGGCACGGCGCCTGCAGGAGGCTGAGAGGGCCCGCGAGGATCAGGAAGCGAGGGAGCGGGAGGAGCAGATGAAGGATGCGCGGAACCGGGAGGAGGAGGAGCGGCAGCGGCAGGCGCGAGAAGAGGAGGAGCGGCAGCGGCGGGCGCGGGAGGAGGAGGAGGAGGAGCGACGAGCTGCGGCGCAGCGCGAAGCCACGCTGCTGGCCAGGTGCGCCCCGCCCGAGCATGCAGCGAAAGTGCGACAGGGACCGCATGCCAGTCAGCCATGCGTGCTGACAGTGTTCGCGGGGGAGCAGGAAAGAGGAGGAGTCGCGGGCAGAGGCGCTCGCAGCAGAGGCCCAGGATCTCCTAGGCCGTGCGCTGTCAGAGGCCGAGGCAAGGCGGCTGGAGGGTGCTGGAGAGCTGCTCACGGAAGCGAAGGGGGTTCTCATGGAGGCCGGGATCGATCGCGATGCCATGGTGCAGCAGGTTGAAGCCGCGATGGAGCAAGCCAAGGAGGATATCAAGGCAGAGGAAGTGGAGGGTGCGCTGCAGAACGCGGACGAGGCCATGGGCCGGCGCGGGGATGGCGGTAAGGTGACGCCGGCGCTCCTTGCGAGGGCGACTGACTGCGTGGCGGAGGCGGAGCGCGCGGTTAAGCGGATGCGCGATGAGGCTCGCTTCGCGGGAGAGTTGGAGCGGCTACGGGAGCAGCTCGTTGCCCTCGAGGAGGAGCTGGGCAGTGCCGCCAGGACTGACGATGACCCGTGGGGCGACGGTGCAGCGGGCAGTGCAGCTGGGAGCGGCGAGAGCGGTGCAGGTGTCAGCGCCGCAGGAAGCGTTGTAGAGGAGGATATCGAGCTCGCTAGCTTCGGAGACTCGGTGCAGGAAGAGTACTCGGGGAACTTTGACGACGACAAGAGTGCCGACAGCTGGTGAAGGGCTGTTGGCCTCGGCAAGGGGGTGTGAGAGTGGCGCTGCAGATAGTCCGGGCAGGTTCCATAAAGTTACAGTCTGTTTACTTCGACTCCTTGCTAGCATGGCAGCACGTTTTCCTCGGCACATCCGCCCCTCCTCCTGCTTGGTTTGTGTCCTCCATAGGACCTTTTGGCACTACTGAATCAGCTTAACATAGGAGCATACGAGTAGGTGGCTGGTCGACGAACCAACATCGCGGCGAACCAACAAGCAAGATAAAAGGGAGGGCGAATCGAAGGCGGGGACACCCAGAAAGGCAGAGTCAGGAAAGGGCATGCCGACTGCCGTCGCGCAGGAGGTTTTCCCAGAAGATTTGACTTCACACGCCGGTATGACAGCCGCCATCGATTCCGGAAGCGAAGGTCACAGCGAAGAGAGCGAAGTCGTTCTCCCGTTCAACGTCGCCAGCGACGGCGAAACGCCATGCCCACGACCGCCTCCCTGCGTGCCGCAGAAGACACAATGCGAATTCCCGTCAAAGGGAGGTGACTTGCTCCTGCCCAAGAGCGGCATGAAGGGACGGGAGAACGAGAGCTTGCGCTTCAAGATCATAGTGGTTGGCGAGAGCGGTCTCGGCAAGTCTACGGCGATCGACTGCCTGACTGCGAAACTTCGCAAGCAGCATGCTCACGCGTCAGAAGGCTCACAGGGTCTAAGCTCGGGGGCGAATGATCCACGAGGCCAAATCCAGAAGACCGTCAAGATCACCGAGAACGATGAATTCGAGCTGCTCACAGAAGAACGTGAAAGGACATTTCTGAGAATCGTAGACACACCCGGTTATGGTGACAATGTCGACTGTAGCGCCGATATGGGAGAGATCTGCAACTATATCGAAAAGCAGTGGGAAAGATTTCGCGTAGCTCCAAAGGGGGTGCGTGCTGTCGAGCACGACTCACTCGTGACGTGCTGCCTGTACTTCATCGCGCCGCACCGCCTCAAGGAGATCGACATCAACTTCCTGCAGAAGGTCTCTGCAATGGTCCCTTGCGTACCTGTCATCGCCAAGAGCGACACCATGACTGTGGAGGAGGCTGCCGCCTTCCGTGAAGAGGTCGCAAAGAGCCTTCTGGACACAGAGGGCATAAACCTTTATGACTGGCGCTACGGTACGGACAAGGCCGAGGACGAGTCGGTGAGCTCGTATCGCAGGCGGTATGAGCACGAGAATGGCGGACGCGGCAGGAAGCTCCCGCCCTTTACGCTGGTTGCGGACACTTCGCACTCTGTGCGACACTACCCGTGGGGCGACTGCCAGCTCGAAAACGAGGAGCATTCAGACTTCGCCCTTCTCCGCAAGCTGCTCCTCCAGGCTCGCCCCTACACCCTTACGTGTATGCTTTATTGATCGCGCTCGCAGCTGCTCCGCATCACTGACGGCGAGGCCGTGCTGTGCGTCCGCAGGAACATCTCTTTGAAATGGCAAAGCGTTCGGAGGAGGCCTACAATAGGTGGGTGGAAGCGAAGCAGGGCGACGCAAAGCAACCCTCCACCAAGCTCTCCTGGCGGCACTCTGCAGTTTCCTGGATTTCTCGTCGCTGGCAGGATCAGCCCACCGTCAAACTGGCAGTGTTGGCAGTGTTCGTGCTCGTGGCAGTGTTGGCAGTGTTCGTGCTCCGGCAAGAGGTGAATTCTTGCAGTGTGGAGCTCGGAGAACAGCGCAATGTCTCTGTGTCGCTGAGCAGAAGCCTTGAGGCTGAGCGCGCTGACCTCGACAGAAAGAAGAAGGAAGCCGCCGACCTGAAGAGCAAGAAGAACACGACGGAGGAAAACGCATTTTCCTTCGTCTTGTTGGAAGTTGCAGAGCTGAAGGATCAGTTGGAGAAGGAGAAGAAGCTACTCAAGGATTACGAGAGCAAGAAGAACGACGCCTTCGATCTGCGCAAGGATAACGAGAGCATGAAGA
>Ga0115567_10002311_pt1 | contig 18840 bp, 27 predicted proteins | sample COGITO_mtgs_1204_2_FD_88679 | JGI IMG/M metagenome (GOLD analysis project Ga0115567, IMG submission 88679) | Pelagic marine microbial communities from North Sea - COGITO_mtgs_120412 | ecosystem: Environmental > Aquatic > Marine > Epipelagic | place: Germany:Helgoland, sampling site Kabeltonne... | reverse complement strand
GGTGGGGCCCCGGCTCCGGGGGCGCGGCGGGGGCGTTTTGTGGGGGGGGGGGGGGGGGGCGTTCCTGTTTGGGGGGGGGGGGGGCGCCGCGGTTCCTCTCTTTGTGGGGGGGGGGGGGGGGGGGGGGGCGTCCCAGCCGCCGGCCGTTGCACCTTCGTCCGATGGTCCCGCCTCCGGTTCGTCTGCCCCGTCCGCCACGGAGCCGCGCGGCGGCGTCCGGAGCGCATCCGCTGTGCAGCCCTCGTCTCCTGTTGCCGCACTCTGGCCGAGGAACTGCTCACACCCCCCCCACTCGCCCTCTCTGTCGTTTTCGTGAACTGCCGACGCGATGTCAGGCCCTTGACCCATCTTCCACGCGTACTGGCTGCCCGGGGCGGCGTCGCCAGGGGAACCCTGCGCGCCCGCCGCTTCGTGGGGCCGCAGCGACGGCGCGCCCGAGTCCGCCGCGGCACTCTGCAGCGCCAAGCCCTCGTGCGCGGCGCCTGAGGCATCCCCGCGGCGGCGCTGCAGCGCTATCCAGTGCGCCATAAGGCGTGCGGTGGCTGGGTGCTGCGCAGGCTCTCGTTCCCCGGCGCTGCACAAGACAGGCGCCACAGGCACGGTGGTGTCGCGGCAGCGCCGGTCGAGGCGCCGGCCTGGTGAAGCGCCGACCAAGGGCGCCAGCTGCGACAAGCGATCCTCGCAAGCGGATATGGCAGCTTCCACGCGCCGGCGCAGCCGCGGAAGGCTGCTCGGGGCGTCGCGCCCAAGCTCGTGCCCGCTCTGCGCGTCGGCGAGGCGCGGGGGCAGTGCCGCCGCCGCCGCCGCCGCCGCTACCCGCTGCTCAGCCTCCTGAGGTGCTCCGTGAAAAGTTAGTGCATTCAGAGCGGCGGGGAAGGCGAGATCTGCCGGGCGGCTGCGGGACGAGGGCCAGACCTCGCGTGCGAGCTGCGCGACGCGATCAGGAGAGACGCGCCCAGTCGTAAGCGAGACCGCCGGCGGCTTGAAGCCAGGGGCCGAACCGACAACGTGTCGTAAAGGAGATTCGCGCTGGGTTACACTAGGCCGTGTCGCGGCGGTGCCTGAGCGGCCATACGCCTCGACAAGTGTTCGCTCGAGCGACGCGTTGTGCTCGCGTTGCTCAAGCAGACGAGCACCAACCTCCGCGATCTCCGTGCGTAGGCGTGCTTGGACGCTGTCAGCAAGCACTGCTAGAGACTTTCGTGCTGCGGTTGTGCTTGTCTCTGCGCGGCGGCGCGCCACTTCGCTCGCGCGCATCTCCGGGCTCTCGACCTTTGAGAGCAACTTTTCCTCCCGTTCGCCTGTACGCGGGCGCGAAAGTGCCTCGCAGGCCGGGCCAAGCGAGGAGAAGAGTGCACTAAGGTCATCTGCCGACCCACGCTGCGAACTTGACCCGCGCGAGAGCTGGCCCGTGCGAGGCCGCTCACTACCAAGGTCGCTCCCGGTTGCGACCCGCTCTAGCTCCTCCGTTGGCAGAGGCCTGCCCTCTGGAATCGGTGCGTGACCCGTCTCCGGGCGGCTTCTTGCCCCTGTACGCGGACGCCCATCAACGGACAGTAGCCGTCCGCTACTCGTGCGCTTCGGGTGGTAAGCCACCCGCGCCTCCGATGTCTCATGACCAAGGTCGGCAGCAACCGGATCCAAGTCCGTTTCTACGCTGTGCATTCCAACGCGAATTGCTACGCCAGACGTTCCTGTGGTGTGCTCCTCCGAGCTCCATCCTCCTGGCGCATCGGGGTCTGGCATGGGCACGCCTTCGTAGGCAGGCGCGCCCCCGTCTCGATCTCAGAGTCGATCAACGGTTTTCAGGTCGGAGTTCCCGAGAAAACTTTTCTCCGTGAGAGATCCGCCCTGACAGCCCGGCACCCGCGCTGCGGTTGCGGACCGGGGCGGTGTGGCGGGATGGGGCGTATGACTGAACTGCTACTGTTCGCCCTAGGAATCCTTTGTGCGGTTCCTCTGCACTCTACCGGTGCCGGAACTCCGCTGCAACAGTCATCGCTCGCGTGCAGCTCCTCGATGCAACGAAGCTCCACGCGCCGGAATCCCAGCTGGACTGCGGGATTCCGAGGCTTGGTGCCTCTCTGCAAGACAGGACAACCAATCACTCACGCAGTTATGGTGCTGAGGGGTGGGGGGGACGAGGGGTTGGGTGGAGGCGACCGGCAGGAGGGCTGGGGAACCCTCGACCTGAACGCTGCGGATCCGGTAAAGTTGCCGTGCAGAGCCCGTCCAGCAGAGGCTCCACAAGCGAATTCCGTTCGGCCCTGGTTGCTAGGCGTGAAAATATTTGTCTCCTCCCGCGCAGGGCCTTGATCCGAAGCCAGAGGACGATCCGTGGCCCAAGGAGAAAACAGCAGAGGAGGACGAGCGGATCATGGCGATGGGCATGCGCGAGCGGCTCATCATGGGGCGCGACAAGTGGTACGACGATATGTTCATGAATGTGCCAAAGAACAAGGCGGGCGATCCCGACACCTTCGCAGAGAGCTCGTCAGATTTTGAGGACCGCTTTCGCGATGAGTGCAAGGACGAATCGCACCCCGAGGGCTACCTCGGAGCGGTCGACGAGGAGCGGATGCTTGATCTGCTCCCCGCAAAGCGCGAGCAGTTTGCGTACTATGCGCGCAACATGACGCTGACAGAACGGCCGCAGCAGCACCGGTCCTGCACCCGCCCTCGAACCCGCGCCCGCACCTGATCGCACCAGGAGGCGCCGCCCGTTCCGACGCCCTCCTCGCGTGCGCAGGTTCAGGGTCGGGGACTTGGTCGTTCTCGCACCTGGCTGGCGCGATTCAACCCTCGGGAAGTACACTTCAGCACCGCCCGATATCCCAGGCATCCCGGAGGTGCCAGCCCGCCCTGGTGTGCGCCGCGCCAGCGTGCACGCAGAGCTCAGCCAGCCGCCCCTGCCGCCCCCGCTGCGAGCGCGAGTCAGCGCCGGCGTGGGGACAAGGTGGAGGAGGATCTTCCTTTCAACGACGCTACGGGCGGGCCGCTCTTCCCGGAAGACGTCGGTCGGCCCCGCGCCCCGCGTGACCCTGCGGCCCCTCCCGCACGGCGTAGCCGCGAGGCGCGGCACCGCGCCCGACGCCGGTCGGCCTGTCCTGATCCTCACGCCCGGGGGCAGGCGTGGTCCTGGAGGATGACAGCTCCCTGAAGCCGTACAAGGTGCGCGCTCTCACGGCGCAGACGCTCAGGGAGGGCTACCCCTCGCAGTGGACGGATGAGTGGTGGTACATCGCTGAGGCGCTGGTCCGGTGGCGACCCGCCCGAAGCCAGCGCGGCGGCCTGGGGCGGTGCGCAGCGCCGCACATGCCCTGCTGACGAGCGTGCGCGCACGGGGGCAGGTACGAGCCGCCTGCGCCGCTGCACCTGGCACCCGACGCGGAAGTGCGGGTGCCCGAGCACTTCCCCTCGGTCAAGCTCGCGATGAGGAACCTCACGGAAGGGCAGAGCCTCGCGGTGAGTCAGGCCCGTCCCCCGAGGCGTCCCGCGTCGCTCGCACAGCGCACGAGGGTCATGACCAGCTGGGTGCGAGACGCCGCTGCCGCGGCCCCGGCGCTGCGAGGCGGCCTGCAGATCGCTGCCCTTGCGAGAGTCGGCTCCGACGGAGCCTCATGCTGCACTGCCCCCGCCAGTGAGGACCCGCGTGGCCCATTCGCGGCAGTGACGCGCGCGAGCCGGGCGGTAGGTCACTACTGGGGACTACCGCTACGACGACGTGATTGAGATAGGCGACCACCCGGACGGGCACCACCCGGGCCACGTCACGCTGCCGTTCCGAACGTTCCGCATGCGCGGCGAGCGCGGCGCGCGCTCGTTTGGCCGCCTCATTCTCGGCCGCATGACGCGCGGCGCATTTACGGACATGGTGCGGCCCCGAATCCGCTGTATCCGGATACAGTGAGGCTCCCGGCGGAGCGTCCCCTCTCCTGTGCTGCTGGCCTACTCATCGAGCCTCCTTCCTGCCGCGCCAGTGCCTGACCCGCGCGCGGACGCGGGCGACAGATTCTGCTCCTCACCACCACCGCGTCGTACAAGGCGGTCCTGCAGGTGAGCCTGGCGAGCAGCGGGTCTGGAGGGAGGCCCGCGCGGCTGGGTGCGCTGATACACCATGGCTAGCGGTGCCCGGGCCTCTGCTCACATGCCGTCCGGGGTCGACAGATACACGGCGGGCCGTGGCGCGTCGAGGCGTGCCAGGTGCGGTCTGCAGGCGGCGTCGCGGTCGAGACGCTGTGCTCGGCAAACGTCTCGTGTCTCGACTCGGGACTCGGCGGGTTTGCGTGGCCGATCGGGCCCAACAGGTCTGCGCACGCACCCCACTTCCGGCACATCGGGCGCCCGCAGACCCGACCCTGAGCACGGCGCAGTGCCGCGACGCACGTTCGGTGACGGTGGCCTGCCGCAGTGCCTCGGACGGGCTCAATGCACGCGACGACTCGACCCTGTTGCTTGAGCGCTGCACAGTGGACAAGACAGGCCACCTCGGCGGCATTGGCGTCTTCGGGTGCAAGCGCAGTAAGGTCCTGCTCTCGAGCTGCGAGCTGCTCCACAATGATCATGCGATCGGATACAACGAGGCGACGACGATGCAGGCCAGCGAACCCGCCGCCACGTTTGCGAAACATGCGAGTACGAAACATAGCCTAGTCACAAACTGCCGCAAAAGAAGCCGAATGCCGTTCCTGGGATCTGCCTCACCTATCGCCCTTCCTCCACCAAACCACAGGTGTTGAATTGTTCGATCCGCCTCTCGCGCAACGAGGCTTTCTATGGCGGACTCCAGTCGCTAGCCTCCACACTCATTCTCCGCGCGTCGCGCGTTGAGGGGCCACCATGGTTTCGCCGGCGCCTCCCGGGCACGCTCGGGCTCACGTCGGGTGCGTGTGCTTCCAGCCTTTGGGCCTTGCCAGACCCACTGTGCCCGGGAACCGCTCTGTGTGGGCCCTGAGTGCCCAGATTCAAACGTGCAGAGTATCCTGGCGACAACATCATTGGGCCGATACCGCCGCATAATCGCGCAGAGGTGCACGCAACGGAAGCATCACTGTCGCTTCCCACGCTCGACGATCGCGTCCACTACAGGAAGTTAATTCAGGTCTGGGGCCCTTCAGACCTGGGAAGCCGCTATCTGCGCTCGTGCCAAGTTCGCCCAACCGCGGTTGGTGACCGATGTCGTGTCATGACTGCAGGTTCCCATGCATTATGACGGCGCTATGTACTGAGAACTCACCCAAGTCCGTGCTGCGTTCTTGCGGCGGGCGATCATAGTGAGGCTTGCATCGTGCTTTCAGCGCCGAGCAGAGTGGACAGAGGTGGTGGTGGTAGTGTGGGGTCTGAGGCGATCAGGGTCGCGCATAGGCGTCGTGTGTGGTTCGCAGAGCCGCGGGCCGATCCTCCTCCTCCTGGGACAGTGATGCTTCCGGCCGTGCGGCTCGGGGCGGGCGTGGCGCCCGTGAGCGCTCGGGAATCACTTCACCCATGGCGTTTACCCCCCCACCAGAGATTCGCTGAGTTCAAGACTGCCCGAGGGAGGCCTAGCGGAGGCCTAGAGAGTGACACTCTCGATAGAAAGCCGGAGCCGCTGGGTTTGACCAGTTCTTTTTATATAGGCGAGGCCAATTTCAACACGCAGTCGCGTACCTCCTTGCCCGCAGGCGCGCTGGTGCTGCTTGCTGCGCTAGCGTGCCCTCTTTTCTTGTCATCGCAAGGTCTTTCCTATCCTGAGTTTGCTCGCTGCGGATGTGCCAAGTCCAAGACACACTCGTGCATCTGCAAAACCAGCAGCAGCGCCACCCCCATGTCCGAAGCTACGCGACGTTCAGTCTTGTCTTGCGTCTCTTGACGCTCAGTTGCTCCATAGACGCTGGCATGGATCTTTTGTCGCATACTAGATCCCTGCAGAGAAGGTGTGTGTGCGAGGCAAGGCTCTAAGAACAGATTCGCGCGCAGTGTCCTCTCTGCTTGTCCATCGAGTTCCTGTGAGATTTTTGACCTCAAAGCTGGGTTCTCGTGCCTTCTCCAGCGGTATTCATCCTCACTGCATACGACTTATCATATCGGGCAGAAACTTGTGATGTGCCGCGGCTAGGACCTGCGCAGCTATTGCTGAGGTTCCTGGTGCAGGCCGTGCGGGGCTCGCGGGGCTCACGGTACTGTCGCTTCGCGCAACGGCTGCAAAGGATTCATCCGAGGTGATTCCCTCCGCGAGCTCCCGGTTCTAAGCCCCTACAACTGCGAGCCAGTTATTGATGCTGCTCTTTTGCAGGACAAGCGCCGGGCCGCGTTGACGGGCGCGGAGCTTTCTGCAGCCGACGAGCATCCAGCGGAGGATGTGCAGCAGCCTTCCGTGAATAAACGCCGTGGCGTAACGAGCTGGATCGTGGATAGCATCAACAAGCGCTTTCCGCAAGGGCGACGCTCAGCAGGGACTGCAGACACGGACGGGAGCGGCATGGGATCGGACGCGGGCGCGCGGGCGGTGCTGCCGGCCTGGCAGCTCTCTCGCTTCATGCTCCGCAAGACTTACAACGCTTACTGTAACGCCGTTGATTCCGAGGCGATGCGCCTAAATGTGCGTCAAGTGATCCGGGGCCTTGCTGCGCCTCTGCATGCGGAGTTCTGCACCGTGAACGGTTCCCTGGCGCACGACCCCTGAGAGGCTTCGTCCGCGAGGCGCCGCTGTCGCGGGTGCTGAACTGGCGCGCGCCCCCGACCTGGCAGACGTTGACCCCGCGCGAGGCAAAGATGCTGCCTGCTAAGATGGTTGCACGCCGACTGAAGCTCGCACAAGATGCACGCGAGGCGCCGCCCCGGCTCTATCCCTGCGCGAGCGTGCAGAGGAAGGGAGGCCGGAGCCTCTGGTCTGAATTACAGCCGGCCAGCCACGCTGCGGTTTGCTTGCTTGCTGTGTCTGTGGTTTGATGTGATTTGGGTGTCGTGTGGGCAGATAAACCTCGCGTTCTTCAACGAGTTTCTCGAGGCATGAACCCCCTGCACTCAAGCCAGCCACGCGCTGATCTCGCGCATCAGCAGCCCACTGTGGAAAGCACTATACAAACGACTTCTGGGTGACTTAACTGTATCTTGCGTTTGCCGCAGGCGCTGCCCAAGGATGGAAAGGTTTGCTTGTCCGGTCACCTGCAAGGCCTGCTGTCCGGTATCCTGGCAAGCCAGTGCACGGCGCGCTGACATATCACACCCTGTTTGCAGGAATCTTCCCCCGGTGCAGGAGACGCTTGCAGCGTCGAGGACCCCAACGAAACTCCGCTCGTTGAAATAATACACCCGGACGGAATCACGCTTGGGACACAAAATTACGCGTCGATGGGCAGGCTCGCCCATCCCGCAACCAGCAAGGTAACCCCTTGAGATATGATAAACGGTGTAGGCCGATGATCGGCGCTGTGCGTGGTCGATGCAGCGTGTTTTTGCACTTTTTCCGAGACTGGTCCGAGGAATGCGGACACGTGGTGGAGAATATGTACTCGCGCGTCCTGCGCTCTTTGCAGGTAATCTGCCCCACCTTCGCATGAACCGGAGCAGCGCTGTGGCTCACCACAGCGCTCGTGGCAGGCAGCCCTCCCAGTCAGCGCGAGCGCGGATGGCGCGGGTCCGCGCGTGCTCGTGCCGGGTTCCGGGCTCGGGCGGCTCGCGCACGAGGTGGCTTCTGCGGGGTACCGCGTAGAGGCCAACGAGTTCTCTCCGCTCTTTGTGACGGCCACGGACTGGATCTTCAACCGCCGCGAGGGCGCGCCGCTCGGCCTCTATCCGCTGGCGCACATCTTCTCCGAGAATTACGAGCCCACGGTACGTCCCACACAAAAACGTTGCCTCCGCGGCGGGTGCTGCGCCGCCGAGTGCTCATGGAGGCTCCATGCGTGGTGCGCAGGACCAGTACACGAAGGCGACAGTGCGCTTCCCGCGCTCGGAGGCGAAGCAGAGGTCTCCTCCCGTGTCGCTTGCAGCTGGAGAGTCTCAGCTGCTCGACGAGTGCCAACATTCGCGCAAGACTCCGGGGCTGACCGCTGGCGGGTGGATAGGTGGGGCGGGCGCGGCATGCGCATGACCGTCGGCGACTTTGTGGCGCTGTACAAGTCTGGCGGTCCCGCACACGACAAGTTCGACGCGGTGCGTGCCCCGCGGCAGCCGCAGCCGTGGTGCATGTCTCCGTGCGCGGGCAAGCGTGGCCTTTTTGGTTGCTAGTCCCGCAATGCAGATACCGGCTTGACCGGCCTTTTCCAACGGGCGTGTGCCGTGCGCCAGGTTGTCACGTGCTTCTTCCTCGACACGTGCGACGACTTGCTGGACTACATCACCACGCTTGACGAGGCCTGCAGCCGTCCCGCTCCCACGCGGGCCGCCATCGGGCCACTGGGTGACTGCGGACCGCCTGCTGCCGCTGTGCACACTAGACTCCCATTGGCCTTTGCGTGCGCCGGTCTCTGACCAAACGCCCTCGGCGCGCACAGCTGCTGGCGCCCGGTGGCGTGTGGGTGAACCTCGGCCCGCTAAACTACAAGGGGGTCAGTGCCCCTGCGCTGGAGTGCCGGGACATGCCAGCCCGCGGACCAGTTCTGCACTGACTGCGAACGACTGCGGCGCAGAGCGTGCGGGTGAAGCTCGCGTGGACCGAAATTCAGCAAATCTTCGAGCAGATGGGGTGAGTCGCAACCGCGCGCACACCCTCGCATTCCCCTGGCTGCGCGCGGCGCTGAACTGCTGGGCCCTCGGCGCAGATATGAATTCACGCAGACTAAGCGCGTGCACACGCCATACCACCTCACGCCTGGGTGCGTTCCCAAGGAGCGGCACCGAGGGGGCGAGGGACGGGCGTGCTCTCGCGGCCTTTAAGGTGGCCAGTTTCTTCATCCTACTAAATTCTAAGATGAGCTTAGACGCGGGTCGGCTGGGCAGGATCAAGCTGTACACGGAGCAGTACGACACGGTGCTGACCACGGCCGTAAAGCGCGGCGGAGCCTAAGACTGATGATGCGGGACCGTGCCTGTGCCTAGCTAGGGCTTCCAAAGAAGGGGCTCTGTGTGGGCCGGCTCGCACGCAGCACGGCGGCGACGCAGATTCAGCGCCCCGTCTACTCTTCGCGCTCGCGCACACCCATGCACACTCGCTTGGGGCGAGCCGAGGCAGGGTGAACGCCGTCATGTGGTCCAGTAGTCCTGCTTGAGCTTGTGGGCCCACTCCACCACCTGCGCAGAGGGCCGTGAGGCCACGTGCAGGAGGGCGAGATGGCAGACGAGGGAGAAGCGCGGCAGCGCGCTGCCAACGCCCAGGCGCGAGCATACAGACGAACTCTCCCCCGCCGCTGCGTCCTTTCCCGCACTGGCGCGCTCGCTGCGTGCACGGACTTCCCGCAGTGCACGGTGGCTTGGGGCATCACCTGGGGTACCAGTGCACTCTGACTCTGCGCTATCAGCGCCTGCATGTGGGCGTACGCCTCTTCGTTGGACATCTCGAGGTGGAAGCGCTCCCAGAATCTGGTGCCGCCCCCGCTGTGCGGTGAGCACGCTGTTGCCGCCAACGACGCAGCGTGGTAGAGGCAAGGGGCAGGAGGGGCGCTCACTTGTACAACTGGCGTTCAGGGTCTTCAGGTCGCCCAGGGACTCCGCTGATGTCCCTGCGAAACGCGTCAGATCAGGCTTGGTAAAGTGAGGTAGCTCAGCTGTGTCTGCGCCCAGAGTCGCGTGAGCTGCGCTCTGCGGCACGCGAGCGGCACGGGGCACGGGCTTCGGGCGGCGGTGCGCAAGGCATGGGCGATACGGGATGTTTGCGTCCTTCATCAGCATCATAAGATTGATGAAAAGCTCCGCGCGGCGGCGGAGGATGATGTAAGCCTGGCGGGGCGGCATCAGGGGTTCTGAGCCGCGCGGCTCCAGCAGCGGGCTCCCTGCCGCGGGCGGGGCGGGGCAAGCGCAGGGTCGCGTGTGGGCACACGAACAGGCCACCCCACAGTCAGCCAGTGCTCAGGCCGCCAGTGTGTGCTATGACACGGATGGATCCAGGGAACAATGGGGCGCAGATCCAGGGAACAATGGGGCGCAGATCCAGGGAACAGTGGGGCGCAGATCCAGGGAACAGTGGGGCGCACCTCGCAGCAGTGCTGCTGGAACAGGCGGTAGTGCTGCGACTGCTGCCCGCCCTGCGTGTGTCGCGGTGCCGCGCTGCGCGTTAGTGCACATAAGCGCTACTGGCCGGCTCCAGGGGCGTGGCGTGCACCATGGCCTCGACCATCTCCTTGACGAGCTTGAAGGGCGGCGGAAGAGGCTTGGGGTCGCGGCCCAAAAGGTAACCGAAGTCGATGTGGAACAGGTTGCCCTTGGGCGTGAGGAGCACGTTGTCGAGGTGCCGGTCGCCGACGCCCATAAGGTAGGTGATGACGCAGTATCCCGCGGAGCTCTTGACGAACGTGTCCATCACCTGGGGTGGCGGCGCGCGTAAGAGGCGAAGGGCTTCCCAGCATCCAACGTCGGCTGGGACGGGTCGCACCTCGGCCGCAATGCCATACGGCGACGCCGCATCCGGCGAGTGCTGCCGAAGATAGCGCTGGATGTCCTGTCACGCGAACAAAAGGGCGAAGTTTGAGCCTTTGGCTACGCTCTGGGAAGAAACAGGGGGGGGGGGGCTACCTTTCCATACTCGGCCAGCACGCGTGAGAGAGTCGACGAGTCGACACGTTCGACAATCCCTGCCATCGTCGCCGCCACCGCGCTGTCACGTCGCATGCGCACGGTGCCCCGCCCCTCGCAGCGCGGCGCAGACCTGTGGTGGGCGATGTGGCCAGTGCACGGTACGGAACGAGCTGCAGATCAAGCCCGGAGAGCTTGAGCTCGCGGTCCATAAGGCGGATCATCTGCAGAACGAGCTGGTCCTGCCTCAGGTCATCGCCATCCTTGAAGATGATGCGGTACTTGTACTGAAGCCTGCGAACAAAGGCGTGTTTTCGGCGGTCAGTGGTGAATATAATCAAGGGGTGAGGCGCTCAGAACGAGCATGCACTGCTGACGTTGGCAGAGCAGGCGATAGAGGGCGCAGCGCACCTGTCAGCTTCCTTGACATCAAGCTGTGGCATGTGCGTTAGAAACGATATTCCAAGCGGCATCATTGCGCTCTTGAAAACCTCAGCATCCTCGGCATGCAACCCCGTCGCGATGATGTTAGGGTTCATGTTGAGCCGCACACCCGTGCCACCGCTTCCAAAGATCATCGAGTGTGTGGACGCGAGCGCAGCTTTGAGCCGCTCAATCTTCTTTGCACGGGACTCCCGCATATTCTTGATGTCCTGTGCAAGCTTGCTGAGAAATGCCACCAAGTCGTGCTGCTGCTCCAGCACTGTGATGGTAGCCCTCCCGCGCTCCGTGCGCTCTAATGCTGTCATGAGCTTGCGCTGAGCTCGCTCGTAATGTCGCGGGCGGCCCTTGTTGTCCTTGAGAGTCTCGGCTTCCACAAGCTGCTGGCAGAAAATGTACCTGGATTCGTGCGCTGGCCACCGTCACAACAGCACTCGACACACAGTCTTAGTCCCATGTTGCACCCACCACCTGGCCTTCCAATGATCCTCTGGGCCATTTTGCTTTGCAAGTTTCTAATGGTGTCTGTAACAGCGCCCACTAGCGACCACTTTATCGCACCAATTGGAGATGCGAGCGCGTACCAGTGCAGGTAGTTGGCGATTTCGAGATTGGCCTCCGCGCGCGCGACCAGTAGATTCAGCAGTGTGTCGCCCTCACGCCCGGGCGATTCATACCGGAGCGCTTGCACCAGCTGTGCACACAAACGCAGATTCAATCACCCTTGCAGTGTTGAAAACAGGATATGCAAGCAGGTTAGACGAGTTTGAACGGTCGCTGCGCAGAGTCAGTCGGGTGTTCCCATTGGGCCCCTGCCTGGAGAAGGTAACCGAGAAGCTCTGCGTCATCCGCGCGCGCCACGCGCCGAGCGGCCGCCTCGCGCACCTGAGTTTTGACGCGGCGGGAGGAGTGAGCGTGCACGGACCAGAAGGGTCAAGTGCGCACGGCACATCCCGCAGCGGGGCGAGCGCGCTGTTGGGGCGGGCGCCTTCGGGTGCGTAAAGTTGGCGGAGAGGAGCTGCAGCGCGTCGTTGATGTCGATCGAGACCTGGCGCTCCCACTCGCCGGTGAGCTCGACCGCCTGCGCAACCTCCTCCTGGTCCGTCCAGTCCACGCAGTTGAGGAACTTTGTCAGCGCGGCCTTCTCTTTCGTCAGCGCAAAGCGGTAGCGCCACAGCAGCTGCTTGTGCTCCGCCGACATCTTTGTCCCTGCTCCGCCGCGCACGGCCCCTTCAGCGCAGCGTTCGACGCGGCGGGGCCGCTGCATTTGCGCGCTGGGCTGGGTGCGGCAGCTGCCTGTGAGGTCTGCCCAGTCCCATGGCGCCTTGAGCAGTGCCTCAATCTGCAGCCGTTCTTCCGAATCCGGCTGAAGGTTACGGTCAACGACCGCCTGCCAAGAGGGGGGGGATTGACGGGACCCTGCATCTAATGTGCTGAGGTGTCAAGCGGCATGTGCATCTGGGATGGAGCACGGCGATTGGGCAACACGCGCAGTCGCCCATGGACTCGCCTTGTGCAGGGCGCGTGTTAGCTTGCGGTGCTTCTGCTCCACCGGACTATCGAAACCCACCTGCGCGAGAGTGGGCGCAAGGAGTAGCTGAGAGCAGAGCGGCCGGTAAGCATCGCCGGTGCCTCGAGAGGCACGAGGCTCTCGCTGCTCGGCCTGCAGGCGTGGTTTTTCACCTCAGGGTCTGGCAGCGAGGGATGTCCGCCGTTGGGCACAACAGAATAATTTTTGACAGCAAACATCACGGTGCAGTCCCACCGTTCCATCTCGACCATGATGACCGGCGCGGAATCCTCTCCTGCCCATTAAGCCGAGGTCACCAGCAGCTCACCAGCAAACTCACGGAGGCAGCGACAGCAAGCATGGCGCTCTGCTCTGCCAGGGCCCAAGCAACGCCGCACCTCTCCGACTTTGATTGATCTGTTCTATTCTGCGGAACGCCAAGCGGTCGAGCCACGGCGAGCGGTCAATTGCATTGCGGTCATACCTGCACCGGGGATGGAACGGGCGCTCAGCTGCATCCCAGCCACATCACACACAGACACAAACACAAACATGCACATGCACAGACACGGGGCGTGAAAACAGGTGTGCGTGCTTACCGCTGGATCAGCTTTTCCAATCGCTCCATCGAGTTGCCCCCGTGTGCCGCACCAACGGGCGTTGGGGGTGGAGGAGTATGCAGCTGCGCCACATCCTCCCCCTCCCGCGAGTGGTGGGCTAGAGTTAGCCCCGCCTTCTTACGCCCGCTCTTCAAGCGCCCCTTCTTGCTGAAGAGCCGGAATGAGGCCTCCCCGAGAGTAACGTACTGCCGCGGGGCGCACAGAGAACGCAGCTGGAGGCGCAATTCTGCATCTCGCGGAAGGTGCCAGTATCTGATGTGCGGAAAGGTAAGCGTGTCGTTCCAGCGACAGTGCGTCTCATATGGGGCATAGCCCGTTCGGGAGGGGAGACCCATGGGGGCTCCCCCCTCCATGAGCTGCGCCTCAACGAACAAGTTGGCGAGCAACGTGTCGCTTTGCTCTGCTGAGAACCCTGCTGCGACTGCCTCCTTTGCACCCTCAAACGCCTCGATCTTCACCCGGAACGGCCCAAAGGCGTCCATATCACACGTGAGCATCACCGTCTCCGCCATCCCCGTCCCTATTCCAGCGAGCGCCATCACAACCCGGCCATCACACCCCCACACCCCCTCCGGCGGCAAAGCGATGAGGTTTGAGTAAAGCACCGAATCGCCCAAGCATACAAGTGGTCGGCCCGACAAGGCCTCGGGGCGAGTCTGCTGGCCCAGCAGATCGATGGACGCCGAACTGGAGGCGGAAATTGAGGCTCTGTTGAGCTTCTTTGCAGGGACCGATGCGGACGTGTCGCATCGCACTGTCTTCGACGACCAGGTCATGCAGACTCTGTCACAGCCAGCTTTCGGGCGATGCCTGAGGAATTGGATCCACCAGGCTGGACTCTTTGGCGTCTTGCAATTAAGTTTGGGTCTATCGTGTTTCTCACCTGCAACGCACTACAGGTTGAGGTTTGCGTTGAGGTGCAATTGGGTGGCGCGCCGGCGCCATGTACGGTTGTGAAGGGGGTGCGCACAAACCCATCTACCGACTTGTGTGCCCGCTGCTGGGCCTCCGCGTGCAGGTTTGTGAGATCGCGTGCGTTGCCAGGACGGTGAATCCGCAGAGATCGAGCACCTTTCCCCAGCGTTGCTTCGAATGACTGTCCTTCTAGGTGCAGACACCGCCTTGAGATACCACGCTCCAGAGCTTGGACGGCCAACAACTGACAGTGAAGAGATCAAACAGGGAAATATCCAGAGGAAGTGCCGCGACTGGAGCTCTCTTGCGACTGGTCCGGATTTCCCACCCTGCCCCGATGCCCCGACCTGAGCGTCGCAAAATCTGTGCTCAGAGGCCAAATCTTGCCTGGCCGCGCGCAGGCTGTCGCTACGCGATCTCTCCACCCTTTTGCGGAAGGCGACGCCCCAACCGACAAGCACTGCGTGGAGTTGTTCTTCAAATCGACCGCGCGTCTGGCCCGCACTTGTCGCGCTGTGCTCGGTCGAGCGCCCCCGGTCCCGCAGCTGAGAGCGCGCGGTCGGGAGGCAGCTGGACGAGGTTGCTGCGGATGCAGCGTCAGTGGGCGCCCCCGTGCTCTTCCAGCTCTCCGTCTTCCTCGCCTCGCCCGACAGTGTCGATGCGCTGCAGCTCCCAGATGTAGCCACCCCTCACCATCCCCGTAGATTGCTGCGGTCATGACAACGAGCGGCGCAATGCTTAGACGCGGCGCCGGGTGGCAGGCAATCCAGCTCGCGCCGCTCGCCGGAATCGAAGACTTCGAGAGCCTCGACATTCGAGCACGACAGGTGATCCTGGAATCTAGCTCCGTGTGTGTGGTTGGTTGCACCCAAAGCACCGCCCTCTTTGTCGCCGGGTTCGGGTTTGCGGAAGTCATGCCAAGCGATCCCTCCGAGGTTCATGGACAGAGCACAGTCACCCTCATCGGCGATCGTCCACTCCTGCAGGAATGCTCTACAGCTGCGATGGTGTGGACGCGCCTCTGCACCTACAGTGTGCGCCCATCCAAGCACCTCGTGTCCAATTGGCGCGGAAAACCCGTCTCGGTCGATTCGCACGGGGGTAGGACGGAGCATCGTTCACAGCGTGCGCCCAGCAGTGTGGGAGTCGATATGCCTTGCCGCAACGATACTGCCGTTCTCAACACCTGACGAGCATCGTGCCACGCAGACGAGCGCGCGCGTGTGCTTGCATTCTACGGGATGTTGCACCCGTGCGGCGTCTGCTTCGAGAATGTGGCTGGTTCCACGGCTGTGCAGCTGCAGGGCTGCCGACATGTGTTCTGTAAGGATTGTCTCAGTGGGCTCTGCTCCATCCACATCGAGGAGGGCTCTCTGCAGGTGCGCTGCCGCTCGTGCTCGACACCGCACGAGACGCGTTGGCCGAGAACGCTGCCGCGCCTGCGTGTGATACTGGAGCGGCACGGTGGCCGCAGATGCTCAAATGCCCCGATATAGGCTGCAACGATCAGATTCAGGTGGCGGATGTGGCCAAGCTCGTCGACAAGGAGACGTTCGAGAGGTCCGTGGTAGATAAGAAAGTGACCTCCGCTGCGTTTGAGCACCGCTTGCTTTGCCGCAGCTGCTGAATCGCTGTGAGTCCCAGGTTCGAACGACTCTCCTTGCAGCGGGGGCTGGAATCGATGGAGGACCTTTGCTGGTGTCCGCGGTGAACCCCGAATCGGTTTGAGCGTTGGTCCCTGCCTCACTTTTTGAGTGCTTCAGCTTCAGCTGCGTTGTGAGCGTCAGCCTTCAAACTCCGCGCAGGTGCAACGCTGCGGTCATCAAAGATGCGCCAGAGGACACGCTCGCGATGTGCTCCACCTGTTTTTTTAACTTTTGCACTCTATGCCATGCGACGTGGCACGCGGGGCAGTGCGCGCGCGCAGACAAGGGCACTGTTGAGCGCATCCAAGCTGCGATCGCAGCAATCGGTGTCGAGCCCGTACCGGCTATCCACGAAGAAGCACTCGCTTTGTAGCCACACAGCTGCCACGTCTTCGAGTCGCTCCTTCGCTTTTCCTGCACCCACTATGCCGTAACCCCACACGCTGACCGAAAAACCCTTATCCTCGCGCCTTGTACTGCAGGAACACCGAAGAACAAGGCGCAAGCGAGCAGGCTGCGGCAGCTTGAAGCTGTCCGTGCGTCGATTCTCAGCGAAAAATTCATTGAGAATAGCGGTGTGGCGCCTTTCCGAGCTCCGCAACCTTCCCATCCACATTGCAGCAATCCTAGAAAATCAAACTCGAACACGCGTCATGGGTGAGAGGGTGTAATCGGCCTCACGCGAGTGGCGCAGGAGCCAAACCGTGCCCCAAGTGTCGCGCAACGATCTCAAAGGACGGTGGGTGCAACAAGATGACATGTACAAAGTGTGGTGCGTTCTTCTGCTGGATCTGCGATCAGCTCATACGGGGGTGATTTCCTCATTCCCTTGCGCCGCAGAGCGAAATAGCTGACTGTAGCCGGGGGGGGAACCGAAGAACAAAGTGGTGGTAGAAAACGAAATCACGCACTCCTTGAGGACAACCCTGGCCGAACAAGCGGCGAAGCTGAAGCCTGAAGCGATTGGCTCTCAGGTACGATCATTTCCAATTTGGTGAGTGCAAGCTTTTCCCTCCAGGCTATGAAAACGAAGCTGCTGCTGAGGCGCGTCCCACTCCGAGCACAGACGCCGGCGCGGCGAGGCGCGGATCGCCTGCGCAGGAGTGTCTCGTGCTGCGCCTTGTTCTGAAGACAGCGCGTTGGAGCAGGAGGAGCCGGATGAGATGCGCGCTGTCGCGTGCCCTGAGTGCGAGAGATGGGTGGTCAAAGACTCTTCGCAGCATTCCAACTATCGGTCCGAACACCCGCGCGCCCGCGCCCGGGCACCGAAACCGTCGCTCACAGATCGTGCTGGAACGCGCAGACAATGCGACTGCGGCTTTGAGTTCTGTTTCACGTGTCTACTACCGTGCCGTATGCTCGTTCCGGATAATGCGGGGGACGATGAAGATGAGCAAGACCCTGGAGGTGCGCACAGACCCGTGGAGGTATTTGAAGGCGCGTCCGAAAAGACTGCCCCCAATGCTGCGACGCGTGCCACGCAGAGCGCTTCCTCCCGGTCTTCGTGCATACAAAAAGCAACAAAAGAACCGATGTCAGTTGCAGGAGTCCCCCGCTTTCCACGCACTCAGCACGTCCATTCTCGCGCAGTGAACTATCACGAGCACTATGCGCGCGCCGAAGGGCGCTGCAAGGAGTACACGTCATTGGCAGAGGCACGCCCCCCTCAGAGCGGTAGCGTCACATGGCGCATGATAGCATACTGTTCCTGTGTGTAATACTTATCACGCTCGCGATCGAACAGGAAAGGGAGGGGGAGACATACTGGCTCGGGCTGTAGCGTCTTGGCGAAGACTGAGGGACTAGTGTCTAGGTACTGACCAAGGGCCCAGCATTTCTCTGGGATATGTAAAAATTCGTCTATTGCGCAGACAAGACAAAAACTTTGTTGTCTGATGATGCCCCCGCCGATTTGTTACGACTTCGCCGGCCGTAACTTCCAACTGTCGCACAAATATAATTTTACAAGTCAGCCCCAGTCGATTCCGGACGACCAGTTGTTTGCATAGACAGTTACTAAACTTTTAATAAACGTTGGTTCGGCAGAAAAATGCTGTGCCTGGTGACTTGTGGTCCTGACCGAGACGTATTTTGCGTTTTTACCAATAAAGATAAGTGGATGAAAAATTATCGGCCGCACGCCGAGAACTCGGCGCCACGAGGCAAAGAGGTGGTGTAAAAGAGGGTGTATTGAATGAGACCTCATACAGACCGAGTACCAAACAACCACGCCAAACCAGATGGGCACGCAAAAACCCCGACAGGGGAAAAATCACAACTCAGACTGCGAAAAAAACCACGGCCGGGAGCCTCCTCAAACATCACCGCCCAGCACGCCCGAGAGAGAGAGGGTGTATTGAATGAGACCTCATACAGACCGAGTACCATACAATCAAGCCAAACCAAATAGGCGCGCAAAAACCCGGAAAGGGGAAAAAACACAACCCAGACCGCGAAAAACCACGGCCGGGAGCTTCCTCACACATCACCGCCCAGCACGCCCGCATACGACCCACCACCCGCCGAGACCGCCACCGCCTGCACCACCGGGGCCGCGAAAGCAACCGGAGGCGGAAGAGCCAGCGCCGCGCCCACGCCCGGGAGAGAAATCAGGAAAAATAGAAGAAGGGGTCAGATACGTTTAATGACAAACAGTCGCAAATCGCAGAGCGAAAAACTGGCGACGGGCGGGGGCCGGGAGACTGCAGCAAAGAAGCCGCATATCAAAAGGTCCCAGGCCCACACCACTAACGGGACGCGAGCACGTGGGCGGCGGGACCCGGAGCAAAAGCCCCGAGCCCACACCGGGCCCGTGCGTGGGATCGCGGTAGTAGTGAGGAGGTATAGGGTGCAGCCCAATACTTCCTAGTGAGCCGTGTAGCCGAGGCCCGGAGGCTGGACGGCTAAATTAGAGGCACCTGGCGTAGCTCGGTGCCCCCTGGTCGTGGTAGTCGTCGTAGCGACCGGGCTCCTGCGGGGTGCGGTCCAAGTCTTGCAGTGCTCCTCTCGCGCGAAGTAGAAGGGGGTAAAGGTGCGCGTAGTAGGGCGTCGTCGAGACAAG
>Ga0115567_10002307_pt1 | contig 18867 bp, 19 predicted proteins | sample COGITO_mtgs_1204_2_FD_88679 | JGI IMG/M metagenome (GOLD analysis project Ga0115567, IMG submission 88679) | Pelagic marine microbial communities from North Sea - COGITO_mtgs_120412 | ecosystem: Environmental > Aquatic > Marine > Epipelagic | place: Germany:Helgoland, sampling site Kabeltonne... | reverse complement strand
TCCCTCATCAAGATAGAGCCAACTAAATGGTTCACTTTCCATATTTTTATAGCGCATCGTAAATTCAAGTTCACCATAATAACGATCTGCTTCAACCAAAATTCCGCCGTCATCAGTAGTATCGTACATATAGCGCAAATCGCTGGAATCTATAAGAATCTGTCCTTCTTCGGAAAGTAATCCTTTTAAATGTTCAAGATATTTTGAAATATTTTCCAGCTTCTGAAAGATTCCGGTTCCGTTCATCAAAAGTAAAATAGTGTCGAATTTTTCTCCTGAAACTTCAAGAATTCCTTTGTAAAAAACATTTAATAACCCGCGTAGTTTAGAAACTTCAACAGCACCTTTTGAAATGTCGATACCAACAACGTCCAACCCTTTTTTCTGAAGATAAAGCACGTGACTTCCAGCACCGCAGCCAACATCTAGGATTTTTCCGTTTGCGGTCTTGAGTGCTTTTTGTTCCAATTTGGGCATTTTTTTAAAACTTCGGAAGAAATAGGGTAGCGGTAATTCATCATCTTCACTAATGTTAGTTTGGGTTATGATGTCTTCGGTATAATTTCCGTGATAATAATCCAATAATGCGGTGCCGATGATGTCCATTTATTTTAGTTATGAGAGATGAGTTATGAGAGATGAGTGGATGAGAGATGAGAGATGAGTGGATGAGTTGAGAGCTATGAGTTGTGATTTTTTGTTTTTCAAATTTATGAATTTATCAAAATTGAGGAACATCAGCTTTCATCTTTCATCTTTAGCTTCAACTTCAACTTCAACTTCGAATTCAATTTCCTTTTCCCTATTTTTGTATCATGCAAGAGATTTTAAAAAACCTTCCTCAGCGCGCCAAAGATACGCATATCGAGAATAAAAAGTTCTTTGTGAAACTTAAGAAAAAACCGCCAAAACATTTGGATAGTTTGATGGTTGAACTCCACGAAGCCGAATTTGAAAAAACCGATTGTCTAACTTGCGCAAACTGTTGCAAAACGACAGGACCGCTGTTTACCGATAAAGATGTAGAGCGTATAGCAAAGCACTTTAAGATGAAGCCGCAACAGTTTGTAGATACGTATCTGCAAATCGATGAGGATAATGATTACGTGTTGCAAAGCGTGCCTTGTACTTTTTTAGGAGCTGATAATTATTGCAGTATTTATGATGTTCGTCCAAAAGCTTGCAGCGAATTCCCGCATACAGATCGCAGGAAATTTCAACAGATCTCAAATCTTACAATGAAGAATGTTGCTATTTGTCCTGCCGCTTTTAATATTGTTGAGGAGATGAAAAGAAGAATAAAGATTTAAGCTTCTAATTCAAAGTTTGGGATGCAAATTTCAAAATTAAAAAAAATCACTTCCTATTTTCCAAATTAAATAACGAATCTTATGCCAAAACTCACTGAAAGATAACTGGCAGAATCTAAAAAGTCCTTTGTTTGGGCGGGCGCATTTATGTCCAGAAAATCCAATCTATATGTGGGTGCTGCATAAATCCCGAAGATTTTACTAAAATGATAACCAACCGAAGTTCTAAACTCTAAACTTGTACCGCTATCTACAAATTCAAAATCATTCGCCTGGTTATTGTAGGTAACGCTAGAAACTGAAACGCTAGAGGTAATTCGCCATTTAGGTTCTAATAAAACGTGATATCCTAAAACGAGACCAAAAGTACTTACATTACTATTTTTATAATTTCCTAAAACCTCACGATTGGTTACATCGCTTTCAAAACGGGTAAATCTCAAACCCACTAATGCTGGCGTATTAAATAGATTGATTGCAATACCGGCTTGAATACCTATTTTTTGATCTTGTGCTTCATTTGCAAAGTTTTTCCCTATTGAAATCGGTAAATATGGTCCTATCTCAAAAATGCCATAATGGTCGTCCTGTTCTAGATTATCGTTTTTACGTCCTTCGGATTTTATAGGCTTATCTTCTTCAATATTTTTCTCATCAACTTGTGCGCTAACTGCGGTTCCACATAAAAAAAAGACCAAAAATACAATTTTGTTAATATTCAAAAACATAGTTTGTAAGTTCTTCGTTAATAGGGATTATTACGGTTTGCTCTGCGCCTTGATCGATACTATATGTAAAGATAGCCTCAGTATTTTTTAGGGTAAGGAATTGTTGCTCGAAATCTGGTCTTTCACTGTTGTTTTGAGTTGCAAATAGGTTTTCTTCGTAACACAGATTTTGGTCTGGTATGTTATCATCTGAAAAGTTACGCTCGCAACTTCCGCTTTTAAAAACCAATTGCCATTTAAGGGTATTTTCTGTAGTTGAAGTTTTTTCTATTTTAAAATCGAGAATTGAGGTGTCGCGCAACATTATATCTCCCAACTCATAATTTCGCTGTATTTCTAAACCTCTATATTCGAATACAATACTGTTAAGTGGTGTTTCAATCTGGTTATTTTTTAGGTTTATGCTAATTATAATTCTATTGCGATTCGTTTTTAATGAGGTAAAACTAAAATTTCCGTTTGTATCTGTGATTCCTTCACCTAATAAAAAGGGAGCTGTTTCGGCTTTTACATTGATATTTTCCAAACCATTTCCATTTACATCAACAACGCGACCTTCGATTAAAATGCGCTCATTATCTAAAACTTCGGTAGTACATCCAAAAATCCCAAAAACACATAATAGGAAGGTTAAGTAAATTATTTTCATAGTATGATATGTATTACCTAAAAGATACACGACTTATAAAAACGTTGCGTGACTAAATTGTAAAGTTTTTTTCTGAAAAAAATTAATTGTAAAACAGGTATTTTTTCCGAATAATTTTAAATTGATCCAAACCAGATTCCCAACTCTTTTTAATTTCTGAAAAAGTAATCCCACTTTCTATTTGCTGTTGCAGTTTTTTCGTTCCGGCAAGATTGGTGAAAAAGTCATTAAAAAAATCCTTCCGTTTTCCTGAAGCTTCATAAGCATCAATAAGCCATTGAAGATTTAATGCGTCAAGTTTTTTATATTCCCGAAGGTCGATACCGTTGCACTTTTCTCCCTTGAATTTTGGATATTTTGCACCTTCGTTTGCTTGTGGTGTAAAGTTGAAACCGTATTTTGATTTTGATAAAGATGGCGCGCCAAAAATCTGGAATTGAGAATCGGTTCCGCGACCAGCGCTAACAAAAGTACCTTCAAAAAAACAAAGACTTGGATAGAGATTTATGGATTGATCGTTCGGTAAGTTAGGTGATGGTTTTATAGGTAATGAATATATTTTATCGTGATTGTAATTTGCTATTTGTACAACCTTCAATTCACATTTTATTTTATTTTCGAGCCAACCTTCGCCATTTATCATGTGTGCATATTCGCCAATCGTCATTCCGTGCACAACGGGAATTGGATGCATACCGACAAAACTATTGTGCTGTGTTTCTAGGATCGGGCCATCAATGTAATGACCGTTCGGGTTTGGTCTGTCAAGTATAAGCAAAGGAATATTTGCTTCCGCGCAAGCTTCCATAACATAATGTAAGGTTGAAATATATGTGTAAAATCGCGCACCGACATCTTGTATGTCAAAAACCATAATATCGATATCCTTTAATTGGTTTGCAGAGGGTTTTTTGTTTTTTCCGTAAAGAGAAATCAGCGGGATTCCTGTTTTCGAATCAACGCCATCTTTAATAACCTCGCCTGCATCTGCCGTACCTCGAAATCCGTGCTCGGGCGCAAAAGCTTTTGTAACAATTATTTTCTGCTGAAGTAAAAAATCGACCAAATGTATATTTATTTCATCTTGGTAGAACAATACCGATGTTTGGTTTGCCACAACACCAACTTTTTTCCCTTTCAAAAAGGGAAGATATTTTTCTGGTTGGTCTGCACCCGTAATTATTTTTCCTTCATCCTGAACTCGTTTCAGGATCGTATCTTGATTTTCAGCTGCAATAGTCTTATTTTCTGAATCTATTACATCTTGATTTCCATTCGCCTTACTTCCGCAGGAAAAACAAGTTAAAACCAATATGAAAAATGTATTTTTGAAAAAAGTTAAGCCCATAAATAAACGTGAATTTTGAATTTTTTATCGCCAAGCGAATCGTTGCCGCAAAGGAATATAAAAGTAGTATTTCGGCGCCAATAATAAAAATCGCTATAACCGCCATCGCTTTGGGCTTGATTATGATGTTAATCTCTATTGCCACTAGCGTTGGACTTCAACAAAAGATACGTGAAAAGGTTTCTGCTTTTAACGGAGACATTATAATATCCAACTACGACACCAACGCATCCAACGATTCGCAGGCCCCAGTTTCTAAAAACCAGGATTTTTATCCTTCGTTCGAAAATATTGATGGTATAAAGCACGTTCAGGTTTCCGCCTTAAAAGGTGGCGTGGTTATTACCGATACAGATTTTGAAGGTGTTGTAATAAAAGGAGTTGGCAATGATTTTGACTGGCAATATTTTAATGATTTTTTAACTGAAGGCAGATTACCAGACTTTAACGGCGACCTTAATGCAGATGTATTAGTGTCTGGATATTTAGCAAACCGTTTAAGCTTAAAAGTTGGCGATAAGTTGATTACTTATTTTTTTGATGAAGATAGCAGTCGTGGAAGAAGAAGTCGAGGTTTCGACATCGTAGGTGTTTATAACAGTGGCTTCCAGCAATTCGATGAACAGTTTGTGATTGCAGATATTCGCCATATTCAAAGCCTTAACAAATGGGAAGACGATCAAGTTGGGAGTTTTGAGGTTTTTGTAAATGATTTCGATGATATAGTTCCAATCGGTCTTCAAGTGTATGAACAGACTGGAAGCACACTCGATACGCAGACGATTCGTGAAAAATATTATTCTATTTTTGAATGGCTCGATCTTTTCGATTTTAATGTTGCCTTGATTATAGGAATTATGATAATTGTTGCGGGAATCAACATGATAACCGCATTGCTAGTACTTATTCTGGAACGCACCCAAATGATCGGTATATTAAAAGCATTGGGCTGTAGCGATTGGAGCGTTCGTAAAGTGTTTTTGTACAACGCAATGTACTTGATTGGCGTTGGTCTATTTTGGGGTAATTTAATAGGTATCGGTTTATTGCTTATTCAAAAGTATTTCAAACTTTTCCCGCTCAACCCAGATACATATTACGTAAGTGAAGCCCCCATTTATTTGGATTTAGGTTATATTCTTATTTTAAATGCAGGAACTTTTGTTCTCTGTTTGGTAATGCTTTTGATTCCTTCGTATATCATTTCAAAAATATCTCCGGTAAAAGCAATTCGTTTTGAATGATTTTCTTCGGAAAAAATAATTTTAGTTTAATTTTATCTTCGTCACTTCTCTTCTAAAAACATAGTTATATGAACAAAATCCTTGTAGCAGCATTCTTATTTTTATCAACATTCTGTTTTGGTCAAGGAACCGATATTAATAAAACTCCTTTAAAAGGAGATTGGATCGCAACTGCATATTTTGGAAACGCGACTCTAAAAGCTGAAGACAAATTCAAGGTAAATGCAAATATAGCAGGCGGATTTTTAGGAAAGGAGTTTTTGCTGAATAATAGATATTCTATAATTACTGGTATTACTAATATGCATGTTCGTGCTAATTTTTATAATATAGATTTAGGGCAAGTTTTTGTAACCAACAATTCTTTGCAAATTCCGCTTACTTTCCATTTTAATGGAAGTGTTTTAGAGAAAACATCCTATTATATTGGTGCGGGAATTTACGGTTCCTTTTTATACAGTTCTACTTTTGAAAACGAAGTGCAAGATCGAGAAGTTGAGGAAAAAAAATTAGGTTTTAATTTTGGACTTTTGGGAGACGTTGGGATCCGCCATCAATTTAACGATATTTTCAACCTAAATATTGGCATGAGAACCTTTGGCGATCAATTAAGTGCTTACAAAGGTGACAAACAGGAATTCAAACTTACCAATGTCTATTTGTTTGAGATCGGTGCTGGATTCGACTTTTAAAATTTTCTGGATAAAAAAAGAGTTACCCAAAATAAGGTAACTCTTTTCGATTGCTTAGTTAGCTAATTGATTTAAATGGTTAGTATTCTAAAAGTAATTAAACTTTTGGAAAACGGGAATACCTAATTAAATATTTTATTCTTACTCTTTAATAATTTTTCTAGATATCGTAAAGTTTTCAGAAATGACTTTAATCATATAAACACCACTTTCCAAATTTGAAACATCAATATTTGGATTCCTTAGCGCGCTAAGTTTTTCGGTCTTTACCAATTTTCCAGAAATATCATAGATTGAAACTTTATAAGACTTACCATTTTCTTTAATGTTGAAAATAAGGGTTGATGAAACTGGATTAGGGTAAATTTTCATTTTTTCAAGAATGTTATCATCAATTGAAAGCGATTTTGAAAGCGTAATTTCAAGTCTCTGTAAAACGAAATCTGGCACGGCTGCATTATAGATTTGCGCAACATATACACCCGCATCACTTTCTTGCGCATTGTCAATTGTATAATTTAGAGATGTTGCGCCAGGAATATATTGGTTATCTTTAAACCATTGATAGGTATTTGGAGAAGAGTTTTGAATTCCTGGAGCAAATGGAATTGGAGCATCTGTCATAGTTAAAGTAATATCATCGCCTGGTGAAAATATAATATCTTCTGGATTGTCAACTAATTGAGGACTGTATTCGAAATATTCTATATTACTAATGTATTGAGAAAATTCATCAGAAAAATCGCTAAAACTAAAATAGTTATAGTTGATATATAAATTTGTTAGAGGCAAATTTGTTAAATCTGGAAAATCTCCAGAAAATTTTGATGGCAGCCAATCAATATAATTATAGTCACCCTTTAAATCAAGGAAAATAAGATAGGTTAAATTTTGAAAGGATTGTGGTATCGAACCTGATAGTCCACATCCACCTAGCCATAAATATTCCATTTTAACTAAATTGCCTAATTCTTCAGGGATAGTACCCGAAAATCTGTTACCAGATACGTCTAATTCAGTAAGCTCTGTTAAATTTCCCAATTCAATTGGTAGTGTACCGCTAATTTTATTAAAGAATAATTGTAGTGATATTAGTTCAGGAAAATTCCCGATTTCAGCAGGTATAACGCCAGTCAAATTATTTTGAGGTAGTGATATATCCCAAATATTATTATCCCGAACTTGAATTCCGTACCATTCAGAAACTGGTTTCGTAACATCAAGCCAATTTTCATTGTTTGTCCATTGGTCGCCATTAGTACTATTATAAAGTGCTATTAACGCATCACGTTCGCTTTGTAGGACTTGGCAAAAAACGGTTCCGTATATGAATGTAAGTGTTAAGAAGAGGTAAAATTGTTTAATGAAATGTTAATTTTAAGGGGCGAAAATATTCTTTTTTTGGAAAAATCCTACAAGAAATATGATTTTAATAATTTTGCTGAATTTTTTTCTATGAATTATTATTGATAATTTGAAAGTTATAAAAAACCTTTAATGACTATTTTTTTAGTTTTCAAAGTTAAGAAGTACCTTTGCACCTCGATAAAAAAACTATGGAATACGCAGAAAATATATTAGGTACTATTGGTAATACACCAATGGTGAAAATCAACAAATTAGCTGAAGAAATTCCAGCCTTAGTCTTGGCAAAATACGAAACTTTCAATCCAGGTAATTCGGTAAAAGATAGAATGGCCGTAAAAATGGTGGAAGATGCAGAAGCAGATGGAAGATTGAAACCTGGCGGAACTATAATCGAAGGCACAAGCGGTAATACAGGTATGGGATTGGCTCTTGTAGCTATAATAAAAGGTTATAAAATGATATGTGTGCTCAGTGATAAACAGAGCAAGGAAAAAATGGATATTCTTCGCGCCGTTGGCAGCGAAGTGGTTGTTTGTCCTACAGATGTTGAACCAAGTGATCCACGATCGTATTACTCAACCTCCAAACGACTTGCTGAAGAAACTCCCAATAGTTGGTATGTAAATCAATACGATAATCTTAGTAATACCAAAGCACATTACGAAAGTACAGGTCCAGAAATCTGGGAACAGACCGATGGTAAAATAACGCATTTTGTGGTTGGAGTTGGCACCGGCGGAACGATTAGCGGTGTTGGGAAATATTTAAAGGAGAAAAATCCAAATATCAAGATTTGGGGAATCGATACCTATGGTAGCGTTTTTAAAAAATACCATGAAACAGGAATATTTGACGAGAATGAAATATATCCATATGTAACTGAAGGTATTGGTGAAGATATACTTCCTAAAAATGTTGATTTTGATATTATTGATGGTTTTACAAAAGTAACCGATAAGGATGCTGCGATCTATACACAGAAACTCGCTAAGGAAGAAGGTTTTTTCTTGGGCAATTCTGCTGGTGCGGCGATGAAAGGTTTGCTTCAGTTAAAAGATCATTTTACGAAGGATGATGTTGTGGTGGTCCTTTTCCACGATCACGGAAGCCGTTACGTTGGCAAAATGTACAACGACGATTGGATGCGTAAAATGGGCTATATCGAATAGTTTTCTAAAAAAAAATAAATAAAACCAAAAATCCCGTTATGTTAGCGGGATTTTTTAATTTTAGTGCAATGAAACCATCTGCGAAAAGATTATTTAGAATGTTAAGGACTAAGCCTGTGCCAGTTAATACGCGGGAAATTTTGGCTTTAGAACGTACCAAGCTAGCCAATGAACGTACATTACTTTCCTATATTAGGTCGTCTCTTTATTTATTGATTGGCGGTATCGGCATATTACAGCTACAGGATTTCTCACAAATAAAATGGCTTGGCTATGTTGCTTTAGGTGTTTGTGTACTTTTTTTGGCCATTGGCGTTTTCAGGTTCTTGCTCTTAAAAAGAAAGCTTTACAAATGGAACAAGGTACTTTTTGCCGATACTATAAATACGGCTGTCGAAAATAATCATATTCAAGAAAAAAAGGAGTAGTTTTATGTATTTAGTACTCCTCGCAATCAGTTTAAAATATGAAAGAAGATTTTCTCCATTATGCGTGGAAGTTTCAGAAATTTTGCGTGCGCGACTTCACTACTACCTCTGGTGATAATCTTGAAATTCTTCAAGCGGGACGGCACAACGAAAATTCCGGCCCCGATTTTTTTAATGCACAGATTCGAATTGGCTGCCAGTTATGGGCCGGCAATGTTGAAATACATATAAAATCTTCAGATTGGTACGCACATCGCCACGAAACAGATGTAGCTTATGACAATGTAATCCTTCACGTTGTTTGGGAACACGACACCGATGTTTTCAGAAAAAACGATACTGCTATCCCTACATTAGAATTAAAGCATATTCTTTCTTCAGATCTTGTTATAAAATACGAGAATTGTTTCGGCTCAAAAAGTAATTGGATTCCTTGTGAAAATGACCTTGCCAGTTGTGATGATTTTACAATAGATAACTGGTTGGAACGGTTATTTGTAGAAAGGCTTGAAGAAAAATCGAAAGTCCTCGAAGAAGAACTAAAATCTCTTAACAATGATTGGGAAGCGCTGCTTTTTAAAATGTTGTGTAAAAATTTTGGATCTAAGATTAATGCTGAAGCATTTTTGAGTTTATCAAATTCTATCGATTATCCCGTAATAAAGAAATGCGCAAATAGTCAATTCGATTTGGAGTCATTGTTTTTTGGTCAATCCGGGTTGCTTAAAGAAAAAAAGGAAGATGGTTATTTCGATCTCTTATCTAACAACTACAAGTATCTATCGCACAAGTTTGATCTTGAAAATGAATTTGTTATATCTGCACGGTTTTTTAGATTGCGACCCCCTAATTTTCCCACACTCCGGCTTTCACAACTTGCGATGCTTTACACTGAAAAGAGCAGCTTTTTTTCAAAAGTAATTTCAGCTAAAAAACCTTTGGAGTATTATGAACTTTTCAATATACAGGCAAGTGAATATTGGAACTCTCATTACAACTTTGGGGTTTCCTCCATGGATAGGCCAAAAAAATTGACTAAAAAATTTATCGATCTATTACTTATAAATACCATTTTGCCAATAAAATTCAGTTATTCGAAATTTATCGGGGATAATACTACTGAAGAGATTCTCGATCTAGCTGAAACTATTTCAAAAGAAGAAAACTCCATTATTGCCAAATTTAATGGGATAAAACCAATGGCCAACAATTCTTTGCGATCTCAAGCTTTACTCCAATTGAAAAATGAATACTGCGACAGAGGTCGATGCATGCAATGTGCCATTGGAAATGCGATTTTGAAGGTGTAAAAAGTATGTAGAAATTTTTCGGTTAAAAAATGGTAATTTGCGGTTATGTTAAAGTGGGTGTACCAGATACGGCATTATTTAGAAAAGCGGGGCTTTTATGTTAGCTCAAGACTTGCAGATCGTTTGGGGATGCGGGCCAAAAGCGTGAGACTCTTTTATATTTATGTTTCCTTTGCCACGTTGGGAGTAGGTTTCGCAATCTATCTTACCTTGGCATTTTGGCTTCGGCTAAAAGATCTTGTTTATACAAAACGCACTTCAGTTTTCGATCTATGATGCGATTATTCAACTCAAAGCTTTACGGCGCACTCTTTTTGCTCTTTATAGTCTTTATGGCAGGCGTATTTGGCTATCGCATTATTTCAGATTATACTTGGGTTGATGCATTTTATATGACGGTGATAACGATAACAACTGTTGGTTTTGGTACTCTTACACCATTAAGTCCAATTGAAAAGATTTTTACGGCTTTACTTATTCTTTCCAGCATCATTATAGTAGGTTATGCATTATCCGTAATTACAGAATATTTATTGAGCAAAAATAACATTGGTAACCTTCGGGAAAAAAGAACCTTAAAAAAAGTAAAGTTAATGCACGATCATGTAATTGTATGCGGCTACGGAAGAAATGGCAAACAGGCTGTTCAAAAATTGTTGGATTATAAAAAACCCTTCGTTATAATAGAAAAAGAGGAAGCAGTTATTGAACGATTTTCTGAAGATCATCTTTTGTTCATTCACGGAAACTCGGTAGAAGATGAGGTACTTATAGAAGCCGGAATCAAAAAAGCCTCTACTTTAATTTGCGCATTGCCAAGTGATGCAGACAATTTATTTATAGTGCTTTCGGCACGGCAGATAAATAAGAACCTAAAGATTATCAGTCGAGCTACGGAAGAAACTAGTTATCAAAAATTGAAACTTGCCGGTGCAGATAATGTTATAATGCCAGATAAAATAGGCGGCGACCATATGGCATCTTTAGTGGTAGTTCCAGATCTTGTTGAGTTTTTAGACAACCTTTCTGTATCTGGAAGTGAAGATAGCATCAATGTAGAACAAGTTCCTTTTGAAAAAGTTTGTTTGGACGGTGTAGAGCGTGCTATCCATGACCTTGATCTACGTAAAAAAACTGGATGTTCCATAATAGGTTATAAATCTGCTGAAGGCGAATACGTTGTGAATCCAGAGCCTTCCCTTATTGTAAAGAAAAACTCAAAATTGATTTTGATTGGGCGACCAAATCAAATTGAAAAGCTAAAAAATTTATACGGCGTTTAAGAAATCATTAACAAATAGTTGGCTAAAAACTTGAATTTACCCAATTTTTTAGGGATATTGCTCCAATATTTTTTTTAAACTTATAATATTAAATTTTTTGTTAAAATGAAGAAAATTCTTCTATCTCTACTTACTATCCTAACTCCATTATTTACATACGCTCAAGAAGAACAAAGTTTGGGCGAAACCATAAACCAAGCTTTTGCTAAGTATACAGAGCCTATTGCAGATTTAATTTTTTATCCCGTTGTAATTTCTGGTCAGGAATTACCAATTGTAATTATATTACTGTTATTGGGTGCTATCTTTTTCACCCTATATTTCAAAGGTGTCAATTTACGATACATAAAAACGGCTTTAAAGACAGCTGGAGGAAAATATGATGATCTAGATCATCACGTTCCTGCAGGTGAAGAAATAAAGGTTGAAAACGGTAAAATCAAAAATGCAGTACATTTAAAAGGAGAAGTTCCTGGAGAAGTTACTCACTTTCAGGCGTTGACCGCATCCTTATCGGCAACTGTTGGACTAGGTAATATAGCTGGTGTAGCTGTTGCTATTGCCATTGGTGGTCCAGGCGCAACTATTTGGATGATCTTGGCAGGACTTTTTGGAATGGCTTCTAAATTTACTGAATGTACTTTAGGTGTAAAATACCGTGAAGTAGATGAAAATGGAAAAACCTATGGTGGACCTATGTATTATCTTTCAAAAGGTCTAAAAGAATTAAAAATGGGCGGTTTTGGAAAAGTTTTGGCCGTCTTTTTTGCAATTATGTGTATTGGTGGATCCTTTGGTGGTGGTAATATGTTTCAATCTAACCAAGCTGCCTCACAGTTTACACAAATGATGGGCTGGACCGGTGAAGGTTATGAAAATGCAGGCTTATATTGTGGTTTGGTCATGGCCGTTATTGTAGGTTTGGTAATTATAGGAGGAATTAAACGTATAGGTGCTGTTACCGAAAAGGTAGTACCATTCATGGCAATAGTATATGTGCTGGCAGGACTTATTATAATTGCTATTAATTACGATATGATTCCCTATGCTGCAAATCAGATTTGGCAAGGTGCTATTAATCCCAATGCGGCTTTTGGCGGTGTTGTGGGAGTTTTGATCGTTGGCTTTCAAAGGGCAGCATTCTCTAATGAAGCTGGTGTAGGTTCTGCAGCTATTGCACACTCGGCGGTAAAAACCCGATACCCTGCAAGTGAAGGATTAACGGCACTGTTAGGGCCCTTTGTAGATACCGTGATTATATGTACTATGACTGCTGTAGTGATTATCATTACGAATGCCAAACACAACCTATTTACTTACGGTAACTTGGATGCAGACAGTAACGTTATGTTAAATGCAACCAATACTCCAATCAACGGTGTAGATTTAACCTCGGTAGCGTTCGATTCTGCAATACCATATTTTTCTATTGTGTTGACTTTTGCCGTCGTATTATTTGCTGTTTCTACAATGATTTCTTGGTCGTATTACGGTCTACAGTCTTGGAAATATCTCTTCGGAAAAGGAAAAGTTTCTGATGTTACCTATAAATTATTGTTTTTAGTGTTTTTAGTAATTGGTTCAGCTTCTAGTTTAGGAGCGGTTATCCATTTTTCAGATGCAATGATCTTTGCCATGGCATTCCCGAATATTATTGGGTTAGTCTTACTTTCTCCTAAAGTTAGGGAAGAATTAAAAAAATATTTTAATGCCATTAAAATAGGTAAAATGAATGCCGACATCGATCACACGAGTAAGGATGTGAGAGAAACAAATTAAATTATAAATTTAAGAATGAAATTATCCAATAATTTTGCATATTGCTACCTCAATTTTTGAAATTTAAAATAAACTAACATAACGTTACAATGAAGAAGTTTCTATTCTCCCTACTTGCCGTTTTGACCCCAATATTGACATATGCACAGGAAAATCCTGCTGAAATGGGGATTGATGAACAAATCAACCAAGCATTTTTGCCGGTCTCTAATTTCTTTTCACAAGTAATATTCTTTGAAATTTTTGGAATTCCATTCGTTCTTATTCTTTTGGTTTTTAGTGCTGCATTTTTCACACTCTACTTTGGGTTTCCCAACATTCGATATTTTTGGCGGGCAATTCAAACTGTAAGGGGTAAATATGAAGATATTGAAAAACACGGTGCGAAAATTTTATATGGAGAAGATGGTATCGCACACGGAACCGATATGAATAAGGTTGATGATATTGACCATCATATTGGTACGCTAGATGATAAATTAGCTATAGATGGAGACATAAGGGATACTATTCGCGATGAATCTTCCGATGGTGAGGTTACACACTTTCAAGCACTGGCAACAGCTGTTTCTGGTACCGTTGGTAATGGAAATATTGCAGGTGTTGCCTTGGCAATAGCACTTGGCGGCCCTGGCGCAACTTTTTGGATGATTATTTGCGGTCTTTTGGGAATGTCAACAAAATTTGTTGAATGTACTTTAGGTGTCCAATATCGTGACGTAGGGCCAGACGGAACTGTTTATGGAGGGCCAATGTATTACCTTAGCAAAGGACTTAAAGAAAAAGGTTTTGCCACATTAGGTAAAATTGCAGCTGCTATTTTTGCTGTTTTCTGTATCGGTGGATCATTTGGTGGCGGTAATGCCGCACAATCCAACCAAGCAACCATTGTTTTAAAAGATCTATTTCAACTAGAAAACGCAGCAGCCGGTTTTTGGATTGGTATTGCACTAGCTATTTTGGTTGGAATTATAATTATAGGAGGTATTAAAAGAATTGCATCTGTAACGGAAAAAGTAGTTCCTTTTATGGCAGTGATGTATGTAATTGCTTGTTTATATATAATTTTTAGTAATTTCACTTTAATTGATGATGCGTTAGGCCTTATTGTAAATGAAGCCTTTAATCCACAAGCCATTGGCGTTGGCTCTATAATCGGAGTTTTGTTAGTTGGGTTTAAACGGGCTGCATTCTCTAATGAAGCTGGTGCTGGTTCTGCGTCCATTGCTCACTCTGCAGTGAGAACAAAATATTCTGCCAGTGAAGGCTTGGTTGCGTTATTAGAACCGTTTATTGATACGGTTGTAATCTGTACCATGACCGCTTTGGTAATTATAATATTCAATTTTGGTGGATTTTTTGAATACGGAGACGCAACGGGAGCTGGAGTTGCTATCATTGATGGTGTAGCTTATGAAGGTTCTGGAATTACGGCGCAGGCATTTCATGAGTTCATACCCTATTCTAATATATTCTTGACTATCGCAGTATTCTTGTTCGCGGTTTCTACGATGATTTCTTGGTCTTATTACGGACTTCAATCCTGGAAATATCTTTTCGGAAGAGGAAAAACTATGGATATAGTTTATAAAGTTCTTTTTCTTATATTTATTGTTATCGGTGCGGCAGCAAATATGCAATCTATATGGGCCTTTTCAGACGCAATGATTTTTGCTATGATTTTCCCCAACATGATAGGATTGTTCTTCTTGTTCCCGGTTGTTAAGAAACAGCTTAAACGTTATTTGGAGGCTATTAAATTGAAGAAGGACGCTGTAGCGTAAAAATTATCATATATGAATTTAAAATCCCACTTTCGGTTCGATAGAAATCAGCAAAGTGGGATTTTGCTTTTATTATTATTGATAGTGGTGCTCATAGGATTTCTTTATTTTTATAATTTTTCAGAAGATGCCGTTTTCGATACCACTTCTGCGGAAGTAATAGCAGTTCAAAAAGAAATCGATTCGCTTAAATTGACCGAGATTGAAAACAGGAAGCCTAAATTATATCCTTTTAACCCAAATTATATTACAGATTTTAAAGCCTACACTATAGGAATGAAACCTGCTGAATATGATAGGCTGAAAGCTTTCCGAAGTGAAAAGAAATGGATAAATTCATCTGAAGATTTTAAGCGCGTAACAGGTGTTTCAGATTCGTTACTAGCTGTAATAAGTCCTTATTTTAAATTTCCAGAGTGGGTAATAAATAAAAAAAATAATTCGGAATATTCAGAAAATAAGAGCCAAAACAATTTCAGTAAAAAGTCTGACAATATTATAATGTCCTTTGCAAAGAAGACAGATTTGAATAGCGCTACTTCTGAGGAATTGCAAAGGGTAAATGGTATAGGAGAAGCATTGGGCAAGCGTATCGTAGAATTTAGGGATAAGAACAAGGGATTTATAAACGATGTGCAGCTAAATGCCGTTTATGGTCTTAACGAGTCAACAATTCAAAAAGTTCTACAGCAGTTTACCGTAAAAACCCCCAAACAGATTGCTAGATCCGACCTAAACAAAGCTACTGCTTCAGATATAGCAACAATTCCCGGAATATCTTTTGAAATGGGAAAGGAGATATGGCAGTTTAGAAAACTTCGCGGCCGCTTGGCATCTTTTGCAGAACTTGAAAAAATTGACGGTTTGACCGCGCAAAAATTACAGCTAATTCAGCTATATTTGTATATTGAATAAAAAATGGGGCTCCTTTTTTGTAATTTAATAATATAGCCTCGGTTTATTCGGAAATTTTAAACATATTTTATGAGTAAGATGTATTTTACGGAAGAGCACGATTTCTTCAGGAAAAGTTTTAGGGATTTTCTTGAAAAAGAAGTAGTTCCGCATATCGATAAATGGGAAAAAACAGGAACTATAGAACGATTTATCTGGGAAAAATTTGGCGAAATGGGCTATTTTGGTCTGGCCACTCCAGAAGAATACGGCGGCCTCGACCTTGATCTGTTTTATACTGTTATATTTTTAGAGGAGCTCCAAAAAATAAATTCTGGTGGTTTTGCAGCTGCAATGTGGGCACACGCTTATTTAGCAATGACACATTTAAATAAAGAAGGAAACCATGATCAAAAAGAAAAATATCTTAGCCCTAGTGTCACTGGCGAAAAAATAGGTTGTCTTTGTATTACCGAACCTTTTGGGGGATCAGATGTATCGGGTATGCGAACTACAGCCGTTAAGGACGGAGATCATTATATTATCAATGGCTCTAAAACTTTTATAACAAATGGTGTTTACAGTGACTATCTTATTGTTGCTGCCAAAACAAAACCAGAACTCGGGAATAAAGGTATAAGTATCTTCGTGATGGATCGTGATATACCGGGGATTTCAGCTACAAAGCTCGATAAACTTGGCTGGCGAGCTAGCGATACTGCTGAAATTGCTTTCGACAACGTTAAGATTCCCGCCGAAAATCTAATGGGAGAGGAGAATAAGGGTTTTCCGTATATAATGCAACACTTCGCATTAGAAAGGCTAATTATGGGTGTGAACGCTCACGCAAGAAGCGAGTTTGCGCTAGATTACACGATCCAGTATATGAAAGATCGTCACGCCTTTGGACAGTCTATTTCAAAATTCCAGGCACTTCGTCACAAGGTTGCTGATCTTGTAAGTGAAGTAGAAATGTGCAAGACATTTAATTATGTTACAGCTAAACGTCTTAACGATGGTGAATATGTTGTTAAGGAAGCTACAATGAGCAAATTGATCTCAACTAAGGTCGCAGATCAAGTAATGTACGATTGCGTTCAGTTTTTGGGCGGTTATGGCTATATGGAAGAATATCCTTTGGCGCGAATGCTTCGCGATAGCAGATTGGGACCAATTGGTGGCGGAACTTCAGAGATATTACGTGAGATTATTGCCAAAATGGTGATTGAAGGTAAAGAATATAAGCCAGCAACTTAGTTTATATTTATTTCTAGAAAAAACTCATAACTCATAACTCATAACTCATAACTTTTTTTATCTTTGCCATCCTAACGAGAGGAGGTGATGACACTATGTTAATAATACCAATAAAAGACGGAGAAAATATCGACAGAGCGCTGAAGCGTTTTAAACGTAAATTTGATCGTACAGGCACAATGCGCCAATTACGTTCAAGACAAGCTTTCTCGAAACCTTCAGTTGTAAGAAGGAAACAAGTACAAAAAGCTCAATACATCCAGAACCTAAGGGATCAGGAAGAAATCTAGTTTCCGCGAAAGCAAGACTTTATTTCAATAAATATAAATCCGCTGAAATTATTTTCAGCGGATTTTTTTCATGACTTATTTTGACGTACTGAGAAAATTAAAATCGTAGCTTTACAATATGCCTTTTACCAAATTTGTAGATTATCTAAATCTGGAGAAGAAATACTCTTCCCATACAGTATTGGCCTATAAAAAGGATTTAGAGAGCTTTTTCAATTTTGCTTCGGAAGAGTTCGGTTATTCAAAAGAAGCTATTAAAAATGTAAACTATTCGGTTATAAGAAGCTGGATAATAACTTTGGTAGACAATGGTATCTCAAACCGGAGCATAAACCGTAAAATATCATCATTAAAGTCATATTTTAAATTTCTTCTGAAGACAAAACAAATTGAAATCAATCCGCTTACAAAACACAAATCTTTAAAGACGGATAAGAAGGTGCAGGTTCCATTTTCAGAAAAAGAAATTGAAAACGTACTCGATCTATTAAATGAAACAAGAGATTTTGTAGGTACAAGGAATAAACTTATTGTAGAATTATTCTATTCTACGGGAATACGTCGTGCCGAGCTACTTAATCTAAAAACCCAAGACGTTTCGATTACCGGCAAAACAATAAAGGTGTTGGGTAAGCGAAATAAGGAGCGGATTTTGCCATTGTTACCGTCGGTTATCGAAACTATTAAAATTTATCTTGATTTTCGAGAAAGTTTAAACTTTTCGGAGAATTCAAATATCTTTTTTCTTACGGAAAAAGGGTCTCCTATTTACGAAACATTAGTTTACAGAATTATCACAGGATATTTTAAAAGTGTTTCTGAAAAGGTAAAGAAAAGTCCGCATATTCTAAGACACTCTTTTGCTACACATTTATTAAATGAAGGCGCAAGCCTAAATGCCGTGAAAGAACTTTTAGGTCACTCGAGTTTGGCATCTACTCAAGTATATACGCACAATAGTATAAGGCAGTTAAAGGATGTACATCGCAGTACACATCCAAGAAGTAATAAATAGTATATAATGGGCCGTGTTGTTTCAGTAAAAAAAATAGCGAATTTTAAGAAACTTTTTTTAAAATTATTTTGGAGAAATGATAATTTCTTCTACATTTGCAGTCCGTTAGAAATAGCGGGCTTTTTTATGCTGCGTTTTTTAGGCATGAAATCGTTAAAGGCCGATGTAGCTCAGCTGGCTAGAGCAGCTGATTTGTAATCAGCAGGTCGTGGGTTCGAGTCCCTCCATCGGCTCTTTTTTAATTCAAAATTAAAGTTCAATTTAAAAATTTGAATTATTATTGATTTTGAGATTGAAATTGGAATATTGAAATTATTTT
>Ga0115567_10002306_pt1 | contig 18871 bp, 20 predicted proteins | sample COGITO_mtgs_1204_2_FD_88679 | JGI IMG/M metagenome (GOLD analysis project Ga0115567, IMG submission 88679) | Pelagic marine microbial communities from North Sea - COGITO_mtgs_120412 | ecosystem: Environmental > Aquatic > Marine > Epipelagic | place: Germany:Helgoland, sampling site Kabeltonne... | reverse complement strand
TGCGCATCAGCCATCACATCCATTTGCGGGCTGAAACATGCTCGGAAACCTTGATCGAGGAGCTGGCGGAATTCGGGCCGCAGGATCGGATCGGCATCGTGTCGATGATGGATCACACGCCGGGGCAGCGGCAATTCTCGGACCTGCAGAAATACAAGGATTACGTTTGCGGCAAACACGGAATGCCCGCTGACGAGTTTGAGGCCTATGCCGCGTTTCTGTGCGGGCTGCACGACACCTATGGCGCGCAGCATGAGGCCGCAACGGTCGCCGCCGCACAACGGTTTGGCGCGACACTGGCCAGCCACGATGACACCACCGCAGCACAGGTCGCCGCCAGCCATGCGCATGGTGTGACGCTGGCGGAATTTCCAACGACAGTTGAGGCGGCGAATGCCTGTCGGGATGTGGGCATCCTGACTATCATGGGCGGTCCCAATCTGGTGCGCGGTGGTTCACATTCGGGCAATGTAGCGGCTGCGGAGCTGGCGCAGATGGATCGACTGGATATCCTGTCATCGGATTATGTGCCTGCGTCACTGCTGATGGGGGCGGTGCAATTGGGTGAGCTGTGGGGCGATTTCGCACGCGGGTTGGCCACAGTGACCAAGGCGCCTGCGCGCGCTGTCGGGCTGGGCGATCGCGGTGTTTTGGCCATCGGGCAGCGCGCGGATGTCATCCGCTTTGCCGTTATGGACGGTATGCCGGTGCTGCGCGGCGTGTGGGCGGCGGGCGTACAGGTTTCCTGAACGCTTGCTCCCCGCGGTTCGGGTGCGTAAACCGTGACGTAACGACATTTTGGGGAGGATCACATGCGTGCATTCGTATTTCCGGGGCAGGGCGCACAAACAATCGGAATGGGCAAAGCGCTCGCCGATGCGTATCCACAGGCCGCGCAGGTCTTTGAGGAAGTAGACGAGGCGCTGGGCGAAAAGCTGTCCGCCTTGATCTGGGAGGGGGACGCTGATGCGCTGACCCTAACCGCCAATGCGCAGCCAGCGTTGATGGCCACGTCTATCGCTGCCATGCGGGCTTTGGCCGTTGAGGGTTTTGATCTGAGCAGCGCGTCTTACGTGGCGGGTCATTCGCTGGGTGAATACTCGGCGCTGTGTGCGGCGGGTTCGTTGAGCCTGGCCGACACCGCGCGGTTGCTGCGCAAGCGTGGCGCGGCGATGCAGGAGGCCGTTCCGGTGGGCATCGGGGCAATGGCGGCGCTGTTGGGTCTGGATTTCGAGACGGTCAAGCTGGTCGCGCAGGAGGCTGCGCAGGGTGAAATCTGTCAGGCGGCGAATGATAATGACCCCGGTCAGGTGGTTGTATCTGGTCACAAGGCCGCTGTTGAGCGTGCGTGCGAGATCGCCAAGAGCCGCGGTGCCAAGCGGGCCGTGATGCTGCCCGTTTCCGCCCCCTTCCACTGTGCATTGATGGAACCCGCCGCCCGCGTCATGGCGGAGGCACTGGATGACGTGGATATCGCGCAGCCCGGCGTGCCGCTGATCGCCAACGTCACCGCGACTGCTGTGGATGAACCGACGCTGATCCGGTCCTTGCTGGTCGATCAGGTCACAGGGTCCGTCCGCTGGCGTGAGAGTGTCAGCTTTATGGCCGCGCAGGGCGTCACCGAAATTTGGGAGATCGGCGCGGGCAAAGCCTTGTCCGGCATGATCCGCCGCATTGATAAAACAATCGCGTGCAAGGCCGTCGGCACCCCCGACGACATCGCCGCATTGAAGGAGTAATCACTATGTTTGATCTGACAGGCAAAACCGCTCTGGTTACCGGCGCGTCCGGTGGTATCGGCGGCGCTATCGCCACGGCGCTGCACGCTGCGGGCGCAACCGTCGCGTTGAGCGGCACGCGTGAGGCGCCGTTACAGGAGCTGGCCACAACGCTGGGTGAGCGGGCGCATGTGCTGCCCTGCAACCTGTCCGATGCGGAGGCGGTGGAGGCATTGCCCAAGCAGGCGATCGAGGCGATGGGATCGCTGGATATCCTCGTCAACAATGCGGGTATCACGGCCGACAACATCTTTATGCGGATGTCCGATGATGAATGGTCGCGGGTGATCGAGGTGAACCTGACCTCCTCCATGCGGCTGTGCCGTGGTGTGATGCGCCCGATGATGAAGGCGCGCTGGGGGCGGATTATCAACATTACCTCTGTCGTCGGTGTGACCGGCAACGGCGGGCAGGTGAATTATGCGGCGTCCAAGGCCGGCATGATCGGCCTGACCAAATCCATGGCACAGGAAGTCGCATCGCGTGGAATCACCGCCAACTGCGTCGCGCCCGGATTCATCGAAACGGCGATGACGGAAAAGCTGAACGACAAGCAGAAGGATGGCATCCTGAGCGCAATTCCTGCGGGCCGCATGGGTACGGGGGATGAAATCGCATCTGCCGTGCTCTATCTGGCAAGCCAGGAGGCGGCTTATGTCACCGGCCAGACGCTGCACGTCAATGGCGGCATGGCGATGATCTAGGCCAAATTTGAAAGCCGTGCGAAAGCGTTTGCGCAACTGATAGGTTGTGCTATAGCCCGCCGCACACGGCCCGACGCCAGCCGCGCACATCATCGTGCCGGATTGTCATGAGGGCCTTTTTCCGTTACGGCGGAACCATCGCTTGGTGTTAAAACGCACTGGGAACCTGTCGGATAGGGCGTACCCCTTCCGATCCGAAACGAGGAATATGAATATGAGCGACATTGCAGTTCGCGTGAAGAAGATCGTCGTCGAGCACCTGAGCGTCGAAGAGGACAAAGTGACTGAGAACGCGTCGTTCATCGACGATCTCGGCGCAGACAGCCTCGACACAGTCGAGCTGGTCATGGCGTTCGAGGAAGAGTTCGGGATCGAGATCCCCGATGACGCCGCTGAGACGATCCAGACGTTCGGCGACGCAGTCAGCTTCATCAAGGGCGCGCAATAACAGCGACCGCCTGATGGCTATGAAAGGCGCGTTCCCGCAAGGGGGCGCGCCTTTTGCGTTTTGGGGTCTGCGGTGGAAGTGACGATTTTTGTTAATTTTTCCCATTTTGGCCTGAAATATCTCCCTGCGGCACACGCATCTGTGCCTCACGCGTATCCGTCCCTTGTCGCACCCCCCTTGGGAACGCTATATCCTATGGTAACAAAACGATGAGGAGAGCGGGCATGCGGCGTGTGGTTGTGACCGGACTGGGAATGGTAACTCCTTTGGCCTGCGGGGTTGAGGAAACGTGGAGCCGTCTGCTGGACGGGCAATCGGGCGCTGGTCCGATCACGAAATTCGATGCGTCGAATCTGGCGACCAGGATCGCCTGCGAGGTTCCGCTGGGCGACGGCACCAATGGCACCTTCAATCCTGATGATTGGATGTCACCCAAGGATGCCCGCAAGGTTGATACCTTTATTCTGTACGCCATGGCTGCGGCTATTCAGGCGGTAGAGGATTCCGGCTGGAAGCCCGAGGATATCGAGGATCAGGTCCGCACCGGCGTTATGATCGGGTCGGGCATTGGCGGGCTTGAGAGTATTGCGGAAACAGCATTGCTGCTGAAGGAAAAGGGACCGCGCCGCGTTTCGCCGTTCTTTATTCCGGGGTCGCTGATCAACCTGTGTTCGGGCCATGTTTCCATCAAATACGGATTCCGCGGACCGAACCACGCGGTTGTCACAGCCTGTTCGACAGGCGCGCACGCGATTGGCGATGCGTCACGCATTATCGGTTTTGGCGATGCGGATGTCATGGTTGCAGGTGGTGCGGAAAGCGCGATTTGTGAGCTGGGCATCGCTGGCTTCAACGCATGCAAGGCGCTGAGCACGGAATATAACGACACGCCCGAGAAGGCCTCGCGCCCCTATGACAAGGACCGTGACGGTTTTGTTATGGGTGAGGGAGCTGGTGTTGTTGTGCTGGAGGAATACGAGCACGCGATTGCGCGCGGTGCGAAAATCTATGCCGAGGTTGTTGGTTATGGCATGTCCGGCGATGCCTATCACATCACCGCGCCTGCGGCGGATGGTGACGGGGCCTATCGGTCCATGAAGGCGGCGATCGAGCGTGCGGGTCTGACGCCTGCGGATGTGGATTACATCAACGCACACGGCACATCCACCATGGCGGATACCATAGAGTTGGGCGCTGTGGAGCGGTTGATGGGCGATGCGGCCAGCAAGGCGACGATGTCATCTACCAAATCAGCCACCGGACACCTGTTGGGTGCGGCGGGCGCGATCGAGGCGATCTTTGCTATTCTGGCCATCCGCGATCAGGTGGCCCCGCCGACCATCAACCTCGACAATCCTGAGGTGGAAACGCCGCTGGATCTGGCACCGCTGGTCAAGCGGGAGCGGAAAATTGACGTGGCGCTGAGCAACTCGTTCGGCTTTGGCGGCACCAATGCTTCCGTACTGTTCCGTAAGGTCTGATTTATTATGATGCGTTCCGTTGTTTCGAACCTGTTCACGTTTTTGATCGTGGCACTGGCCATTGGTGCTGGCGCAATCTTTTGGGGGCAACGCACATTTGTGGCGCAAGGCCCGCTGGAGGAAGCCATTTGTCTGAGGGTTGCGCCCGGCGACTCGCTGGGTGTTGTGGCACAGCGATTGAACGGGGAGGGCGCGATTGCCAGCCCGACTTTGTTTCGCGTCGGGTCGAACTACACGGATCGCTCGGGCGATCTGAAGTTCGGCAACTATCTGGTGCCTGCAGGCGCGTCGATGGATGAAATCCTAGACAGTGTCACGCAGGGCGGCGCCAGCACATGTGGGGCTGAGATAAACTACCGCGTTGGTGTCACCGCCATTACCGCCGTTGCGCGTGAGCTGAACCCCTCCACCGGGCGCTACGAGGAGATCGCGGAATACGATCTGGTCGCGGATGAGGTGGTTATTCCCGAGGAATTTACAAGCGTGGCTGAGGGTGACGCCGTTCCCCGCTACCGCGTAACTCTGGCCGAGGGTGTGACCAGCTGGCAGGTGCGGGATGCGTTGCAGCGGATCGAGTTTCTGACGGGGGATGTTGAGGATGTGCCGGCCGAAGGCTCGCTGAACCCCAACAGCTATGAGATTCGCGAAGGTGACACGCGGGTTTCTGTGATCGAGAGGATGCAGGCGGCGCAGGACTCGGTTCTGGCGACTGCGTGGGCCGAACGTATGGATGAGCTGCCGGTGGATAGCGCGGAGGAGCTGCTGATCCTCGCCTCGTTGATCGAAAAGGAAACCGGTGTTTCGGCGGAGCGGGCGCAAGTGGCGTCGGTCTTCGTCAACCGCCTGCGGTTGGGGATGCGTCTGCAAACCGACCCTACGGTGATTTATGGCATCACCAATGGTGAGGGCGTACTGGGCCGTGGCCTGCGCCGCAGTGAGCTGGACGCATCGACCCCGTACAACACCTATGTCATCGACTCGCTGCCGCCGACGCCCATCGCCAATCCCGGGCGTGAGGCGATTATGGCTGCGGCGAACCCGGATGAGACGCCCTACATCTACTTCGTTGCGGACGGAACGGGCGGCCATGCGTTTGCGGAAACGCTGGCTGAGCACAATTCCAACGTGGCGCGCTGGCGCGAGATCGAAGCGCAGCGCAATTAAGCAGCAGATTCGCCGGTGATTCTGGGGCGCGTACCGTTTGGTGCGCGCCCTTTTCGTTGGGTGGTGATCTAAAGGTTAACGTGTTCAGGGCGATTTGCCGTTGTTTTACTGCGCAATCCAATTTTAATAGTTAACGTAAAGGTTAAAAATAAGTAAAGATACGTTTTATGCTTGACCAATCGAGCGCTGTCAGGCATAACTTGTTGCAAGCTGATAGAAGTGGGTAAGCGGCACGGGCAACCGGGGCCGCTCTTTTTATTTTCGCCAACAGCAGCGGTAATTTTAAACATGACATTTGAACTAGACGACCAGCCGGGTGGACCCGGCTGGAAGGTGGAGTGCGCCCTGACCGTATATCGGTCGATGGGGCGCGCCCTGAAAAACCGCATCCTGTTGCTGGAATCAGCAGAGCCGAGTGATGCGCTAGCCAAGGCGGTCGCGGATGAGCTGCGCACGCATCAAAAGGCTCTCCTGCAACTTTTAGAATACGAGGCAAAGGTCGATGGACGCAGTGCTACAGACGGATCTGGCGCAGGAGCGCCGCTCGACCTCGACGCCGCTCGAGACGAGCTTCGTGCGCGAATTTCTAAGCTCCGCGAGCGACGTGGAAATCGAGGAGTTGCTGGAGAGCCTGAGTGAGAACGCCCTACGCTCGCTAAGCTATCTGTTCGAGGTTTGGGCTATCGAGGGTCATCAGATCGCCCCCAAGGGCGACTGGACGACGTGGATGGTCATGGGCGGGCGTGGCGCAGGCAAAACCCGTGCTGGTGCCGAGTGGGTGCGAGGATTGGTCGAGGGGCCAACGCCGGATGCGGTGGGGATGTGTCGCCGTATCGCCCTGGTCGGGGAAACCTATGACCAAGCGCGGGATGTGATGGTGCTGGGCGATAGCGGTTTGATCGCGTGTTCGCCTGCGGACCGTAAGCCGCGCTGGATCGCCTCCCGCAGGGTGCTGGTGTGGCCGAACGGTGCGGAGGCGCAAGTCTTCTCCGCTTCGGACCCTGAGGCGCTGCGTGGGCCGCAATTTGACGGTGCGTGGTGTGATGAACTGGCCAAGTGGAAGAAGGGTCAGCACGCGTGGGACATGCTGCAATTCGCGCTGCGCCTTGGCGACGATCCGCGCTGCGTCATCACCACGACTCCGGCGCCGGGTGCATTGTTCGAGGAAGTGCTGGGTGAGGATGGTACTGTTGTGACGCAGGCGCCGACCTCGGCCAATATGGCAAATCTGGCGCCCGGATTTTTGAAGGCTGTTACCAAGAAATATGGCGGCACAGCGTTGGGACGACAGGAGCTGGACGGTGAGTTGATCAAGGACCTTCCCGGCGCACTGTGGTCGCGTGAGCGGATCGAGGCGGCGCGTGTGGCGCAGGCTCCGGCGCTGGAGCGGATCGTCGTTGCGGTTGATCCTCCGGTGACGGGTCACGAGAACTCGGACGCGTGTGGCATCGTGGTTGCGGGTTTGCATCGGGAGGCGGACAGCTGGAAGGCGGTTATCCTTGCGGATCTGAGCGTCGAGGCGGCTTCTCCCCTGACGTGGGCCAAGGCGGCGATTGCAGCGCGCGACGATTGGAACGCGGATCGGGTGGTTGCGGAGGTCAACCAAGGTGGCGATCTGGTCGAAAGCCTGCTGCGGCAGGTCGATCGCAATGTCAGCTACCGCGGGGTTCATGCCAGTCGCTCGAAACAGGCGAGAGCGGAGCCGGTTGCGGCGTTGTACGAGCAGGGGCGGGTGCTGCATGCGGGCAGCTTCCCCGCGCTGGAGGACGAGATGGCGGCGATGCTGCGGTCCGGATATTCCGGGCGCGGCTCACCTGACCGGCTGGACGCGTTGGTCTGGGCTGTGACCGATTTGATGCAGGATGCCGAGGCGGTTGTGAGCCGACCGCAGGTGCGCGGACTGTAGGCGCACGAAACATTTGAGGACGAAGAAAGGGGAGCCAGTCGGCTCCCCTTTTTGTTTGCAGAATTTGACGGGAGAAAGCGATGCTGGGTTTGTTCAAGAGGGAAGCCCCCGAGGTCAAGGCGAGTGCTGCGGGCCCCATGATGGCGTTCCACGGTGCGGGGCGTGCCATGTGGAGCGGGCGGGATGGGGCGACGCTGACGCGGGTGGGATTTACCTCAAACCCCGTCGGATTTCGCGGTGTAAAGCTGATCGCGGAAGCGGCTGCGGCGGTTCCGTTCGTGCTGGGCGATGCGGAGCGTCGATACGATGTGCATCCGGTGCTGGACCTGCTGGCGCGGCCCAATGGCGGGCAGGGTGCTGGTGAGTTGTTCGAGGCGTTTTATGGCCAGCTGCTGTTGAGCGGCAACGGGTACATGGAGGCGGTTGCCGGCACGGATGTTCCGATGGAGTTGCATGTGGTGCGATCTGACCGGATGCGCGTTGTGCCGGGTACGGATGGTTGGCCGGTTGGATATGATTACGCGGTTGGCGCAAAGAAACACCGGTTTTCAGCCGAAGCGATTTGCCATGTGCGCTGTTGGCACCCTACGGATGACCATTATGGCTTGAGCCCGATGCAGGCGGCGGCGACGGCGGTGGATGTGCATAACTCGGCCTCGAAATGGTCCAAGGCGCTGCTGGACAATGCGGCGCGGCCCTCGGGGGCAATCGTGTATCGCTCGGCAGAGGGGGCGGGCGTTTTGGGAGCGGATCAATATGATCGCCTCAAGACGGAGCTGGAAGGCCAGCATCAGGGCGCGGCGAATGCCGGACGGCCGATGCTGCTGGAAGGTGGCCTTGATTGGAAACCGATGGGATTTTCGCCCTCGGACATGGAATTCCAGAAAACCAAGGATGCCGCGGCGCGCGAAATCGCGCTGGCCTTTGGTGTGCCGCCCATGCTGCTGGGTCTGCCCGGTGATGCGACCTACGCGAATTATGCGGAGGCCAATCGCGCGTTTTATCGCCTGACGGTTCTGCCGCTGGTGGGCAAGGTTTCCGGTGCTTTGTCGCAGTGGCTGCCGGGCATGGCTGGCACGCACTTGAAGCCCGATCTGGACGGTATTCCCGCCCTTGCGTTGGAGCGTGAAGCCCAGTGGCGGCGCGTGTCGGATGCGGATTTTCTGAGCGAGGACGAAAAGCGTGGCTTGCTCGGGCTGCCGCCGCGTGCGGTTTGACGGCGCGCACGCCCGGCTCCCGGTTTTTGTATGAGCCGTTTGATGCGACGAGCGCACGGGTCGAAACGCTGGAACGGGTGAGCGAGGAACGCTGGCTGGCGCTGGAGCGTCGGCTGGGCGGGATCGAGGCGCTGCTGGACCGTATGGAGCGGCGCATGTGGATGGCCGTTTACGGCGTGGCTGGCACGGTGGCGGCGCAGGGGCTGTTTCTGGTCATGACAGGTGGTCTGAACACCACCTGACAACCGATTGTTTTCAAAAGGAGAGTTTGAATGACAGGATATGATCCGGCGAATGTGCTGGAAACGAAGTTCTGCGGGCTGGGCGATGCGCCTGCGCTGGACGGTGATGCCACGATTGCGGGCAATGCCTCGCTGTATGGCATTGCCGATCAGGGCGGCGACATCGTTCAGAAGGGCGCGTATGGCCGCGCTCTGGAGCGATTGTTCGCAAAGGGGCGGACCGTCAAAATGCTGTGGCAGCATGATCCCAACACGCCGATCGGTGTTTGGGAGGCGGTTGAGGAGGATGGCACCGGTTTGCATGTGCGCGGTCGTATTTTGACCGAAGTGCAGGCGGGCCGTGAGGCGCTGGCGCTGCTCAAGGCCGGAGCTATTGACGGGCTGTCCATTGGATATCGCACCATCCGCGCGGAGAAATCCGGCGTGGGTCGGCTGCTGCACGAGATCGAGCTGTGGGAAGTGTCGTTGGTGACGTTCCCCATGCTCCCCGAGGCGCGGGCACAATCGAAATCCGAAGACACGGATGACGATGTGCTGGCGACGAGCCTCGCGTCCTTTTTTGATGACGCGGCGGCACTACTGGCCTGATTGGCCGTCTTTTTACTGAAGCAATTTCAAGGATGGATTGATGCACGACATCGACACCAAATCAGGCGCCCCAGCGCGTGACGTGAAGGCGGCCATGACTGGCTTTCTGAGCGAATTCAAGAATTTCCAATCCGACATTCAAACAAAACTTATGGAACAAGAGAGCCGTTTGACCATGATGCAGACCAAATCCTCCCGCCCCGCCCTGTCCGTTTCTGCCGATGTTGAGGTTCCGCACCAGAAGGCGTTTTCCGCCTATCTGCGCTCGGGTGATGATGATGGCCTACGCTCGCTGGGTGTTGAGGAAAAGGGCATGTCCACGCAGGTTTCGGCCGAAGGTGGCTATCTGGTTGATCCGCAAACCTCGGCCACTGTGCAGAGTGTTTTGCTGGGTGCGGCCTCGCTGCGCTCGGTTGCGAATGTGGTCAATGTCGAGGCGTCCGCCTTTGACGTTCTGGTCGATCACAACGACACCGGTGCTGGCTGGTCTGATGAGACGGCAAATGCGGGTGAGACTGGCGCGCCGCAGTTGGAGCGGATTTCGATCCCGTTGCACGAGCTGTCGGCAATGCCCAAGGCGTCGCAGCGTTTGCTGGATGACAGCGCGTTCGATGTCGAGGGTTGGTTGGCCAATCGCATCGCGGACAAGTTTGCGCGCGCTGAGAGCGTGTCCTTTATCGCCGGTGATGGCGTCGGCAAGCCGCGCGGTATCATGAGCTATGCGACCATCGCCAACGACGTTTGGGCGTGGGGTTCGCTGGGCTATGTGGCCACGGGTACGGATGGTGATTTCTCGATTGCTGATCCGGCGGATGCCATTGTCGATCTGGTCTATTCGCTGGGTGCGCAATACCGCGCCAACGCGACCTTCGTGATGAACTCCAAGACCGCCGGTGCGGTGCGTAAGATGAAGGACGCGGACGGTCGCTTCCTGTGGTCCGACACCTTGGCAGCGGGTGAGCCTGCGCGTCTGATGGGCTATCCCGTGCTGATCTGTGAGGACATGCCTGACATCGCGTCCGGCACCACGGCGATTGCGTTTGGTGATTTCGCCAACGGCTACACCATCGCGGAACGCCCTGACATGCGCATCCTGCGCGACCCGTTTTCGGCCAAGCCTAACGTCCAGTTCTTTGCGACGAAGCGTGTGGGCGGGGATGTCAGTGACTTTGCTGCGATCAAGCTGCTGAAGTTCGCGGCCAGCTAAAACTGCGCTGATTGTTTGAGGAAAGGGCCTGCGTTCGCGCGGGCCCTTTTTGTATCCGACCGGGCGGGAGACACCCCAATGATGATAACGGAACGCAACGGGCCAGCCCGCGTGCCGGTGGAGATCCGCGATTTCGCGGACCACCTGCATTTGGGCACCGGGTTCGAGGATGACGGCGCGCAGGATGCGATGCTGGAAATGTATTTGCGCGCGGCCACCAGTGCCGTTGAGGCGCGCATTGGTAAGGCGCTGATCTCACGCAGTTTGCGCATGGTGCTGACCAGTTGGCGCAATGATGCGCAGGGCGTTCCAATCGCGCCTGTCGTGTCGCTGAGCGAGGTTCGTGCCATTGATGCGGCGGGCAACGCGCGGGTGATTGTGGGCGTAAAACTGCGGGTGGATGCGCATCGACCTGTTCTGTTGGGCACCGTGAACGTCCCCACAAACGGTCAGATCGAGGTGGATTTCGAGGCGGGCTACGGCCCGGAGCCTGCCGATGTGCCTGCGGACCTGCGTCATGCGGTGATGCTGTTGGCGGCGAGTTATTACGAGAACCGGTCTGGAGGGCAGGAGCATTGGCCCTTCGGCGTGCTGGCACTGCTGGATGCCCATCGTCCGGTGCGTCTATGAGCGGTGCGGCCCCGGTTCTGGACCGGGAGATGGTGCTGGAAACCCGCGCCATGAGGCCGGACGGCGGTGGTGGTCTGATGGAGGGTTGGCAGGCGCTGGGGACGTTGTGGGCAGCGATCGAGCGGCCTGCGGCGCGGCTGGTGCGTGAGGGCGCGCTGGAGGTGTCTACCATTCGGGTGCGGATCATCCTGCGGGCTGCGCCTGCGGGACGATCACGACGGCCCGTGGCAGGCCAACGTCTGCGCATGGGCGACCGTGTGTTTCGCATCATGGGCGTGGCCGAGTACGACAGCGCCGCGCATTACCTGCAACTTTGGGCTGAGGAGGGCGGAGCATGAGTGTCGCGTTTTCATGGCCGCTGCAACAGGGCTTGTATTGGGCGCTGAGCGCGGCCCCTGCGATTACCGATCTGGCTGAAATCCTCGACGCGAGCAGTGATCCGGTGGCGGGCGATTACGTGTCCATCGGTGAGGAGCAGGTGCGTCAGCGCGGCCCCGGTTTGAGCCAGCATGATGTGGTGATCGAGGTCCATTCACCCGCTCTAGGGTTTGCCCGTGCGAAGGCAATTGCGGCGGCGGTAGGTCAGGTTTTGCTGGCTGCGCCCCCTGCTGTGACGGGGGCGACGGTGACTGATTTACGGTTCCTCAAGGCCCGCGCGCGGCGATCCAAGGGCACGGAACGGCGGCTTATTACGCTGACCTTCCGCATTCTGATCGACGCGAACTGATCGTTTCAAGGCATTCATTTTATAAGGAATTTAGACATGGCCACTCAGATGGGCAGAGACCTGCTGATTAAGATTGATATGACCGGTTCCGGCGGGTTTGAAACAGTGGCGGGGCTGCGGGCCAGCCGCATTTCGTTCAACGCGGAAACGGTGGATGTCACCACGTTGGACAGTGTTGGCGGGTGGCGTGAGCTGCTGGGCGGTGCGGGTGTACGCTCCGCTGCGCTGTCTGGGTCTGGTGTGTTTCGCGATGCGGATACGGATGCGCGGGCGCGGCAGATATTTTTCGACGGAGAGGTTCCGAACTTTCAAGTTGTCATCCCTGATTTCGGCATCATCGAAGGCGCGTTCCAGCTGACCGCGATCGAGTATTCCGGCGAGTATGACGGTGAGGCGGTTTACGAGATGTCGATGGCCAGCGCGGGTGCGTTGAGCTTCGTTCCGCTGTGAGCAAGAAGCACGCGAACCCGCATCGGGGGGAGGTTGCGCTGATCCTCGACGGAAAGGCGCATGTGCTGCGCCTGTCCTTGGGGGCGTTGGCGGGGCTGGAGGCGCGGCTGGGTGCGGACAGCCTGACGGAGCTGGTCGCCCGATTTGAGGGCGGTACGTTCCGTGCGGCTGATCTGGTCGCCCTGCTGGAGGCCGGTGGTGCGCCTGCGGGCAAGCTGGCCACGGCGGCGGTTGACGGTGGGCCGTTGGAGGCTGCGCGGGTTGCTGCGCGGCTGCTGCGCCTGACCTTTGCTGGTGTGCAATCTGAATGATCGACTGGACGGCGTTGATGCGGCTTGGCCTTCACGGGCTGCGCCTGACCCCCGACCAGTTCTGGGCGCTGACGCCTGCGGAGCTGTCGCTGATGGCGGGGCTGGATCCGCGGGCGGCGCCTGCCATGGCGCGTGACCGGCTGGCAGAGCTGAGCGCGCTTTACCCTGATGAAAGGCGATCCGAATGAGTGAAATCAACGAAGTGCAGGAGCTGTTTGCGGATGTGGACTCCTCCATCGCGTCAACCGAGGCGGTGGTGGAGACGTTCCGCCGTGAGCTGGACGCCACGGGCCGCTCGCTGGAGAGCGCCTCGGCCGGGGTGGCGGGATTGGACCGCGCCATGGGCAAGGGGCTGCGCGGGGCGTTTGACGCGCTGATTTTTGACGGGGCGCGTGCATCGGATGCGCTGCGCCAGTTGGGGGCGACGATCAGCTCATCGATTTTGGATCAGGCGTTGAAGCCGGTGCAAAACGCGGTCGGTTCGTCGTTGAGTGGACTGGTGCAAAAGGGGCTGAGCGGGCTGATGCCCTTTGCCGATGGTGGGGTCATGTCGGGTGGACGGCCCACGGCCTTTGCCAAGGGGGGCGTCGTCAACGGTGCAACCAGCTTTCCCATGCGCGGCGGTATGGGCCTGATGGGTGAGGCCGGGCCGGAGGCGATCATGCCGCTGACCCGTGGCGCGGACGGTGCGTTGGGCGTCAAGTCTGCGGACGGCGGCGGTTCGGTCAACGTGACGATGAATATCTCGACGCCCGATGTGGAGGGGTTTCGACGGTCCCGTACGCAAGTTGCTGCTGAAATGTCGCGCGCGCTGTCGCGTGGCAAGCGGAACATGTGAGCCGCTGCTGATGCGCGCGCCTGTGCGCACATCCCATCCCTGAACAACCCAAAATGAATGGAGCAAGCCATGAGCTTTCACGAGGTACGGTTTCCGGTCAACGTCAGTTTCGGATCGACCGGCGGGCCTGAGCGGCGGACCGAGATCGTTACGTTGGCCAGTGGTCATGAGGAGCGCAACAGCCCGTGGGCGCATTCGCGCCACCGTTACGATGCAGGGCTGGGAATGCGGTCGCGTGATGATCTGGAGGTTGTAATCGGGTTTTTCGAGGCGCGTGCAGGACGGTTGCACGGGTTTCGCTGGCGCGATTGGTCTGACTGGCGCTCGGCCCCCTCGGCACACGATATCGAGGCGTTCGATCAGGATATTGGTGTTGGTGACGGGGTAAGCGCGGCGTTTCAGTTGAGCAAAACCTATCTGTCCGGGCCAGCGTCCTATGTACGGCCGATCGAGAAGCCCGTTGCCGGAACCTTACGCCTCGGCGTTGGCGGTGTGCAGGTTTTTGACGGGTTTGCGTTGGATACGGCGACCGGCATCGTCAGCTTTGACGAGCCACCACAGGACGGGGCGGTGATCTCCGCCGGATTCGAGTTTGATGTGCCGGTGCGGTTCGACACCGATTTGATCGAAACGTCCATGGGGGGATTCGAGGCCGGTGAAATCCCGTCTGTGCCGATTGTGGAGGTACGGGTCTGATGCGCGATATTCCACAGGAAATGCAGGCGCGGCTGGACAGTGGTGCCACGACCATGTGCCGCTGCTGGCTGGTTACGCGCAAGGATGGTGTAACGCTGGGCTTTACCGATCATGACCGTGCCTTGGTTGTGGAGGGGGTACGCTACGCCGCTGAAACGGGGTTGAGCGCGGGGGCGCTAGATCTGGCCACCGGCCTCAGCGCGGATAACGGTGAGGTGCTGGGTGCGCTGAGTGCGGATGCCATCCGAGAGCAGGATATCGCGGCGGGCCTGTATGACGGGGCCGAGGTTAAGCAGTGGTTGGTGGACTGGCAGCGCCCCGACCTGCGCGTGGCGCTGTTCACGGGACGCATTGGTGAAATCCGCCGTGGGCAGGGGGCGTTCGAGGCGGAGCTACGCTCGCTGGTGGATGATCTGAACCGGCCTGTCGGGCGGGCCTTGGGGCATGATTGCGATGCGACCTTGGGCGATGCGCGTTGCGGTGTTGATGTGGCCGATCCTGCGTGGCGCACGGATGGTAATGTCATTTCAGTCGATGGGGCCGGTGCGCTGATTGTCAGCGGGTTGGCGGGCTATGCGCCTGCATGGTTTTCACAAGGCGTTGTGACGTGGACGACGGGTGCAAATGCAGGCACGCGGTCTGCGCTGCGCCATGACACGTTGCGCAATGGCGTGCGTGTGTTGGGGCTGCGGACAGGTGCGGCGTTCGCGGTCGCGGCGGGTGACACGTTTAGCATCGTCGCGGGTTGTGACCGGCGGGCGGAAACCTGCCGCGCCAAGTTTTCAAACTTTCTGAATTTTCGCGGCTTTCCCCACATTCCGGGTGAGGACTGGCTGACGTCTTATCCCAATCAGGGGGAGGTGCATGATGGCGGATCGTTGCGCAAAGGGTGAGCTTGTTGTTGCCGAGGCCCGTGGGTGGATCGGCACGCCGTATCAACATCAGGCAAGTGTTCGCGGGGCGGGTGCGGATTGCCTGGGGCTGATCCGGGGGGTCTGGCGTGCGTTGATCGGGGGGGAGCCTGAGGAAATGCCCGGGTACACCCCCGACTGGTCCGAGGTTGATCGGGTCGAGCGTCTGCATGACGGCGCCGCGCGGCATCTGATCCGTGTTGCACACCCCTATGCGGCGGGTGATGTGCTGCTGTTTCGCATGAAGAGGCAGGCAGTGGCCAAGCACTTGGCGATCCTCAGCGATATGCGGCCAGACGCCCAACGGATCATTCATGCCTATTCGGGGCATGGAGTTGTCGAAAGCCCGCTAGGCCCTGCATGGGCACGGCGGATTGTTGCGGGTTTCCGCTTTCCGGTTGGGAGAGATTAAATGGCGACGCTTTTACTGGCTGCGGCCGGCTCTGCCATTGGTGGGGCGGTTGGCGGCACGATTATGGGGATTACCAGCGCGGCGATCGGGCAAGCGGTGGGGGCGACCCTCGGCTCATTGATTGATCAACGTATTATGGGGGCTGGTGCCTCTGTCGTGGAAACGGGGCGTCTGGATACGTGGCGTGTGCAGGGTGCGCAGGAAGGCACTGCGCTGCCCTATATTGCAGGGCGCACGCGGCTGCCCGGTCAGATGATCTGGTCCACCCGGTTTTTGGAAACTGTCAGCACCTCAAAGGCGGGGGGCGGTAAGGGGTCCAAGCCCAAAGTCACGCAAACCTCGTACAGCTATTCCGTCAGCTTCGCTCTTGCACTGTGTGAGGGGCGTGCCACGCGCATTGGTCGTGTTTGGGCGGATGGTAAGCTGGTGGACCAGTCGGAGGTGGAGATCCGGTTTTATGACGGGTCGGACACGCAGATGCCGGACCCTGTGATTGCAGCGACTGAGGGTGCTGACGAAGCGCCTGCCTATCGTGGTACTGCCTACGTCGTGTTCGATGGACTGGATCTGACGAAATACGGCAACCGGATTCCTCAGATCAACGTTGAGGTGTACCGCCAGCCGGAGAGCGATCAACCAACGCTGCGCGACCGAGTGGAGGCTGTGGCCCTGATCCCCGGTACGGGGGAGTATGCGCTGGCGACGGAGCCGGTCAGCCTTGTCCATGGGCCGGGGAACTACGAGACAATCAACGTCAACAATGATACCGGCGCTGCCGATGTTACGTTGTCGCTGGAGCACTTGCAGGGGCAATTGCCGAATGTTCGCTCGACCCTGTTGGTCGCAAGCTGGTTTGGAACCGATCTGCGCGCTGGGCACTGTGTCATCAAACCGGGGGTAGAGCAGATGCTTGCCGATGGGGACCGGATGCCTTGGGCCGTTAATGGTTTGGCGCGGGGGGCGGGTCATGCCATTAGCCGGACCGGTGATCGCGTCAACTACGGTGGTACACCTGCGGACGGTTCGATCATTGAGGCGATCGGGGATCTGCGTGAGCGGGGCATTGATGTCACGTTCTATCCGTTCATCCTGATGGACATCGCGTCGGGCAATGGTTTGCCTGATCCGCTTGGAGGGTCAGAGCAAGGGGCGTTTCCGTGGCGGGGGCGCATTGTAGCAGAGGCGAATGGTACCGCGGCTGCGCGCAGTGAGATCGACGCGTTCTTTGGCCCTGCCAAGGCTGATGATTTCGTCGTGGCTGGTGAGGTTGTCAGCTATTCCGGCAGTGATTTCGGGTTTGCGCGTATGATCCTGCATTACGCCCACCTGTGTAAGGTCGCAGGGGGGGTGGCTGCGTTCTGTGTAGGGTCCGAGATGCGGGACCTGCTGCAAACGCGCGATGATACCGGGGCTTATCCCGCCGTCGCGCGTATGATTGAGCTGGTGGCAGATGTGCGCGCTGTGCTGGGAGCGGACGTAAAGCTGAGCTATGCGGCCGATTGGTCTGAATATTTCGGTCATCACGATGGTGACGATGTGATCTATCACCTCGACCCGCTGTGGGCAGATGCGAACGTCGATTTCGTTGGGATCGACAATTACATGCCGCTCAGCGATTGGCGGGCAGGTGACAGCCATCTGGACGCACAGGCCGGATGGCGGGCGATCTATGACCCTGAATACCTCAAGTCGAATATCGAAGGGGGGGAGGGGTATGACTGGTATTACGCCAGTGACGCTGATCGTGACGCGCAAGTGCGCACGCCCATTGTGGACAGTGCCTATGGTGACGATCATGTGTTTCGCAATAAGGACATTCGCAATTGGTGGGGAAGACCGCATTTCGATCGACCGGGGGGGGTACGCTCGAACCTGGAGACCGCATGGGTTCCACGATCAAAGCCGATTTGGTTTACGGAGTTCGGATGTGCTGCAATCGACAAGGGGACCAACCAGCCCAACGTATTTCGGGATGCGAAGTCGAGTGAGAATGCGGTTCCGCATTCTTCGACAGGAGCGCGGGATGATTTCATCCAGCATCAGTACATCAACGCGGTTCTGGAGTATTGGACCAGTGAGGGCGTCAATCCGGTATCCGAGATATACGAGGAGCCGATGTTGCGCATGGATCGCGCGCATGTGTGGGCGTGGGATGCCCGCCCGTGGCCTGACTTTCCCAATCGTGTGGGGCAATGGTCGGATGGGGTGAACTTTGGCACCGGGCATTGGATTTCGGGTCGTCAGGAAATGGCGGTTCTGGCCGATGTCGTCACGGAGGTTTGCGCACGTTCTGGCGTTACGGCGGTGGAAACCGCGCGTCTGTTCGGTGGTGTTGCCGGTATGGAAATGCGCGACGGGCAATCGGCGCGCTCCGGGTTGCAGCCGCTGATGCTCGCTTATGGCTTTGACTGTCGTGAGCGGGACGGGGTCCTGCACTTCTTTAGTCGTGACGGGTTGGTGGATGCCGATTTGAGTGACTTGGACGAGGTTGAGGAGAGCGGTCCGCACAAGGTGCGTGGAGCATTGGATGAACAGCCGGACCGTGTGCGGCTGCGTTATATCCAGTCGGATCATGATTATCAGTCGGGCGCTGTTGAGGCTGCGCTGGATGCGGGGGCGCCGTTGCGTGCTGAAACCGCTGATTTGCCAATTGCGCTGGGCGCGGGGCAGGCGAAGGGCATCGCAGAACGGTGGCTGGCTGAGGCGCTGGTGTCGCGTGATGCGTTGCAGGTGGGTTTGCCGCCGTCGTTGTTAGCGATTGAGCCGGGTGATGTGATCAATCTGGAGGGATTGCGTTGGCGGATTGATCGCATCGAGGAGCGTGGTGCCCGTAAAATTGACGCCGTGCGGGTGGAGCCGGGTGTTTACGTGGCTGCTGATCATCCAGACCGGTTATTTGATGCGCCGGGATTGGCTGGGGTGGGTCCGGTGCTGTCCGAGATCATGGACCTGCCGTTGTTGCGTGGCGATGAGGTGGAGCATGCGCCCTACGTCGCTGCTGCCTCTACTCCGTGGCCAGGGCCGGTCAATGTGTTCCTGTCGCCGTCTGACAGCGGGTATGAGTTGGCAGGTCAGGTGGTGCGCGAAGCCTCGATCGGGGTGCTGACAGCCCCGCTGAGCGCGGGGCGAGCCGGAGTTTGGTCAGGCGGTGTCCTGCGGGT
>Ga0115567_10002303_pt1 | contig 18890 bp, 20 predicted proteins | sample COGITO_mtgs_1204_2_FD_88679 | JGI IMG/M metagenome (GOLD analysis project Ga0115567, IMG submission 88679) | Pelagic marine microbial communities from North Sea - COGITO_mtgs_120412 | ecosystem: Environmental > Aquatic > Marine > Epipelagic | place: Germany:Helgoland, sampling site Kabeltonne... | reverse complement strand
AGTCACATGAGCTCCACATTAGATCATGAGCTTCATGTGCACCCTCTCCACTTTCGTGGAAGTGGTCCCACGTGTGCCTCTTCACTAGGCGCGTGGGTTTATCTTCTTCCTTTGTGACTCAATACAAGCACACGCTTGTGGTCGCCCAGCCTCTCGGCTGTCTCTGATGCGCTGTACTGAAAGCGTGAAGACGAAGAAATGTGACATGTGGAATTCGATGAAAGAGTCTTTTTTGCTCGTTGCATTCGCCGAGCGTGAAAAAAGTAGTGCTCTCCACTGGTAAGCAGTATTGCCAGTACACTGTTTGCCAGTGTACTGTAATGGCAGGCCCAGCCAGTACCAGTTTATTGGCAAAAAAATAATTTTCGTTTTTCTTGCTCTTCTTTACGGCCGATGACTGTGTGTGGTTTTTGGCTCGAAACCTGTCCTTGCTCGTCCCCTGTTGCATCCTCTCTCTCCGTGCCCGCCTCTATGGCACTATCATTCCCGCTCTTCCCGCTCGTTGTCGTGAGACCTAACTTTCTCTCACGCTTGTAGGGACTTGAAATATTTTTGACCCAATGCGGCGTTGGCCGTTGCTTACCCGGGTATTCTCTCGTGAGTAGTCAAAAACAGCCATGCTAACACAAATTATGCTTCTCATGATCTCGAGTCAAGGCCCACGTGCGTACAGACCCGGCATACTGGTCGTCTGAAGTTAGAGCCCCTTACGCTTCCGCGTGATCCTACGCCTCTACAGATCCCCCGCCGCCCGATGAGGTCTAGTCTACTGCTTACACCATGTGCTCTTTGGTGCGTGCTGTGCACACTGACTTATCAGTATCTCTTCCATAACCTGTCTGTCTTGGGTGATCTCGCACATAATTTTGGGTGTGGTTCCTTCATTGCGTCGTTGCAGTCGGTGCGAATGAAACAGTTGAGGAGGCATACACTGAAGTTGGCACGCGCGACCGCTCGGGCGACTCGATGAGTGACGCCCAGCGCCACACACCGTCCGAGCCCAGTGCCAAGGACTACCCACGCCGATGGCACAATCAGTGTCGTAGGGGATGTCAAGATGTCGGCGGGCACCGTACGTGCCAAGCAATCATGAATAATCGGGTGCTTCTCACAGGAACAGGCTTCGACAGCGCTGCCGGGACGAACGCAGGGGCACACTGAGCTGAATGAATGGGTCACTACCGCGACGATTCCTGGGCGCCCAGTTAAAAAGAGAATGCGGAGCAGCTCTGAAGCCGGAAGTGACGGCTGGAGCGCCGGAGTAGAAAATGCAACAGCTGGCTGGTCGCACGAAATGCGCAGCCCAGGCCAATTCTCATCACGGTTGTCCCCCTCTTGCGAGGTTTCCCGCTCTTCTGTATCAGACATTCGCTCCTGAGTGATGAAGTGTGAGTTGCGATAGACCTAAGTGCACAAACAAGACAGAAGAGCCACGGTGGAGAGCTAGCATCTTGAGGCTGCCAGGTGTAGAATGCAAATGATTCGGATTTCTCCGGGCGAGGAAGGCTATCAGTGCTGGAACAAATGCTGAAAACGACTGGCAGGGGAATGATCGGATACCTGGCTTTTACGAGGCGCATCGTGCTCGACGATATTGGGAGACCCGCGGGGTACGCATATCGCCTATAATTTAGACCATGGGTATGGGACTCAGGATCTGAAACATTCGGGCCGTGGATATTCGTGCCGCCACCAATTTTGAGAGGAATTTGCAGAGAAGATGAGCTAACCGGATGGTCAGCAGGTATGCTATCCGCTTCGCTCGGACTAAAGAAGCCTCCATTCCGCGGCCGGGCTGAAGAAGCTGCAGGTCGATGGTCCGAGGCGCATACCCCAACGCGCACCTGCACACATTTTGCACTTATTCTGCCTCTCAGTTCGCGGAGACTGCAGAAATTCGGAACTTGGATATCTGTATCCGATGGCGCAGGAAATTTCCGCTCCACCGTCAGCTACGCACGTGCATAGCACGAGTGAAGCGCGCTTGCGACAGAGATGGCGGACGTCTAACCGTCTCGAGAGATGGCATGCCAAGACAAGCCCACTCCAATTTCTCTTTCCCGTCAGGCAGCTCCTGCAAAGGACCGCCGCACACGTCAGACAAAATTTGTGTGCAGCGTCTCACAATTTTCCTAGTCCGTCAAGGCAAAACCTTCTTTTGAACCTCATGCAAACAGGCCAACGAAGTGTCTCCCCTAGGGAAACGTTGAGACGCAAAACAACTCAACCCGAATACTGGATTGATGGCCCGAATACTGGATTGATGGCCCACCGTGAGCGTACGGAGGTAGACTTGGCCCTCTGATGAGACAGCAAGCACTGACAACGTCCAACTGCTTGAACACCACCAGAGACAATAACGTATTAGTTTCTCCGCTTTCGCTGCCAGCCGACACACTGAGCAAAAGTTCATGGCTACAGCGCGGCATCAATTGCTTGTCAGTTCAAAGTCATCATCGATATTCCCCCCACTGATCACGTTGCGGTCACCATACTTGAGGTCAGATGTGTAAGGGGCCGCAACGCCTCCAAGAAGCCTCACTCTTCCTTCAGTTTTGGTGCCTATCTCCGTATCATGCTCTGATTCTGATGTCCCTGCCTCGAAGACCAGCTTGTCCCTGACTTCTCGCACCAAAATGTCTGCTCCATCTAGGGAAGAGCCGGTCAAACGGTCCGCCTTGCGGATGCTTCGACCACGTGGTGGTAGCGGGGCTCGGTGCACCGTCCATCGGCAGCCGTCACACGGCCCAGCAACCCCAGCCTGCCTTTCTCGCCCTGTCCAGCACTTCAATTCTGCGAGGTCTCCCCCAAGTGTTACCACCCAGAGCGTTCCGCCCGTCGCATCCTCGCAGGCTCCGCTGCGGTCCAGTGCTGGGCTGCGGCCAACATCCGTGTGTAAGATGTCTGCACCTACATAAATCTTACTGTCAAGGCTACGCGTGGGGTGTCATATGCGTTCGTTGGGGGAGAATAATGCCTGCTGGCCGCTCCGCCTGACGCAACTCCACCCTCTGCACCAATCTCTGGTCGGCCTCGGTGCGTCCATTGCCGCTGCACTTGGTCGTACTCCCAGACATCACCAGACCTCACACGTACCTGCCGCCTCAAAGAGCAATGACTTGGCAATGGATCATCAATCATCAAGGAATAAGTGTCAGTTTACCCGACGGTCCATGAACTCCTGAACCCTGGAAATCAAACGACAGCAATAACTTCTAAACCCGGACATTGTTCACTAAGATTCGGATCACGCCACATGATTTGTTTTAGGGTTTAGGGTTTAGGCCGCACCAGCACACCATCACGACGAACTTTCCTTGCGTCGAGCACCTCCATGACGTCTTCCCCTTTCAATTCTCCCTTCCCACCAGCGCCTTCCCACTGTGGACCCTCGGCCTGTCATTGGATAGGTGACACTCAGCTTCCATCTCCAACTACTGCAGGGACACGGGCTCGGAGGTTTGTCTTAGGTAGCGATTGGCGTCTTTTGCTGGGGACCATTACCTTCGTGCGGTGACTTCCATGGGACAAGTCGGACGACGCAACGTGTGCTTTGCGCCCCCCGTTTCTCATATATGTTTCACTGGCCTCGGCCTGCGGACCTGCAGCCCAATACTCAGCTTCCTTGGTTGCTGCTCTGCGTCCTGCTGTTGGTGGGCTACGTATTTATGAAACATACCTTTGTCATGAGTACAAGAGCCGCATGGTCGACCCAAATCGGTCCACTCGAAGCGATCTGCGTGCATCCACGCCGTTGCACTCACCTGCTCGTTTCCGAACTCAGCGCCCCGAGTCATGTATTGTCCTTCACCATGCCTGCGCTGCCTTGCACTTAGACTTGGCAAGCGCACGCCAAAAGGCCTCACCTCTCGCTGTAATAAGCGACCATCCACCGTGGCCGCAAAGAGGCACTCTGCGCTAACACCACCTTGTGAAGCACGTCCATCTACTTTCGTCACTGCTTGAGCCCCAGGCCTGAGCTTTGCAGGTGCATTACTGTGAGGTACCCACCTGTATCCCATAGGCACATTCAGCCACCCGTGTGAATGCGGTCCATTACACAATGTCAAAGCGTCGGCAGAGATTCGACAGCGACGCATGAGGGTGAACTGGGACCAGAGCGAATCGCCGGTGGCTGTACGCTGGAAAAGATGTCCATCGTTTCCCACTGCGAGGATGCTGCCGCTCGGTGCCGCGGTGAGCGCCTCAAGCTTTCGTCCGGCCGGGCCACGATGAGAAACCCACTTTGGCCTTCGCCAGTGACTGGCGTTCCACCGGTCCAACGTTGGTAGCCGGCCCCCAGGCAGCAGTCGCACACCTGAAGCATGCAGCCATTCATCAGTGCTCGGACAAACAGCGAACCAATGCTGCCAGGAGATCCTTCTGGGGGTATCACTCACCCGCAACCACATTCAACTCCAAGACACTTCCACTCTCACTCATCAGCCAAAGAGAACCGCCGTCACCCACATAGCCCCTCTCGTCCCATGGGGCATGTTGTCCCCACCCGTCATCCGTAGTCGTGGCATTGAATCGAAGCAATCCCGTTACCTGCACCTGCCCCACCCGGCAAATCCCCTCAACCCTATCTTCGATTTGAACAAGGAGCGCTTCAGCCCCAAACCTCTCCCGGGCGGTGGGCCTCATGCCCACCGCCCCTGACCAAATTGGAAGCTGTTCCAACATTGAAAATTCACTCCCCAGCGCTTCATCCCCGCCCAACACCCCGGCCCCAACTCGGCTACCTGTAGCTGCCACTACCTGTTCGCACGCCCACGGTAAGGCCTTCGAGAGGCTAACCACCACCATCACAGAAAAAAACAACACAGGTTTCGTGGGCCCTGTGGCTGCGTTATGAGTCCTGGGCTGACTCGGACCCCCGCTCGGCGGAGGGCTGTGGCTGGCCCCAGAGAGACGCTCCAGCCGCCGAACCATCCTCCGACCCATCGGCGCTGCACTAGCGCACCGTCATCCCTCACAACCAACACACCACCGCCGGTAGGCGCTTCCTTTGCCCCACCGCATATACAATACCACCCCTCCTGCGTGCAGGTCTCGCGCCGCTGCTTCTTGCCTCCATCCTCGGCAATGCGCACGCTGCGTGCGGGTGATACTTGCTTGGGGGGCTTTCCGTGCTCAACCCAGGTGTATCCCTCGCCAGCAACCCGACGAAGCTCTGACATACCTCCCTGCTCAGTGACTGCCACCACAGATCCGAATTCGACAGCTAGACCCAGCCCTGCTGCTACTCGCCCGCCTTCAGGATGCCCGTGCTCTCGCCACTCCCAGCGAGGAGCAGCAACATCTCCTTTTCGCCGCAGCTCTAGCACGCACCCGCCACGGCTCCGCATCATGAATGCAGCAGTACCTTCATGTGCGCCTCCCGCATCCACCACAACGGCGGTCTCTGCTTCAACCTGTCGGCACAAATCCACGCCTCTCTCTTAGTAGAGGCGTCCTGTTCATGCTCACAGTCCCCCGTCACATTCAGGAGATCTGTCGCAGTACACTACACCTGAGTGCCTTGCGGCGGGGGAGGCACGAGGGCCCAGCGGCCTGAAGGGAGGTCGAGCTCTGCAACTCTCTCTCCTCGTTCCAGCACCACCAACACTCGTGACCCCCCCGCTGAGTGACCCGCATCGAGGACCCCCTCAACTCGTAGACCTCCTGGTGACCCATGCTCCTGGCCATCCGCCCCGTTGGTGTCACTGTCTTCATGCGCCCGATGTTTCAACTGAAATGAGACAATCGGAGGTTGACCCCTTGGGGCCTTTCAAGTGTTGTCTCTCAAATTCAACGACAGCCTGAATAGAATTGAGGCTAAGACTCCCCAATTTGCCTTGGACGCAGGCAACACGCCTGCATGCGCACTCTCTTGCCGAGCAGCTGCATGGGCGAAGGCACCCCGAATTCGATCAATGCACCCTTCCGCGCGAACCATACCGATGCGCCGGTTTGTCCAGCCTGGCATCCCCGAGCGACAGTCAGTCGCCCCACCTCCGAGGCCAGGCCGACACTGCATTGCCAAGGAGTGACTGTTCGTTGGACCCAAATGAATCTGCGGAAACGCGGCTCACCTGCCCTTTGCCGAGACCTTCTACACGTCCCGCACCGTCGGCTGTTTCGATGGCGATCCAGATACCACCGGCGAAGCCCCGCGTCGCGCTATGCACCCGCTGTAGCGCAGCCCCTCCCTCATCTTCGCAAACCACAACATCGTCCTCTGCCACATTTCCCAGCACACCGACACATCCTAACAGCCGTATCGCGCCAGCAGGTCGTGGCACCTGCTGCCACTCCCATAGCCCCGAATCCACGGCCGCCGGTTCGGCCGGGGTCGAACCTGCGAAGCGGTCCCTGATTACACCGCCCCTCCGGTTCACCCCCTCCACCAGCACCGCTTCTCCCCGTGCATCGCGCATCTCAATCAATATCAACCCATTGCGCACCAGCAGGACACTTCCCTTCTCTTGTCCCGCACCACACCATCCTTCCAGGCTCTCAGAGTCCTCCAAACCAACCTCACCAAGAGTCTGGCAACGCACATCCCCTTGGACACACCCATGCTGCCTGTCTCTAGTGACCCACCGCCATTGACCTATACTGCCCCAATCGCTGCCTCTTTGTTCCGTGCCATCGAACAACGGAGAGGCAGGTGCGGGGGAGTGCGGAGTCATCGACTCTGGTGGAGGCGCAAGTGAAGCCTGGTTCGGGAATGGCGAAACAGGAAATGCATCCGGAAGTGCCGGTTGCATCTGGATCACCTCAACCGGTACAAGCGCCCGATTCCACTGCATAGGGCAGTAGCACCGCTGGTCAGAGCTTTGGGAATGACATAGTCTGTCTAGGAAGATTGTAGTGCACGTCGCCTCACTATCACCGGGACACACCGTACCTGACTCCAAGGACCAAATGGTCGACTGCGTGGACCCTGTATCACGGATCGCGTGTGCCAACGTGCCTGGCTTTCGTCCCACGCCCACAATTCCCTCGAGTTTTCTTGTTGTGCAATTTTTGAAAGTTCAGAAGTTCGTTGTGCGTCAATCCACTCTGATGGTGTTGGCCCATACTTCTGCTGCGAATGTACCTGCGTACGCCATGATTTGAGGTAGCGTACTCAAGCGGCTATCCGAAAGTGGTGCGTGACTTTGTATCCCAGCTTCATGAAACTTGGGGCCAACCTGGCTGAGCCCTACGAGCAACAGCACACACGAACCCATCATTCTCGAGACATGGAACGACTGCATGGTTCGTGGTTGCTTTTCAAGACCATTCTGTAGACCGGGGGTCTCCAGCATCCCTGCTAGGAATGAAGGGTGGGGAGCCCGCCGTCGCTCGACTGCGTCTCCCCTCGTTTGGGCTCACACCACACTCTGCAGAGACCTTCATCAAAAGTAACATGGTGGGAAAAAGTCAATAGAGCGATTTAGAGCTCAGCGGCGACCAACACAGCGCGGGATGGTCACACCCGCTCTCGCGTTTCCGAACAAAGCAGTAACCATTCCCGCAGTTCATGCGTTGCTGATCTGCAAGCCTACTGTCCGTTTACAATTGGATTCGTTAAGCCTAGAGGGCGCTTCCCGATTCCCTGAAGCCACCGGCTGCTGATTTGGAACAGCCCGGGGGTCTGTGGCGAGCTCCAAGTGAGCATTCTCTGGTTGCTCAGGTCAAATTTTACAACGATCATCATTGGATGGGAGAATCGCAAGGTTTTTGGAGCGCGAATACCCCGGTTGGTGACCGATCCTTTAGATTTTTTCCCCAGAACACGCACGCACTTCAAAAACAGAGAGCGCCCTTGGCAATGATTCCGTTGAACTTCCGCACTCAGTTCTGTCCAAACCCAATGCGATATTCCTCACTTCTTTGGATGGTTATAGCTGTATGGTCCTTGTGGACGGGACAACGTCATTTCCGACTGAGCCACTTATTGATCTTTGGGTCTGCAGGAAGCTGCACACTCGCAGGTGGGTGCAGCTTCGCAGCGCACCAGGGAAATGGATCCACCCCGACGTCCTGGTGTTGCCCCCCCTTGGATCAAGAAGCATGACCGCACCATGTACCTGAGTAAGAAACAATCTCCAACAACGAAACCTCCTGACTTGTCGCCGCCTGCGGCTCTAACCAGGAATGGAGACTCCGCACAGCTGGAATCGACTAGCGCCAGAGCGGGCGCGCAGAAAGCTGGAGCGGCGAGTCGCGCCCGAGCCGCCTGAAGCAGCGCTAAGAGAGAATTTCGTGCGCGATACGTTCGCAAGCGTGGCAGACATGGGTGGGCACATGAAGCGTGAGGATCTCGAATATGCGCTGAATCGTGCTGGTTTACGGCCCACTGAAATCCAATTGCAAAGTCTGTGGGACCGTATGGATGCGAACCGGGATGGACGCGCCTCTCTGATCGACTTTGTACGCGAGTGTGGGGAGGTGTTGGCTGCCGCCGCTTTTCCACGCCGCGAGTGTGCGCTTGGCCTGCAGGGCCATGAAATAGCCCCGCTTGAGCTGGCAACAATTGATCACATTCCCGCGTACCGTTCTAAAGAGTCGCACGAGCAACGTCTTGCAGCGTTGCGAGAAGAAACGCTTGAATTGGTTGCGGAAAAGGAAGGAATGGTAGCACGAATCGAGTGTCTGTTTGCAGCGCAAGGCGTGCGCGACATGGAGCTCGAGGCGCTAAGATCTAAGCAGGACCAGACGGCGGAGCTTGAGCGAGAGCTGGCAGCTGCACGTGGCAAGAAAGTGGAGTTACAGGTAGCGCACAAGGAAGTACTGGAGGAGAATGTGATGCTGCGCCGACGAGTCACGGCGCTTGGGGGCGACATCGGGGATTTACCGCACCAACGCTCAGCTTTTTCGGAAGAGCAGGAGGCTGTACTTCTAGAACTTCAGGCCCAGGTAATTTTCGTTTTAGTCACCGCACGTTGGGCGTATGTTTCATACCGCGACGTGCGCACTGCAATGCACGAATGCGCCATCATATCTGTTGCCAGATGTTGAAAAGTGTGATGGTGCGCGCCTGCAGGTGCGCGAGCTGTCGATCGGCGATGAGCGGTACCGCAGGCTAGAGGAGCGGGTCGAGGCGCTCACCAGGGACAAAACATCCTTGCTTGACCGCTGCGAGGTTCAACCATTCAAATCCTACCCCGTCAGCAGCACAAAACCGCCCCATGCGTGTCCGCAGCAGCAGGATTCGAGACAAGATCACCCCCTTTGCAACGTGGACAGGCGTCGGAGACGCTGCTGTCTTCTGTACTGCAGTTGAACCAGTCTTTAGTTCCGCGGCACCAGGCGTGCGAGGAGAAGCTAGCGGCAACACGACAGGAGGAGCTCAAGGCAAAGCGGGAACGCGATTCGGGGAACTTTCTGTCGGCGGCCTTGCGCGCCCGCATTTTGGAGCTAGAGACACTTGTGCACCACGCAGCCGCTCTCTTGCCGACCATTGGACACGTTGAAAAGAGTGCTGAAGAAGTATCAAGTACCGTGGCACATGATCACGAACGTCAGACAGATCAATTTGGCTCGAGCGCACATTGTGACTCCTCGAGTGACCCCTGTCAGACTCCAGAGGCTTCACCACCAGTCAGTGAAGGTCGCGGTGCCGAGACTCGACTTCGGTTATGGGTCATTGCTATGAATGCCAATGGTGGTGTGGACTTGAAATCGAGAAGGGTTGCCCAAGAGACACGAAGCAGTGTCGATGAGCCTTCGGACAAATCTCAATATCGCGACAAGGGTGATGAAGACGAAGACGGGACTTTGGAGACCTTGCAAGTGAGCTTGCGGATAGCAGAGCGTCACGTAGCTGCTCTCGCTGAAGCAAACCGCACCATGTTTCAAGCATTGATGGGGGCTCTCCTCGCAAGAGGTCCGAGTGGTGGCGGTGGCAACAGCAATGGACGAGCGGAGCGAGGCCTGCGTTCAAGTGACGAGAGTGAGATTGCGTATGCTCGAGCGAGCGATGCTGGAATCTTCAACCAAATGATGGAGCGAAAGGTGGGACCAGGTAGCCGGAATGAAAAGCGCCCACTTTGGTTATTCAAGGTGAGCTCGCTTTCTGGGGCTTCTGGCGTACTCCCTGCATCTTGTCGATTGTCTGTAAGGCTGCCATGTATTATAGCCAGTGTCTGAGATGTGAATTGAACCGAAGGACACGGGAGTAACGGACATGGCTCGCGAGCTCGATGGAGTCGTGTGTGCTCCCGCACGACCGGCATTCGGAGATCTGACAAATGAAGCCATCGCGCAGTGGCTTCAAGTTCCATCCATCCCTGCTTTGCTGACCCGCCCGCTTCCTTGCAGCTGTGAGGCTCTGTTCGGCTGAACTTGCGCGCTGAGATCGCAGGAATTTCGTGTCCGCCTGCGGCAGTCTTCTGTGCGATTTTTGGCTGCTCAAGATTCAACGGTCCGGCTCCCCCTTCTGTCTCAGTCAAAGGACAGGCATCGTCAAGGTTCCAACTGCGGTGACGCTTCTGCAGGTACTTGGTGCTGAGTTGTACACGAAGGTAGCATTCGACAAGCTCATGAAGCGGGCGTCAGCAATTACCGACGACATGCTACAAGAAGCTCGAACACTCCGCACTGGTGCTAATGGCTCGAATGAACTTGCCCATCAGGTGCCCTTGACCTGGAGCCCCTCAGCCCGCCCGAAACAAAAACGCTTTCTCAAAATTGGTTGTCACGACCAATTCCACGCTCTAATTACCGAGTCGGCATTGCACGATCCCCCCAACTGGCAGCTATCGCTTCTGCTCGAGGACATGGTCGAGTCCATCGCAAGAATGAATTCACTCGCAGGAATCGTGCATCAAATCATGCTCCGCCGTATCACCAAGCTTCAGGAGGGAGTCGAAACGGACCCTTCTGGCAACACTGCGTGGCTCAGCAGCACCATAAATGCTACAGGTGAGCAGATTCGTAGACCTTCTCCCAAGTGCTGATTCTAATGGCAATTTGTCTCGTGAGTAGCGGGGAACTCAAGCGGTTGCATGTTTCGTTGCAGGAAATAAAATGCGAGAGGGGGCTGAAGAGTCCCTGGCCAACCTTGTTTCTCTCTCGGGTCTGATGGGCGAGCTAGCGGCAGGCGTGGGTGGTGGGCGTGAAACAGGGGTGCTGCACTCGAGCCCGAATGTCTAGATTCCTGAAAGACCACCATGTTCTTGCCTCCAGGGCAGAAACGTGCTGCGAATTTGTCAGCAACCAGCGTCAATGCACGGTCGTGGTTTTGCAGGGCGAGGCAGAGGCTGAAAGGATCAAGGAACTTCTCAAAGAGCTCGAGCATTCGATGGCGGAAGGTCAGGCGCTACAAGCGGGCGGTGACCATCGAATGAGTGCAAGCAAAAAGGACTCCAAGACTCCAGGCGCCCAGATGCACCGCCAGCAAGTTGAGCCTTGCCACAACTCGCGCCATCTTGCCGTGTGGTGCCCTGCCTTCATCTAATGCGATCTTGTGGACAGGCTGCTGTTAGACACAACACGCTCTTTGGCATTATGACAGCCCGCCTCACGGACGCAACAGCGTCAGCTGATTCGCACTTCTCTTGACTAGCGGCCTTTTGTAGGAGTCTTACCATGATTCTTCATTATCTGGCAACTGCTGGCGCGCCGCGGAACATAACGGACTGACAGAAATGTGCTGAAAAATTGCAAAGAACCCACGCCTTGAACTCTGCATCCGCTGGATTTTAAGAGAGCTAGCTTGGTGGATTCCACCAGCGCGGGGCGCTGGAATGCACCCGGGGGCCTATCGTTGTCAAGGCAATCGTACTTGGACCTCCTCGGGGTGCCTTAGTCAGCACCGCGAAGGTCGCCAACCTTCGTGGCAGCCTGGGTGCCAACAACCTTGGAGGACGAGTAGTCTTCGGCCTGGCCTGCAGCCTTCTTTTCGTTTATGCGGTCCAGAATCCATGGAGCTGTCTTCTCAAGACCTTCGCGAAGCGAGATCGACGGTGCCCAGCCAAGGACCTGCTTGATAAGATCATTGTTGGAGTTACGCCCACGCACACCTTCTGGCCCCGGGATGTGGTTGATCGGCATCTTGCCCTTGCACCCGAGTTTCCCAGCTATGTCCATGGCCATGTCCGCCATTGCGTTCATTGAAACCATCTCATCCGACCTGTGCCACATGTATGCCCCCAGGGCCTGTGGATGAGAAGGACTGGAGGTGCGCACAGGTGCATAATCGGAACAGCGGTGCAGAAAACCGCGTTCATGGGAGTGTGAAATAATGAAGGGGAAAGCACCCAACGTTGAGCGGTTCCTTATAGTCAGACGCCATGACGCGGTAAAGACCTTCCACTGCATCATCAACATAGCAGAACGAACGTGTCTGCATGCCGTCACCCCACATCTCAAACGAATCCGTTGAAGTGAGTGCCTTGCGAAGGAAAGCTGCGGGCGCCTTCTCACGTCCACCGTGCCAAGTGCCGTGCGGGCCGTAGATGTTGTGGAAGCGCACCTTCCGTCATCGCACGCTCAGACGAAACCAGTGATTCAAAAGGAAATGCGCCTGAGATCATGTGTTACAAAAATTCCTGGGCCGACACGGGGATAAATAAATAGACGACTCTCCAGGGGGAGATTACAATGCGGAAGGCCATGTCTGGATTGTCCACACCGTACCAACGGCAGCACTCTTCAGACACGATCTTTTCCAGACCGTATGCATCCTGATCACCCTCAAAAAGTCAGCACGTCAATCCACAACCAGTCAAAGGCTTCTGCCAAAGCAAGAGTGTGCCTCGTCGTATCGCTTGCCCCCGGTACATAGGGTGTATCTTCTCAGCCACGAGTGAAGGATCATGAAGGGCCGAATTTCCTGGGGGTGCGCAGGCCAAGCGTCCGATTCACGCAGACCGGGGTTCGAGGGATCCAGTTGCTTGTGTTCAGGGTAGATGCATGCCGATGAAGTGTACAACAAGCGTTTCACCTTCCGGAGCGTGGAGGCCGCGTCACTCAATGAAATAAAAATGAATGGCTTTCGCACGCGAGAAAATGTCAACCCTATTGTCGGGGAAGACCTTATGCTGACCCGCGGCCTCAACCATATTGAAAGAAATCATGGTGTTGTTGTAGAGGATACGAGAATGGTTCGACTGAATGAAGCCCATGCCTCCCATGTCTGCCGCAAGCATATATACCCAGTCGACTCCCTGGCACACTTTCAGACAATTGTCGAGAGAGCGAAGGTCCAACAGGTGGAATTCGTCGCAGAAGTCCTTCTGCGAAACCCAGACACCGCGGTCCGCAAAGGCGCTCACGTCAGCGAAAGCGAGAGAGAAACACGGCATCCAACTCCTATTTTCAGATGATTTCAGTGTCAAAATTGTGCACCGGGCACAAACCTCCTCGAAGTACTCTTGCTTTTTCCAGTCGGCACCGATAACCTTGTAACCATCCTTCTTGAGCCGCACTCCAAGATGCGCCTGAAATCGTACGTCGACAGTTTAGCTTTCAAGAGTGGGAATTCAATCACCAAATGCTGTGTGATGGGAGCATACATTCGAATGGCCTAAAGTCAGAATGGGCAATCTGCTTAGTTAAAAGCCCCTCGCACATGTTGGCGTTCAACTTCACTAAGCTTTTCTGATTCGGCAAGCTCTCTACGCCTGCCAAGCATTTTGCAGGGTCACGTGACAACGTTGCCTGCCCCGAACAGTAGACAATGGCCACTCGGCTTGGAGTCGAAATCAATGGAGCAGGTACCATAAAGGCGCACCAAACCTACACACTGCTAAATCTGCCAACACTCGTGCGCGCCAATGCAGTGCTTATGCTTCTAGGTCAATCTTGCTGCGCCATGCTGATCACGGATATGAGGTCTCGGGCCAGCGTGATTTGGTGAGTGGCTGTGTGGAATCTGTTGTGCAGAAAAGAGCGCGCATGTAGAGCACACGTCGCAGGTCAGGCACTTACTCCGATGAAGCCGCCGGCCCCGCAGACGAGAACAGTGATGTCGGAGTTGCCCATGGTCGAGATCCTCCCTTGCGTGAAGAAAGTGAGGCCGCCGCCTTTTATGTCACGCGAAGTGTGAACAGCTTCATCCGCTTTTGGCATCAAGTTGACAACGAATCCAGTGCGCGACAATGGTGGACACACTAAGCCCTTGTGAGGCTTTTCCTGCTCGCGTGTCACCTTAAAGCACCGATGTACTCTACTCTGCCAGTGATTGGCACTGACCCCGTGCGAATGAGCATGCACGCCGGCGAAGCGCTCGCTGGTGGGCACATGGAAGGCAAGCAAGAAGCACGGAGCTGTCCTGACAGGCGGAAGTCAGGAGGGAGGGGGTTCCGAGGCCTATTTTGTAGAAGTTTTATCCGCAAGCCTGATCAAGAAGTGCAACATCTGAATGGTCGTGTTGTACAGCCGGCTACGCGCAGTCCTAGAGTTGACGCAACCGCACGGAACTCTTTGGCACATACGCGGAGTGTTCACCCTCATGGGGTCCTTGAAGGCCGAAGCGATGACAGAAAAATTCCTCCCAACCTTGGGGAAAGGAAGCAGTCAAGCGATGCAAGACTTCGTCGTTTCATGCCGTCCTTCGCACTTGTACGGTGAATTCGATGCTCAGAGACACCGCGACCCCCTCTCTCGTTTACAGCAAACCTCGCTCAAGCGCTTTGCAAGGCAGGTCTATAAGGAGGATTTTCACTGAATTGGGACGCCTTCCAGTGCAGGTTGTCCCACTTCTGCCAAAACATATGCACCTGGCTAAAAGAAGAGAGTGTGCAGTCTAAACACTTCACTGCCCGGCACAGTCTCTCCGGATGCATCTGACACGTGTATTGCTAGGGCATCAATGACCAGCGCGTCAGTCAGATAAGAGAGAAGGAGACAGGATTGGTCATTCCTACTCCTCCGCCTGGAATGGAAACACGCTTGAAGTCGAGCTCATTGCTCCTCAGGTCATCCCCAGCGCGCGCCATCACGCGTGTAGAACGGAAAAAGAACTGAGAGAGAACTTGCTCTCGAAGGATGTAAATCGTATTGGCCTCATCAATTTTCAGCTTGCGAGTGGACATCTGTATTTCTTGAGATTGCAGGTCACGTGCGGCACGTGCCAAGAACTCTAGTGAGCATTCTTCGGCTTCTCTCGACTGCAGTCTTTGGGCTCGAAGGGCTGTGCGTGAACCTCTAACAGTCGCTGTGCGTGCGACTTTCCACACCCCCACCTCCCTCTGCTGGATTTTCAATACAAACACTTTGCGGGTATGAAATCACACACTATGGCTGTGTCACGCAAACGATTGCTGCTACTCGGCGGAATTACGCGTATCAACTATCGCGGAGGGTCCACAGAGATTTGCCAGACGTACTTCCATGTGGTGTAACACGTCGTCTCCCATTGAATCGACTGCAGGCACCGTGTTGCCTTTCGCCTGCCGAGAGAGATGCGTTCGAATGAACTCGAATGAGTAGAGTTCACAATCCGATGCAAAACACCGATGGGCCCTGAGTCAACCCGCAACCCTAACGAAGCCACCGAGTTGCAGCAAGATCATGCCCACAAGCTATTGCTGGCTACACGACCTGACCGAAGGATTGTGCTTCGTTTGCGATTGCCTCGAGGACCCCAGTAACAGCGGGCTCCAGCTGCATGACCACCGTAAGAGTTCTGCTCAGAGCGCGCACGTGACAACACGTCACAACAGAACGTGCCCGCAAATCACAACTATAATCATTTCAGCAGCAACGAGACAACTCAGCGCCAAGGCAAGTTCTCACGTTGCGAGGCCAATGAGTTTGCCCGATCGCAGACCCTGCTTGAAGCCCTCCTTGAAACCGTCCCCAAATCCTTCTTGAAGAGAATCCTCGCGAGCTTGGGCCAACGTCTCTTTGTAGCCTTCCTGTGCAGCACCAAAATGATCAGCAGGGTGAGCACACCATGAGCAAAAGACTCACAAGACACGGGTCAACTGCGCTAAGCGAATCCCACGAAAAGGCCTCCGACCTTCCAGTGTTTGCTCCGTGCTTGCTGCTCTTCGCGTACCGACATTTCCTCGCGTTTTGTTCCAGGAGACTCACCCTCGTCGGAATCCGAAGCCCAGACATCATCGCCGACCCCACTGCAAAGGAATCATTCCAAAATTCATGTTGGATGGATTCGTCTGTCGCGAAACTAGATGGCTGTATTCCTGAAAGTCGGTCTACTCTGAAGCAAGGGCACTCCAGCGAGACAGGTCCTCGGTAGTGGCTCAGGTCTCATTTGGGACTGGCTTGACCTGTTCCTATGTGCCGCCGATGAATGGTCGCCGTCCGAGTCGTTCACTCGGACTGAGGCCCCTGACATCATCCCGGAAGCACAGCGATATCTGTCTATTACTGCTGGGGAACTCCGAAGTGATCCTCAATAGGTGTGAAGGTGAGGGCTGTGAAGGTGAGGCTGCGAGCACGCCAACACACGCCAACACACGCCCGTGTGTTGGCATCACTCGTGTCCGGGAGTGACAAGGTCATCAAACTTTCCAGGAAGGAGGGAATAAAGCGCCCACGATTCATGTGGACGAGTCAGAAGCGCGCGTCGCTTCTGGCGGCGATTTTTACTGTCCTCGGAGTAGCGGAGCCCTTCGTGATTCCTGCACGGCTTGGTGTCTACGCGAAGAGAAAGTGCACGTTTGAGGGGGGCACCTGGGAGAACTCGAAGGGGTTCATCCTGCGCCGGAAAAGAACATTGGTTGGCGCGTTTGCTCTACACACGGGAAGGTATTCGGAGAGCTCGCATCGCGCAATCCGGCCCGGGGAAGACCCATTCGCAGCTCGATTCAGGCAAATCCAGCGCCCATGGGCCATGAAAATTCAAATACCGACAACTCCGCTGCCCTTAGAACGTGGTCTTTCTGCTGAAAGTGAACTCGAATGGTTGCGTGCGGGCTTTCAACAGTTCCTTGGGAATCGAATTGAGGTGGTGTGCACCAGACTTCTTTTCCGCGCTCGTCCTACTTCTCCATGTGAGCGATTTCATATCACATGCCATTTTGTTGCTCCGAACACCAGAGGACTATATTCATGACCCGCCACTACACAGGAAAGCGGTGGCCTTGAAGAAACCTCTCTGGAAAAAGAGTTGAAGGACTTGTGGGCCAATGCTCTGCTTTTCGACTCCGACAATGAGGAACATGAGCAGTGGCTGCTAGGGAATGCTGCGAGGGGCGGACAGGCTTGGCCACCTCGGTCACTGCTAGTTGCAGTCGCTGAGTTGCTCCAGGTGATTCTTCTTGACAGGGAGTCAGGAGCAGCCTTGCGCAGGCTGTCGTGTAAAGTTAGTGAGCGGAGGGATTTTCAAATCATGACACTGCAGGTGCGAATTGAATGCTATGGTTTCGAGGAAGACGTACTGTCCAAGTCATTCCATCTCGATGTCTTCGAACCGGTCTGCAAGGTAACGCTCAGATCCGGTCCCCGAGCGTAGCAGAAAACGCGCCTGCGCTGTGCCGAAGAATTTAGCTCCCCTGTTCTGAGCTGTTGGGCCCCGGTGAATTCCTCAAAAACAATGAAATCACTGCTTGTTTTTGCTTGTAGGAAGAAGCTCGTGTGTCTGTATACCTCTTCGCTAGGCAGGCTCGTCGCCCTTACATCTGTATCGTTTTGGGTGTCACTATTGTGCGCTTGTGTTGTTAAAGACGCCCTTAAAGTCATCACTATTCTTCAGAGACAATTCTACGGTGCATTTGTCACCGGATCGACGAAATTTATGGGTCACCACAATGCGGAACCTTACAAGGGAGGTCAGTTGTGGGTGTTTTTTGACCTCGAGGCTACGGGGCTGGACCCCTTGTCAGATCATGTCACCCAGCTTGCCTCGTCAGCCTACTTCACCAATGTCAGTCAGCCTTTCTCCGCACTTCATGATGAATTGAGCAACCCAGATCTGTGTTCCTGCGAAATTTTCTGACGGAATTTTCGTTTCCAGGAGGCATCTCCCGACTTCGCGATTCAGAGGGGGGAATTCTCATGCCGTGTTCGCCCCGGAGTCCCAGTGTCATCCGGTGCTCAAGCTGTCACAGGCATCGGCACAGAGGCACTTGCTGGCTATGGCAAATTTTCAGAGCAGGTCACAAATCAGTTTGCTTTCAGACGCTCGTTTCAATCTCATATGGGACACACCATGGGACGCGGGGCTCTCAGAACCGCCCAATACTGACTCGCAAAGCCTGTTGCAGTGCATGAGCAGGATCCAACGAAGTAACTCATTTTCGATCCCAGATACCGCAATTTTTGGCGTGGCTTCAAGCTCTTCGGCAGTCCCACCCCGGAGCGAAGCTCATTCTAGCTGCGCATAATGGCTTTCGCTACGACTTTCCGATGTTCGCAGAGGTAAAACGGTTCTGTGCAATTTCGTCCTAGAGCTGATCCGAGGTGTTTCCCGACGTTTACCAATTTACACCTTTTTGCAGGAGCTACTGCGACACAAACTTGTGCAGCCCGACCACTCGACTTCTTCGTCTACCTGCGTGATCGGTAGCGCTGTAGTTTGGGACTCGCTTCCATTTTTCAGGGCGCAGGGGCACCCTATTTGTCGCCTCGGCGCGCTCTTTGAGGATCGGTGCATCTCGCCTCCCAGATGAGGAGTGACCTGCTATCTTATCTCTAGTGGACATGCTTAATGAGGACGTAGTTCCTGCTAGTCAAAGTTCATGATGGGGTTCCGTGGCACTACGGATTTGGTGCCGTTTGAGCGACTGTGAGCACGTTTTTTTGACGTGTTGGATCCAGGTTTGGGCGACCAATCGAACAAGCACACGATGCGCGGTGAATTACCGGATGAATTGCCTGTTTTGCACTGCTAACACTGAGGGGTAGAATGTGTCCATTTGCTGCGCTGCGCATTCGACTTAGGGCCATGGGCGCGCTCACACATCCTTTCACAGAGCGGACACGCGCGCGCTTGCACGACTTGT
>Ga0115567_10002301_pt1 | contig 18895 bp, 20 predicted proteins | sample COGITO_mtgs_1204_2_FD_88679 | JGI IMG/M metagenome (GOLD analysis project Ga0115567, IMG submission 88679) | Pelagic marine microbial communities from North Sea - COGITO_mtgs_120412 | ecosystem: Environmental > Aquatic > Marine > Epipelagic | place: Germany:Helgoland, sampling site Kabeltonne... | reverse complement strand
TGCATAAATTCATCAATAGCTAACTGTTGCTCTGGGGTAATAACCAAAGCACTGCCCTCAACTTGTTGATTTTGCAGTTGCAATAATTGTTGCTCTGTTTCTTCTAGTTGCTGTTGCAGTATTTGCTCTTGATCACGGAATTTTTGCTCGGCAACAACCGTAAGTTCATCAACCTTAGTAAAAGAGCGACTAAAAGTCCCCCTACTTCTTATGCTGATAAGTGCATCGCTACCACCTAAATTTTCCACTGTATTAGTAATGAAATCACCGTTATTGGCAAATGGCGTGGAGATAGTCTGACCAAAGAAATTTGATTGCTGTACCCAAAAACGATCGGCTAACATGTCAGTGTCACCTACTAAAACAACGTTTAAGCTATCAGTTGATGTGGTTATTTCACTTTGCTCAATCCCCTCAGGAGCTTTATCAAACGCGCTATTGGCTTGTCCTGAAAGTCTTGTCGCTAAAACATATGCCTTATTTTCAGCTTGATAAGCTTTTGCTAATTCTTCAGGATCCTGTGTCATGGCATACATAGTAACATCCATTAAGTCTGAATTTTGGGTGGACCTAATCAGTGGCAACCAAGTTGTTTCGGCGTTCTCTAATTGACTAAATACACCAAAGGACGCCCCATTTATCACTTCAAGGTTTGATGTAACCACGTCTTCACGATCAAGTTGATCTATGGTTAATCCTACAAAACCAAAGTGTCTGATCACGCCACCCTCTTGGGTGCGTATATCTAATCCTGCCAAGGCATCAAGTAGCACATTATCGCTATCAAATTGCACACCCCATGCCTTAAGCAGAGGATCCAAATTAGAACTATTACGACTAGGCGTAGCACCGGCCATCATGGCCATTTGATCAGATTCATTATGTGCATCAAGAAAAACTAAAATTTTACCGCCTTTGAGCGCGTATTGGTCGATAGCAAATAACAAAGCATCACTATATTCTCTGGGGTGCAGCAACAGCAATACGTCAGTGTTATCCGGTACATGGGTGGTTTCGCTACCGAATTGCTCTACTTCGTATAATTGCTCTAATTGCGTCAAAAATGTCCAAGGGGGATCAAACTGTCCCGTCATAGGGTTTTGCCCACCCTTTATTGCCAAGTCTGTTATTAATGTAATATTGACGGGTTCTGGCTCACTTAGCTGATATATCAACTTGCTGATTTCATATTCTAAAAAAGCTTCTTTTTGTGGGTCAAAAAATGCGATAATTTTGTGTTCATCTAAAGCATTAGTTGCTGCCAATCCCATATAAATAGCTTCCCCTGCTGCGCCAATATTAGCAGCGGTTAAACCAAACTGATCTGCCTGATCTTCTTGTTCAGAGAACGCTTGTGGGTCTAAGACCCGCAACTTAAGCTTGCCACTGGCAAGGGTTTCATATTCCGTTAATAAGCTTTCGACACGATTTGCATAGTTGCGCAAACTTGTCATATTTTTGGAGGCTTTGTCTGAAAAGAAAAAGTACAGATTGATAGGTTCATCAATTTCTTTCAGGATTTGTTTGCTGCCTTGGGACAGAGAATAAACTTGGTTTTCAGTTAAATCTAAACGAGCCGAAGATAATAATTGATTGTTCACAAACACTAGGGCAAAAAACACCACAACGACCAAAAACAAATTCACAGACGATGTCAATTTATGCTGCATGGCTAATCCGCCTTCTTTTGTTCAATTATCACTAACCCGGCAAACAACCAACAGATGGTCACCAGCAGAAAATACATTACGTCATCTAACGCAATCACGCCTTTCGCCATAGCTTCAAAATGAGTCAGAAAACTAAAAGATGCCACAACATCAATCACTATGCTCGGTGCCCAGTTTTTAAACGCATCAAGTACAACATTGCTACCGCTAACCACAAATAGGAAACACACCACAATAGATAAGATAAAAGCGATAACCTGATTTTTAGTCAGTGCTGACATACACATGCCGATAGACAAAAATGCACCAGCCATTAACCAACTGCCAACGTAAGCTGCGATGATAATGCCATGATCTGGATTTCCCAAATAATTAACCGTTAGCCACAATGGAAAAGTCAACAACAGTGACAAACCCAATACCGCCCATGCAGCAAGATGTTTCGCTAACATGGCCTGCCAAGTGCTAATTGGCAAAGTCATTAACAGTTCTATGGTGCCGCTTTTTCGTTCTTCAGACCAACTTCGCATGGCGATAGCGGGAACGAGAAATAGGTACAACCAAGGATGAAAATTAAAAAATGGCAATAAATCTGCTTGCCCACGTTCATAGAAACCACCAACAAAAAATGTAAACACGGCAGATAAAACTAAAAATATGCCAATAAACACATAGGCAACAGGAGTAGCAAAAAAGCTAGAAAATTCTCGTTTAAATAAAATACTAATGTTACCCATTACGCACCTCTTGAGTAATTTTTCTAAACACCTGGTCTAAACGACCTTGCTCAACATATAAGCTATCTATCGGCAATTTACACCTTTGAGCGTGGGCAGTGACCAAATGCAATATGTCTGCCCCAGGTTTAGGAAACAAGGTCACCCTCCCCGTTTCTAAGTCTTCTTCCATTTCTGCGACACCTTCTAACTCACCTAACTCCGAAGCATCAGCGCGATAACTAAAATGCAAGGTAACGGCACCATAATATTTCGACCTTCGGTTAAGAGCATTAGGTGTGTCATCAAACAAAAGTTCTCCTTTGGATATGATCATCACTCGATTACACACAGCTGTGACTTCTTCCAGAATATGGGTCGAAATAATCACTATTTTATCTTTAGATAAATTTTTAATCAGTTCACGAACTTGATGCTTTTGATTTGGATCGAGTCCATCAGTAGGTTCATCTAGGATCAGTATTTCGGGATCATGGATCAAGGCTTGTGCTAAACCTACACGACGTTTAAAGCCTTTGGATAGATTATCAATCGGCTTATCTAACACGTCCTGAAGCTCGACTTGTTGAACAACCTGTTCGATTCTGGTCGTTTTTTCAACCCCTTTATAACCTCTAATCCGAGCAATAAAATTCAAAAACTGCAGAACGGTCATGTCACCATAAGCAGGTGCGCCTTCTGGTAGGTAGCCAATTTTCTTTTTTATCTCTAATGCTGACTGCTTAAGAGACAAATTGCTAATATAAATATCACCACTGGTGGGAACTAAAAATCCTGTCAACATTTTCATAGTTGTCGACTTTCCTGCTCCATTAGGGCCCAAAAAACCCACCACTTCGCCGGGGTTGATATCAAATGAGAGATCATTAACGACTTGTAAACCATTAAATGACTTAAATAAATTTTTCACTGAGATCATAATAATCCTGTAATGACCAATATCGAATGCGCAGTAGATATGGTGATTGTCCGGTAGTTTTCAATATTTTTCCGAGCAAGTTATGAAAAAATCCCGTTGAAACAAGAACTTTCTCCATACTTCATCAGCTATTTTTACAACCTTCAAGCTATTAGCTTGGCATCACAACCAATTTACCTTATTGTCTGGGAATGGAACAAACCAATACGTCGAGTTTTATTGCTCCTTTCAAGCAACCTAGTCGCTATTCTATATTTAAACGGATAGCGAATCTGGTATTGGTCGTTGTAGGGTGCATTGCCAGCATCAATCTGTGGCTTATTAGTTCTGAGCATTCACAAAACTGGCACTCTAAACAAGCCAATCAGTTAGGGGTTAGCCTATCTACTTTGTCTGCCAATATATTAAGAAGTTCGCTACTAGAAAATGATCCGCAAAAATTAAGCCAACAACTCAGTTATATTGCAGCAGACCCTCATGTTGCTGGCGTCTCGCTATTCGATAATAAAGGCAGAGTGCTAGCCGATAACAATTCAGCAGCATCAGTAGTGGCTGCTTATAAATTAAACACGATATCGCCCTTAGTCTTCGTGCATAGCATCACCCATAATCAACAGATAATCGGCTATTTAAGTATTATATTGAAGGAAAAAGAAGTGATGGCGTACCATAGCCAGTATCAAAAGCAGCTTAATCAACAAGTTCAAATGTTAATGATCCTGGCCGCCATTGCTGGCATATTGATCACTCGCGCATTTTATAAAGTGAGATATAGGCATCTCATTCGTTCATCGAAACAATAAATCATTAAAGGTTTGCTAAGCTAACCTTCACGTTATGCGAACATGCTTCAAGTACTTCTTGCTTAGTTTCTTTGCGAATAGCCAACAAACTCTCAAATACTTCAGGTAGATACTCCGGACTATTTCGTTGTCCTTGCTTGCCCATTAATGGCATATCCGGAGCGTCAGTTTCTAAAACCAAACTAGACAAAGGCAACTCAGCAATTGTATTTCGTGTTTTACTGGCGCGAGCATAGGTGATACTGCCGCCTACTCCAATTTTGAATCCTAAATCGATGTAAGTTTGCGCTTCGTGTAAACTGCCCGAAAAAGCATGCACTATGCCACCTTGAGTAAAATTTTTGTCTTTGAGTATGCGTATTAGTTGGTTATGTGATTTTCTATGATGCAATATGACCGGCAAGCTATTTTCTTTGGCTATTATTAGTTGCTGTTCAAACACCTGTATTTGCAGTTTCCAATCAACATCAATATGAGTATCCAGGCCAATCTCGCCTAACGCTACCACTTCGTTTTGGTATTGGTTTAGCAGATGACTTAATTTATCAAAATGTTCAGATTCAAAGTTATCCAGAAAATACGGATGTATTCCTAATGCAAACCTGAGTTGTGGATGCTGGTGACACAGGTTAATTTGCTTTTGCCACTGATTAGCTTGAGTACCGGGAATAACAATAGTCTCTATTGTTAATTTTCTGCAACTACCTAAAATCTCGGCGCGGTCATGGTCAAAACAGCTAAAATCAAGGTGGCAATGACTATCGATTAACAAGAATACACCTCAAACAGTTAAGGCATTAAACGTTCTGTCTGCCAGTGACCCTCGGGTGTCTTAGTATACACAAAACGATCGTGAAGCCGATGTTCGCCTCCTTGCCAAAACTCGATTTCATGGGCGACCACTTTGTATCCCCCCCAAAATGATGGCAATGGCACGTCGCCATTCACAAACTTTGCTTTGGCCTCGGCGAATTTTTCCAATAGTAATTGTTTACTATTAATAGGACGACTTTGCGCCGATGCCCAAGCAGCAATTTGGCTAGGTTTAGGACGAGACATAAAATATTTAGCCACATCCACAGAGCTTATTTGCTGAGCAATACCCGAGACTTTGACTTGGCGATCCAACATGTGCCATGGAAAGTGCAGCGAAATCTTGTTGTTTTGGCTTAGGTCTTGCGCTTTTTTACTGCCAGTATTGGTGTAAAAAACAAAACCAGTTTCATCAAAATCTTTTAACAGCACGATACGTTGAGAAGGTTGACCTGCTTTATCAACAGTTGCTACCGTCATAGCGGTAGGATCGGCCAATTTTGCATCGACTGCATTTTGTAACCAGCGTTCAAAAAGCGTAAAAGGTTCAGGAGTTAAATCTTCAATATCTAACCCTGCTTGAGTATAATCACGGCGGATGTCACTTATTGAACGCATGTTTACCTCTTTTTTATTATGGATGAAACTGCTGGTGTAGACTAGTTATCTAAACCATAACCTAAGCTTCGTAATGCCCTTTCATCATCTGCCCAACCTGACTTTACTTTTACCCAAAGCTCTAAGTAGACTTTTGCATCAAACAATACTTCCATATCTTTTCGAGCTTCCATGCCAATGGTTTTAAGGCGTTGACCGCCTTTACCAATCACCATGCTTTTTTGGGTATCACGTTCAACCAAAATCAACCCGTTTATACGATAGATACCATTTTCGGCCAGTAAAAATTGTTCAATCTCCACTGTAATGGAATAAGGTAACTCGTCACCGGTAAAACGCATCAGCTTTTCACGCACAATTTCAGATGCCATAAAGCGGCTTGAACGATCTGTAATGTAATCTTCTGGAAAATAAAACTCACTTTGGGGCAAAGTAGACAAGACTAAGGCACGTAATTCTTCGACGTTTTTGCCCGTTTTAGCTGAGATAGGCATAATTTGCTGAAAACTATGTTGTTCGCCTAACCATTTAAGATGAGGAAGCATGGTTTCTTTGTCTTTCACATTATCTGATTTATTCACAATCAACCAACAAGGTGACCCAGATTGTTGAATTTTGGTCAATACCATTTGATCATCATCAGTCCATTTGGTGCCTTCGACCAAAAACAGGACTAAACCCACATCTCCAATAGAGCTAGATGCTGCACGGTTCATAAAGCGGTTTATGGCGCGCTTTTCTTCAATATGCAATCCTGGGGTATCTACATAAACCGCCTGACGGTTTTCTACCGTGTCGATGCCCATTATTCTGTGACGAGTGGTTTGGGGTTTGCGGGAAGTAATACTGACTTTCTGACCTAACAGTTTATTCAACAAAGTCGACTTACCCACATTTGGACGTCCAACAATGGCTATCATTCCACAGTGGGTATCGGCAATTGCTTCTTGATCAGACTCATTATTTATCATTGGTTAATTTCTCAAATGCTTGTTTTGCGGCTCGCTGTTCAGCCCTACGTCGACTATTACCTTTACCTACTAGTGCATTTTTCAAACCTTCCACATTACACTCAACATAAAAAGTCTGATCATGTGACTTTCCTTTAATTTCAGTCACTTCGTAAAGCGGTAAAGGTAGTTTGTTTGACTGAAGATACTCTTGTAAGCGGGTTTTGTCGTCCTTAGACACAGCTTCTGGATCGAGGGCGTTAATTCTTGGAGCAAACCATTTCAGCACTAGAGCTTCACATTTGTCCATGCCCGCTTCTAAATAAATGGCGCCGATAATGGCTTCTACCGCATCGGCCAATATTGAATCTCTACGAAAACCACCACTTTTAAGCTCGCCAGGACCAAGTAGTAACAATTCCCCTAAGTCAAATTCCCTAGCCACTTCTGCCAAGGTATCCCCTTTGACCAAACTTGAACGCATTCGGGTTAATTTACCCTCTGGTTGTTTAGGAAAACGCAGATACAAGCCTTTTGCTATTACCATACCCAAAATAGCATCACCTAAAAATTCCAAACGTTCATTGTGTTGTTTACTAGCGCTTCTGTGGGTTAACGCTTTAACTATATTAGCTTCTTCTGCAAAGGTGTAACCCAAGCGCTTATACAAAGGTAGATATGGGTTAACAAGTGACATTTACTTTATGCTACCCACACGTTCAAATCTGACGCCTGTTGGGATCCACGAGGGTACCCAGCTACTAGGTACACGATCAAATTCAAAACTGATCCAAATCGCTACCGCTTTACCCACTAAATTTTCTTCGGGTACAAAGCCCCAATATCGTCCGTCTTCACTATTATCTCGATTGTCACCAAATACAAAGTAATGTCCTTCGGGAACAATCCACTCATCCGCCTGAGTTCCAGGCTGAGAGTAATAACGACTGGAGCTAGCACTACCTTGAGTGCGATAAATTTGATGGCTCACATCGCCTAATTGCTCGGTGTATTTTTCTAAAGGTGCAAATTGCTGATAAGCCTCTCCTCTACTTTCAAACTTTAAATCTACGGTTTGAAATGGAGCGCAATTTTCGGCCGTGTTACACGCTGGTTTAATTTGCAGTTGTTTATTTCGATAGATAACAGTATCACCCGGCAAACCCACTACTCGTTTGATATAGTCCAGTTGTGGTTCAGGGGGGAATTTAAACACCACAACGTCACCGCGCTCAGGCTCACCAATATCGACAAACTTTTTGCGCATCACTGGATCTTTTAGCCCGTAAGTAAACTTTTCTACAAGAATAAAATCCCCCACCAATAACGTTGGCATCATTGAACCGGATGGAATTTGAAAAGGTTCATACAAAAAGGAACGCAACACCATAACAAAAGCAATAACGGGAAAAATTTGTTGCGCCGTATCAACCAACCAAGGTAATTGGTTATCCTGTTCTAAAGCAGTTGTTGTGCTACCTGAACCACTGGGCATTGCCATTCTCGCGCGACGCTTTGAGGCAAAAAACAAACTATCGAACAACCAAATTAAACCTGAAGCGACTGTCAGTACTACTAAAAAAATTGAAAAGTAATTAGCCATCTAGTTACCTACCTTCAGCAGAGCTAAAAAGGCCTCTTGCGGCAATTCTACGTTACCAACTGATTTCATACGTTTTTTTCCGTCCTTTTGTTTCTGCAAGAGTTTTTTCTTACGACTGATATCCCCGCCATAACACTTGGCGGTAACGTTTTTACGTAGTTGCTTAATGGTACTGCGAGCGATTATCTGATTGCCAAGAGCGGCTTGAATAGCAATATCAAACATTTGTCTTGGGATAAGCTCTTGAAGCTTTTCTACTAACTGCCTGCCACGAGTGACAGCGTGATCTTTGTGGGTAATCATGGCAAGGGCGTCAACACGCTCACCATTAATCAAAATATCTAAACGTGACATTTCAGCCACTTGAAAGCGTATAAAATTGTAATCAAGCGACGCAAATCCTCGACTAGTCGATTTTAGTTTATCAAAAAAGTCCATCACCACTTCGGCCATAGGTAAGTCGTAACTCACAGCAACTTGTTTACCGTGATAAGTCATACTGGTTTGCATGCCACGTTTTTCAACACACAGAGTAATAACATTTCCTAGATACTGCTGAGGCACCAAAATGTGGGCTTCAACTATAGGTTCACGGATTTCTTCAATATCATTAACTGCCGGCAATTTTGAAGGGTTATCAACATAGATGGTTTCACCATCTTTGTTGATAACTTCATACACCACAGTAGGTGCAGTGGTGATCAAATCCAGATTATACTCACGTTCCAAACGTTCTTGGATAATTTCCATATGTAACATACCAAGGAAACCAATACGAAAACCAAATCCTAGTGCTGATGAACTCTCTGGCTCAAAAAACAAAGATGCATCGTTAAGGCTTAATTTTGCCAAGGCATCCCGGAAGTCTTCATAATCATCAGAACTGATGGGAAACAGACCTGCGTATACTTGCGGCTTGACCTTTTTAAAACCCGGTAAGGCTTCAGAAGCAGGTCGCTTCGCTAAAGTAATAGTGTCACCGACTGGGGCACCGTGGATTTCTTTTATCCCAGCGACAATAAATCCAACTTCACCGGCTCTTAACACCCCAGTATTGGTTGCTTTAGGCGTAAAAATACCGACTTTGTCAGCTTGATGAATGCCACCCGTCGTCATAATTTTAATTTTATCACCTTTGTGTAACTCTCCTTGCATAATACGCACAAGAGAAACAACGCCTTGATAGTTATCAAACCAAGAATCAACGATCAACGCCTTTAAAGGTGCATCGATTTCACCTTCAGGTGGGGGTATTTGACGCACTATAACTTCTAGAACATCCTCAATCCCAATACCTGTTTTAGCAGAACAGCGCACTGCATCGATAGCGTCTATCCCAACAATATCTTCTATTTCCTCTGCAACTCGGTCAGGTTCAGCTTGCGGTAAATCAATTTTATTAATAATTGGCACCACTTCCATGTTCAAATCGATGGCGGTATAACAATTCGCCAAAGTTTGCGCCTCGACTCCTTGCCCTGCATCAACCACTAAAAGAGCGCCTTCACAAGCAGCAAGAGAACGTGATACTTCATAAGTAAAATCCACATGTCCTGGCGTGTCGATAAAATTTAGTTGATAGGTCTGACCATCTTTTGCGTTGTAGTTTAAGGTGACACTTTGCGCTTTGATGGTAATGCCCCGTTCTTTTTCAATATCCATTGAATCGAGGACCTGCTCAGACATTTCTCTACTGGTTAATCCTCCACAATGCTGTATGAGACGATCAGAAAGAGTCGATTTACCGTGATCTATATGAGCAATAATTGAGAAGTTACGTATGTGCTTGTGTTGCATAAAATTTTAGAAAATTACCAAGTGGTTTTGTTTCCAAGCAACTAGATAAACAAAAAATAGCCGCTAGAGTATGGGACAAAAATTAAATAGGCCGGAATTTTACAGTTTTATCAGTCACTTTGCGACACAACAAAAGCATTGTTTGTGGTTTTTTGTATTAGTAAGTTGTTATCGCACTTGTTTGACTTGAATATTGTCTATCTCTAGGGGGAAAACTTTGAGAATACGAGGATGAAAATCACCATGGTCAGTACTGCTTAAGAAACCCCGTACCAACCTAAAGGTTAGATAGGTATTAATAGCGCAGAATAATATTAACCAACCCTCAGCTACCAAACCAACTAAGGGAAGGATAGTTTGTCCGACAAGGGCAGACAAAACAAGGGTAAAAAGTGGCAAACAGTAGACCATTGCGGAAGCTTTCAGTAGGCTTTCTTCAGGTATACCTAAACTGACCTTTTGCCCTACTTCAACCAATTCGTTCAATTGCAAGCGTAACATTTCCCGCTTACTTGCAAATACTTTGGCAATTGCGCCTGTACCGCAGTTGGACTGAGCTTCACAACTGCCACAAGTCGACTTGATTTGTGTTTCAACCATTACCACTTGTTGATTATTGTGCTGTTCTATAGAACGGATCACCCCAATTTCTTCGATCATTTATTTAGTTCTTTGAATCGATTTAGCGATGGCATTAGCGGTAGCTGCTGGGAGCTTTCCAATAATCGTTACATTTAATTCACCATGCTCGATGGTTAGAAGTGTGTCAGATTGAATTGTACCCACCAAATTATTCTGAGGTTGATTATTTCTTCGAGCTTGAAGATAAACAGAGATATCAACCAACCCATCACTCAACATAATATATTCAACCGCTTCACCAGACCCTGACAATCGGCGCAGATCTCTTTTAACTATAGTCATGCCTTTAGGAAGATAGGTAAACGACCACGGTGAATTGATTGATGAACTGGAATTGAAACTCACCACTTCAGGCAACATTCCAGGCTCAATTTTAGCAAAAAAAGGATCTGGCTCTTTGGTTACTTGTAAGCCTGTCACTTGAATTTGTTCTAAAAGTTGTGCTTCTTGACCAACTAAATTCATCTTTAACAACAAGCCTGTTTCTTGATCAAGCCACACATTTAAACCAAAGCGACTCTTATCTTTACTGATAATCCGAATTTGTTGCGCCGCACGACCCGAAATACGGCTTCGACCGACCATAATAAATTCGTAACCCAACATGAGTTCTTCAGGACGCTGAAAAAACTCGCTTGGGAAAGGCCCGTTGATAATGGATGACTGTAAACTGTAAGGAGGCACGTTAGGTTCAAAATAACTCACTTTATTACCGATACGAACAACTTCCCTACCTGGGCCGTTTAACAGATTAAGCTGTTCCATTTCGATGCCGTCTGCATTTACTCCGTGCCGCCAAAGGTAGGGTTGTGAATCCACACCGGGTTTTAATAAAATGAAGGAAATGGTGTAATTAAGAGACTTAACCGCATCAGACATTTTGGTTAACCATGCTTGAGCACTATCAGATGGATAAGAATTGCTAGGCGTGTCGTTAGTCGGTTTTTCTTCCTGTGCAAAGACATGCACAGGAACAAATGTCGTTATCAGCAGAGTCAATATGACTCTGCTGTAAGTTTTACTGAGGAGTGTTTTCAACAATGTCAGATTGCGCCTCTTCATTTTTAATATTCTTCTCGGATACCACAGAGTCATCACTACTTAATTGCATTGTTTTAAAACGTAATTGCTGCTTATGATCTATCAAATATGCATTAATTCGGCGTCTTTGCTCAACACCATCTGAATTAGGTATAGCACGAGTTTGATCAAAACTCACCGGCGAGAGACCACCTTGAATTCCGGGTATAGGCGGAGCAGCATTAAAGGGCTGGTTTGCATCCCCCTGATTGAACTGTTGTACTCCAATTATCATCGCTACAGCGACCGAGGCGGCAATGGCCATTTGCCCACCTTGTTTGGCAAAAGGTACCACAGAACCAATTAAAGGCAAGTCACGCCAAGTTTTCTTGGGTGCCAAAATTGCAGGCTCGGCTTCAAGGGCTTGAGCGACCTTAGCGGCAATATCAAAGTTAATATTTGCAGGAAGTTCTTGTCGCAAACCATCACGAATAAGATGATAACTTTTCCATTTCAGCTGCAATTCAGCATCATTTTTAACCGCATCCAACACATGACTGCTCGTTAAGGCAGAAGCACTCTGCTCTCCATCGACTAAGGCTGACAAATTTTCAAATTTTTGCGACATACAATATGATTCCCGCTAATCTAATTTCTACTTTCATAAAAAATCAATCATTCATCAACAATGGTTGAATAACTTTATCTAATGCTTCTCTTGCCCTAAATATTCTCGATCTTACAGTTCCTACTGGGCAATCCATAACATTAGCAATATCTTCGTAACTTAATCCTTCTAATTCACGAAGACTAATAGCCATACGTAAATCTTCAGGTAGCTTTTCCATGGTGTCAAACAGTAGCTTTTCCATTTGCTCTGACATTAAGCTTTTCTCGGGTGAATTATTTTCTTTCAACGCATCACTACCGTCATAATAATCTGCTTCATCAGCATCAACATCACTTGCTGGTGGTTTCCTTCCTTGGGATACTAAATAATTTTTGGCACTGTTCACAGCTATTCTATATAGCCATGTATAAAAAGCGCTATCACCTCTAAAATTTGGCAAGGCTCTGTAAGCTTTGATAAACGCTTCTTGCGTCACATCTGCCACATCACCTGTATTTTTTACATACCTAGAGACTAAATAAGATACTTTGTGTTGGTACTTTGTTACCAACAATCCGTAAGCGTTTTTATCTCCCCGTTGTACTCTTTCAACAATTTGTTGATCTGCTATCTGCTCGCTCATTCGAGCCCTTACTCCTGTACGAAAATATACTACGGCTCATGCAAGCTTTAATATTGACTCTACAAAGTGTGAAAAGTTCGCATATAACCCACTTTTTTTTCAAAAGAATCAACAATGTATAATTAATTAACCATCAATAATGAACGTTTCCATCCAATCTTCTATGAAAAGCATTGTAATTTAATATGTGTAAATTAGTATTGCGCAACAAATTAACTACTTTTATCTAGTTTACCTTATGCACTCTACTATTGAACATCTATGTGACGTACTTATTATTGGAAGTGGCGCCGCAGGATTAAGTCACGCCTTGAAACTTGCCGATCATTGCCAAGTGATAGTGTTAAGTAAAAGTGATATTTCGGAAGGTTCTACCAAATATGCTCAAGGCGGTATTGCAGCCGTTTTTGATGAAAATGACTCTATTGCGTCACACGTTGAAGATACCCTTTTAGCCGGCGACGGTTTATGTGACAGAGACGCAGTCGAATTCACTGCCTCTCAAGCCAAAACGTGTATGCAATGGCTCATTGATTTTGGAATGCCATTTGATCGAGAAAGTTCACAAGAAGGTAAAACTCGATTCCATTTGACCAGGGAAGGCGGCCATAGTCACAGACGAATTTTACATTCAGCCGATGCAACAGGTGCCGCAGTTCAATTAACCCTTATTGAAGCGGTTAAGCAACATCCTAACATTCATTTATTCCAGCGATACAACGCCGTAGATTTGATCAAAAGTCAAAACGTAACTAATCACCTACTAGGTGCCTATGTTTGGAATAGAAAACGAGAGAGAGTGGAAGTGATCCGCAGTAAGTTTATCTCTTTGGCAACAGGAGGAGCTAGTAAAGTCTATCAGTATACTTCTAATCCGGATGTTTCTAGTGGTGATGGTATTGCCATGGCTTGGCGCGCAGGTTGCCGTGTTGCCAATATGGAGTTTAATCAATTTCATCCAACCTGTTTGTACCACCCTGAAGCGAGAAATTTTTTAATTACCGAAGCATTACGAGGAGAAGGTGCAAAACTATGTCACCCTGATGGAACCCCCTTTATGCATAAATTTGATAAAAGAGGTGATTTAGCATCCCGTGATGTCGTTGCCAGAGCTATCGATTTTGAGATGAAACGGCTAGGCGCTGATTGTATGTATCTGGACATCAGCCACAAATCGAGTGACTTTATCGTTAAACACTTTCCAAACATTTACCGCAAGTGCCGTTCTTTGGGCATTGATATTACCCAACACCCCATACCAGTAGTGCCCGCTGCGCATTACAGTTGTGGAGGTGTTGTAACTGATATTCATGCAAAAACAGATATTGCCAACTTGTATGCTATTGGCGAAGTTGCATATACAGGTTTGCATGGTGCAAATCGAATGGCCAGCAATTCGTTGTTAGAGTGCATAGTATATGCCCACTCCGCTGCACACCACATTGCAGCTAGGCTGCATGAAACAACACCAGATGAGCCAGTAAAAGCGTGGGATGAAAGCAAAGTTAGCAATTCTGATGAAGAGGTAGTTATTCAACATAATTGGCATGAGTTACGTTTATTTATGTGGGACTACGTAGGTATTGTGCGTACCAATAAACGTTTAGAACGTGCACAACATCGAATTGAGTTATTAAAACAGGAAGTGAACGATTACTATTCTAACTTTAAAGTTAGTAATAACTTATTAGAGCTTAGAAATTTACTAACCGTTGCTGAATTAATAGTAAAGTGCGCTAGAGAACGCAAAGAAAGCCGCGGCCTACATTTTAACTTAGACTTTCCTAACAAACTTGATAACCCCAAGCCCACCATAATAAAAAACCAATTTAAATAGCACAAATATTACCAATTAGATGAACAGACTGGTGCACGCTACTAGCCCCAGTACCTACCACCTCGAAATGTTGTTTGCTATTTTCGCTGGTTGGCTCGAAAGATTGAACTGCCATATTAACATCACAGGGCAAATACAGGGGTTGTTTGAAAATAGTATTAACCTCAAACCCTTGCAAAAATAGTGAAGGCCTTAACTTTTCTAACGATGAAATACAATAAGACTTAGTCCACATCCCATGAATAATATGCCGTTTAAAACCAAATAACTTAGCTGACCATTTGCTTAAATGTATCGGATTAAAATCGCCGGACACTTTTGCATATTTTCGCCCTAGACTGGAACTAAGTATCCAATTTTCATTTATTGGGTCAGTAATGAGGCTAGTTGAATCTTTGGCTTTTGGCTGAACGTCATAACCATGATTGGTGCGAAATAGGTTGGTACTGACACTCTGCCATACAAGCTCAGAACCGCTGTAAAATTCCACTTCGATTGAAAACAGCCACCCTTTGGGATGTAACTTCAATTCACCAAAATGACAAGATACCGCTAACTTCTCCGACTTGGCAATTGGCCTTACTTGCCGAATTAGATTACTAATATGCACCAATCCCAATAAAGGAAATGGAAACTCTGGGAGTAAAAGTAATTTAATATGCAAAGGAAATGCTAGCGAATGTAAGTAGCAAGGATGGATACTGTCAGCCCCCTGTTGCCAACCCACTACTTGGTGAAAAAGCTTGAAATTAAGTTTATCTAACTCAAATCCGTTAAAACTAAATTTAGTGTTAGGTAATGAAACATGGGGAAATTCATGGGGATCGTAACTGGATTGTTTTATCGCCACTTTTAACAACAAAATTTTAATATTTGGGATACTAACCAGCTTAACTTTAGCCAATGAGGACAAAGTCATCAGTCGATTTCCCCTGAAGTTTGCTGCTGATAAATAATGGCGCAGCACAGTCGGCGAAAATCTCGCTCGTTGACTTGGTCTTTATATATTAAACACCATTTTGAGTGGCGAGCATTAACAGGAGAAATCAAATGAACAAATAACAAAAGGCTACTTACTCTTGATTTATGGGTGATTTTCCAACTTATTTGTCCATCTATATTTGTTTCCAACCATTCCCCACTCGAAGACAAAATAATAGGTTGCTGTGTTTGACGTCTAGTATGTAAAATATTTCTGAAAACAAAAAAAGTAGTAACGAATAGAATCAACATTTGCAATAAAAATTGGTATTGGTTTATATCAGATTGCCAATTTAAAACTGATAAAACCAAAACCCCATAAGTCGTCAACTGAAAAATCAGCAGCAATACAGACGATTTAAACTCTACTCTATACTTTGACACGACTCAAAATATGTTGAATCATTTGGCGATGCTCTTGGTTATCACATGTTTGATGCCCCATAAACCAAGCATATAAGTCAGGATCATCACAAGTTAATAAGCGTTCAAATACTTCTTGTTGGAGTTCTGAGAGCTCGTTAAAACCGCTTTCAACAAAAGGCATAAAAAGCACATCAAGCTCCAACATTCCACGGCGACATGCCCATTTCAATCGACCATATCGTTTCTTGTCAAACATTTGTAACCTCTTATCTAATATAAAAATGAGGGATTAAACTTAATGACAAGCATACCCAACACCAATAATAACAGCAATAATCGATTGTTTTCAGATCTTTACTTGCTAAATCAATCTCATACCCCATATTAAATCCTAATGCGTCATTGCAAAAGAGAATTCAAATATGTCACAACTGTCTGCAAGTCATTTTAACAGCAAACAATATATAAATAAGCTTAAAAGTCGCGGTATCATAGAAATCAAAGGTGAAGAACGAGTTAATTATCTTCAGGGACAAGTAACAGTCGACATCAATCATTTAACTAATACAAATGCACTATTAGCCTGCCATTGTGACTTCAAAGGCAAAATGTGGAGCATATTTTACGCGTTCCCTTGGCAGGATTCGATCCTATTAATGACTCATAACTCTGTATTAGATAAATCCTTATCAGAATTGAATAAGTATGGCGTATTTGCCAAGGTTGAGATTACTAATCAAAGTGATAAGTGGCAAATAACGGGGGGCTGTGGCGCTCTTTTTGAAAAAAATATCACTGAGTTGTTTGGCAAATTACCTTGTGGTGATCGAAATCTTTTATCAAGTTCAAATGGGCTAGTCATGTCCATTGAACAACCAGAGCAACGTTACCTTGTGTTACAACCTGATAGTGCCGAAAAACAGCTGGACTGTGAAATAATTGAAGACGATGAGCTTTGGGAGATTTCAGATATAAAGGCTGGTCTAGGTGATATCCGAGAAGCCACAACAAATGAATACATCCCACAGATGTTAAACCTGCAAGCCCTGAATGCTATCGATTTTGAAAAAGGCTGTTATATGGGCCAAGAAGTGGTTGCAAGAACAAAATATTTAGGTCGCAATAAACGCGCTGGCTTTATTCTATCAACAGAGTCTGAAAACAATAAATTAGACGGCGAGCAGTTAGAATATCAAATAGGTGAAAACTGGCGTCCAGGGGGAAAAATACTTCGCAGTGGAAGATATTCAGGGCAGACATGGATTTTTGCTGTTTTAGCAAACGACACAGAAGTCGGTAGTACTTTCAGACTAAAATCTTCACCAAATATAATCTTCGTTGCTCAAGCACATCCCTATACTTTACAATAAGCAAAATACAATTTTTGACTGGAATAACATGAATATAGCCAATAATACCGTAGCCACTATCCACTTTACTGTTTGTTCATCTGACGGTACGCAAATTGACTCATCAAGAAATAGCGAACCTATGGTTTACTTACAAGGCAGCAATTTTTTAATCAAAGGCCTAGAAGATGAATTAACAGGTAAAACTGCTGGCGACACATTCGTCATAGATATTGCGCCTAACCTCGCTTATGGCGAACGCCATGAAGAATTAGTCCAATCGGTACCAAAAACTATGTTTGAAGATATGGAGATTAATCCCGGCATGACCTTCAGAGCAACAACTGATGACGGAGAACAATCTGTGATGATTATCGACATCAATGATGAAGAGGTCATAGTTGACGGTAACCACCCATTATCAGGCCTAACTCTTAACTTCGATGTTGAAGTACTCGAAGTTAGAGAAGCAACTGAAGAGGAAATAGCCCATGGTCACCCTCATACTGAAGGCGGGTGTGGGCATACACATTAAATAAAAGTCCATAATGAAAAAAACAAAAAGGCTATCCGTACGTATTGCCTTTTGCTTAATTCAGAGTCTGCGGGGCTGTCCTTCCAGCAATGTTGGGACACCCTATCGGATACCGCGCATGGGGTTGTAAGCTGAGTCTTCTAAGAACACAGTTCCTGCCACTGAAACGTTACTAGTTCTACAAGTGCACGGATAATCCACTTGGTGCGGGGCTATAGCCTTCTAGTTTTTTTGCTGTGTTGCAATGCGCATTTGCGCTTAAGTACTAAGCCACCTTTTCCCCTCTAAAATGTGATGACCACTTTCAAATCCCTGAAACGCAAAAAGCCACCCGATAAAGGTGGCTTTGTACTTAATTGGGAGTCTGGCAATGTGCGGGGCTGGCCTTCCAGCAATGTGCTACTCTCGCATGGGGGTGGAAGTGGGGCTTTCAGGAGCACGGCTCCTGCCACTGGAACGACAGGAGCTCTGCGACTGTCCGGATAATCCACTTCGTGAAGGTTGACCGCGGGGTAGCATGTCACATCTATTCAGACGATAGGTCACCTGCTCCCAAGCCAATTGGCATGACACACTCATCAAATTCCAACCACAAAAAAAAGCCACCTTATGCAGGTGGCCTTTCTTCTGAATGGGATTCTGGCAATGTGCTACTCTCGCATGGGGCCGAAGGTGGTTTGCTTTTAGCTGCCCCGCAGCGTAACCACCTGAACGACAGGAGCTCCGCGACTGTCCGGGAATCCACTTCGTGAAGGTTGACTGCCGTGTAGCAATGCGCATTTGCGCTTAAGTACACAGCCACCTTTCTCACCGCAAAATGTTATGACAAATTATCAATACCCAGAAACGCAAAAAGCCACCCGATAAAGGTGGCTTTGTACTTAATTGGGAGTCTGGCAATGTGCTACTCTCGCATGGGGAAACCCCAAACTACCATCGCCGCTAATGTGTTTCACTTCTGAGTTCGGAATGGGATCAGGTGGTACCACATCGCTATTGTCG
>Ga0115567_10002296_pt1 | contig 18915 bp, 25 predicted proteins | sample COGITO_mtgs_1204_2_FD_88679 | JGI IMG/M metagenome (GOLD analysis project Ga0115567, IMG submission 88679) | Pelagic marine microbial communities from North Sea - COGITO_mtgs_120412 | ecosystem: Environmental > Aquatic > Marine > Epipelagic | place: Germany:Helgoland, sampling site Kabeltonne... | reverse complement strand
GGTGGCGGCGGCGGCAGCTGCAGTATGACGGGCTCGCATCATTTCTTGGTACTCCCTGACCTGTCTGGCCTGTACATCCGCGGGATCCGCCGTGGGCGCCTCTGTCTGAGCAGCAGCCGTTACGCTTGGTATGTTCTCTGCACTTGTTGCCGCCGCAGCAGCCTCAGGGTTCTGCGCAGCCCACTTCGCCCGCATGCGCTCCTGAGGGGGCACGCCATACCTCAGACTTGTGACACGTCAAGCTATAATGTTTCGAAAGTTACTATAGAAGCACGAGTGGAACACAGGAGTTCCGCACCACACGCATAAGCGCTGGAGCATTCCCATGGGACGGGTTCGCACCTGGTACTCGCGGCGCTGCTCCTCGTCCATGGTCAAATCAATGCACCCAGCGTTCGGAAAAATTCGCTAGAAGCTGCCCTGCACCTTTCGAAGATAGTATGACTCTTCCTGCTCGTGCCCACGAGCAAGTTAAACAACAAGCTCCAGCACCTGATCGCAAAGGACCATGCGCGGGTGTCGCCACTGCGGCGCCCGGGGCAGTCGACCACCACTGATGCGGTTGTTTCCCTGGCATTATGAGGCCGGGCCCTCGCAAGCTAGTGATTGGGGAAGGATCGGGAATTGCACCCTCTTGCGGCTAACGTGCCGCCCCTCAGGCAGGAGGACAAAGGTGGGCAAATCTCGGGGCGGCGGGGATGAAATAGCCAGGGAACCACCACGCTGTCTCGGACGCGACTGCTAAATTAGCATGTCGCGTCCGAATTTTAATAAAATTATTGTGTGCCTGCCGAGGACCTGCCCGGCGGGCCGCGCTGCTACGAGTCCTCACAACTACCTGGGTCACGGTTGCCACTACACGCATGACTAGTTCTTGACCTGGTCGCGTCGAGCACAATATGGGTCAGTTTTGGAGTTGTCTGCAACCTGCATCCGAGGACAGGATCCCGACAGTCGCCTCCCATCTGAAGTCTTTCACCCACCACACCCCGACCCTGTGCCGCTCCGCCTTGGTTTCCAGCAGATTGCCAGGTGGCTGGGTTCACCGGATGGGTATTCGCCGCAGGCGCCTGGGGTATGCACCCGTGACGGAAGACTTTTTGAACTCAGTGGTTGCATGCTCAGAGAGTGTGACAATTGCCGCGGGTGACGACAAGGTGCCGCCTCCGAATCTTTGGTGTGGTGTGTCCTTGTCCAGGTTCTAGTAGAGATTGCGGCGTTGGATCCGCTGATGATGAGGAGCTGCTGGCGAGCAGGCAGTACGAGTCTTCGACTGGGGCGTTGGAAAAGTCGTTCGCGAATGGCAAGGGCATAGCAAGGCGGTGGCTTCCCCGTATTGTTTTGGACGAAGCATCCCATGGGCCCGGCGCGTTATCAATGCCTAACCGCAGATGTATGGACGACGCCTTGGAGCTTGTGCTCTGTTGTGTGGGTGTGTAGGGAAGTTGCTGAAGAGATTGCATCTCGGCGGCGCTGACACAGTGTGAAGCAGGTGAATCGTTTAGCATATGGGCGCAAGTCGGGACTGGTCTTCAGCGGTAGCCGTGACAACTCAATCGTGCTTTGGGGGGACGAGAGTGCAGGTCCACTCGGAGAGAGTGGCTGGGGTCATGATATCTGTGCCGGAGGAATGGTATGGCCGCAGCGCAACCCCTCTCGCGCTCCTGCAGCCTTCTTATTTTGGAAAGACAGGCCATGCGTCAATTCTGGACACTTGTGGCCTCCCCCGCGATTTTGCTGAGTGCCAGCATGGTGGGCAGCGACGCCAGTTTCAGGGACATGAGCTGACGGTAAACGGACTTGCGGTCGGGGGTGCAAGCGACTCGGTGCTGCTCAGCGGTTCTCGTGACTGGACCGTGAGAGTGTGGGACGTCGAGACTGGCCACGAGACCGCGCGCAATACCACACACCAGTATGCGCCAGCTACACGAAATCGTGCCGCCAGGTGCACACGCCACGCCATGGGGCATCCACCTGAGGCACTGGGGCGGGTCTGATTTCGCAGGAACGTGGTGTCTCACTGCACGTGGATTCCCGGGTCGTCGCATGAATGTTTGCAGGCGAGCGAGGACCTACGACTGCGCGTGTGGGACACGCGGACCATGACGGAGCCCGCCCAGATCGTGCAAGCCGCGCACAACAATATTATGACGTGCTGTGACGCCGCCGTGCGTCCCAGCCCCATCGGCGCTCCCCATCCCACCAGACCCTGCCATTCCAGTGCATGCGGCGCACGCATCATTGAGTGACTCTGGGTGCGGTTTTACGGCGACAGGAGGATGGTCAGGCCTTGGTATCAGCGTCCAACGGATTCGCCGGTGCTGGCTGCGAAATCAAGCTCTGGGACCGCCGCGTGCTGCGCAAGCTCGCCTCGCTCGAGGGACATTCAGAGTCTGTCACTGGGGTCGCCTTCCTGCCTTCGAGCTCCAAGTTGGTCGCCAGCTGCTCGCAGGATTCTACCCTGCGGCTCTGGGACGCGCACAATGCCGCTGACACCGATTCACCGGCACCTGTGACACTGACCATGCGCCACCTTCAGCCGGCTCACCGCCTTGCTGCTCTTTCGGCCTGCGCGATCTCTGGTGGCAGCACCTCTGGCGAAGTGTACCTGCACACCGCCTCAATCTCTGGCGCCCTGGCCAAGTGAGTTACACACCCGCTCTTTGGATTCAACACTAAAGTGCTGTCACGTACGCCGCGCCTGCGGCTGCACCTCCTCTTGACGCCACTCATGACATCGTACGCGCGCTTGGACAGATGGCGTGTCAAACCCGCAGACGCCGCAGGGCTCCACGGCGGTGCCCTGCATCTCGATCTTGAGCAGAGCGCCGCAGAGGGTGATTTACTAGACGCTGACGCGAAGGCACCAGGATAGTATTGTAGCTCTCGGGCACGGCACTTCCAGTGATGTACTTCACGGTCTACATGCAATTCGCGTGGCCAAAACCTTGGTGTTTTATCCCCACACCCAGAGCGCATCGCTTAGCGATTATAAAGCTTCGGAGGATTCGTGGACTCACGCGCGGCGACCCGCGAGAGGGAGGTCAAGCCAGAAAGCACCCCACCGGCCACGCCGCCTGCCGCACCCGCCACCCCTCGCACGCCCGAGACCAGCCCCGATCCGATTGCCGCGGCCGACACAAGTTTTTCTCGGAGAGCAAGCCCCCCCTCCGCTGTGCCAAAAACATCGTCTCCTGCCAGCGCGCGTGTCGAAGCCTCTCCCTGTGCAAGCGATCGCGCTGATGCAAGCAAATGCTCGTCAAACACCATCGCGAGCTGCACGCCCGTCACCTCTTGCCGCATCTCGCTCCGCCGCGTGTCCACGTCCACCCGTGCCTCCACCTCCGCCAGTGGCTGCATGTCTTGACCCCCTCCGCCAACCGTCGCAACCGCGAGGCATGCACGCGCACTGAGGTGTGCGCGCGTCAGGTCGAGTTGGAAAATCGTTCGTGTCGCGTGCAGTGTAAGTGACAGCTCAGCGTCCTCTGCGCGCCCGCACTCAAGCTGCACTTCGTGCACCAGCTCCGCCAGCACACTTTGATTCGCCATTCGCCACACCAGCGTCTCCTTTTCACCCGCTTTCTCCGCACTTTGATACGCTGCACGAATCTCTGCTGCGTCCCTCGTGACCTTACCTCCTGGCAACGTCACCTCATACTCCATCCGCTTGAGCTCTGTCATCACCGTATATTCACCCAGTTTCGCGCGCCCGCGATAGTAATCCAGCGTGCTCGCAAAGGACTGAGCTGCTAGCTTTTTGTTTATCGCAGCTCGTGTCGCAGGGTCGGCAACCTGCGCCCCAGGATCCAGTCAGCCCAACAGGGGCTCAGTTGACGCGGTCGCGATTGATGCATTCGGGCCTGACAGACGCAGGATTCCCACCCGCATCTGGAAGGTGCGAAGACGCCGGACGAAAGCTTGAACCTCTGCAGGACTCGAAATCTCCTCATCGGCCCAGCTCTCTCCCACCACGACATGCCCCTTGTCCCCCCCCGACAATTTGCCGCTCACCCGCTGCCTCTCCTTGCCCCCAGTGGTTTTGACTGTTGGCGGCGCAGCCGGTTGCGGAGCGGCAGCCGAAGCCGCCGAGTTTGCGCTCAGCTCCGCCATGAGTGCGTCCAGTCCGTCCATGCCAGCGTCAGCGCCGGACATCCTGGCGGCGGAGTTGCCGTTCTTTCAACTCGGGCCCGCCTCAATTCGGGCCCGTCAGCGATCGCTGTGGATAAATAGGATTTATTAATATATAGGATATTAGATTAGGAAGTTCTATTTCTGGAAACGGCGCGGGGCCGGCCACGGGCCCGCCTGGGCCGTCCGTCCATTCGATCGAACAGGCGCAGCCTCCTTCCGCGCCGAGCACTGCGGGCGGGGGTGACGCCCTCTGGCCCCGAAAGCTTTGCCTTTGGCCGAAAGCACGCACTTGAGGAATCACTGGAGGAACAGTGTGTGCGCAATCTCGGCCCATTTGTACCGCGCTCGGGACTTCCCGGCTACTACTCATTGTAAAGAGCAGTTTTGCTGAAAAGAAGGGTTCAAGGCAATTGGGCGTGGCCGCACGCTTGTTAACGAGAGGCAAATCGGCATGCCTGAACACGCGCGTCGGGCGGGCCTGCGCGCTGCGGGGGTTTCAAGACTCGATGGTAGTGTGTCTAGTGCGATGTCTTCGCACACAGGGGTGATTTGGCGGCGTGGGGTGGCGACGGCTCGACTTCTGCTCATTGCAGTGGCATTCTTGAGCACCCGGGGATCTGCCGCAGGCGTCGTGGGATCTGAGATGTCTACTGGTCCTGCCGCGTACATGCACTGGCCTGTACCGCGGCCCTCGTGGGATGGTCAGGGTACGGGGGGGTCCAACGGACTGTCGTCGCACCGTAGGCTGCAGCGGGCGCTGGAGGGCACGCAGAAATCCCTGGCCTCTCTCTACAAAGCCACCGAATGCTTTGTCCAGGGTGCTGCTGGAGGTGCAGCAGGTCAGTCCCGACCAGCCGCTGCGCAACAGCTATGACCCTTGAAGAGATTTTGCATGCGATCATTCTCCCACGCGGTTCTGCGACGGACCCCGTCTTGTGCGAGGATCCCGGAAATAGGGCTGTCGCGTGGAAGGAGCCGTGTTGCGAATGGCTGTAGGGCAGGTTACCTATGTATTTCTGATTCCTTTTTTGGTGCATCATGGGCGACCGCTGACCTGTGGGTTCCACCTTGGCAGGAGCCTTGACGCTTTATCCCTTCGAGACAACCAAGATGCGCATACAGGCAGCTGGCGCAGCGGCAAGCCAGGGCTTCTTTGCAACGCTCGCCACAACAGCGAAGAAGGAGGGCACGCGTGGACTATTCAAGGGGGTGCGCCAGTCGCTGATGGGTGTCGCGCCGGAGAAGGCGGTGATGATTGGGTCGCAGATGGCGATGCGCTCACGCCTGGGGAGCTGGAAAGATGAGAAGGGCTGCCTTCCGCTCGTCATGGAGGCAGCGGTTGGTGGCATTGCGGGTGCCGGACAAGTGGTCTTTTCGAGCCCCAAAGAAATGTTCATGGTGCAGATGCAGCTCGCGTCTGCGGCTGGCAAGGCAGCGTCGACCTCCGGCGGCACGGCGCTCGCAGTGCTGCGCAATCTGGGGATCGGCGGCCTCTATAAGGGCGCTGGGGCTACGCTGATGCGGGATGTGCCGTTTGCTGCCATCTACTTTTCGTGCTATTCGCGTCTCAAAGTGGCTATCGCCGGCGAGAATGACCCCCTGCGGGTGCTCTCTTTCGGCGAGCAGCTGTTTGCCGGAACTGCCTCTGCGATGCCAGCTGCGTTCTTGACCACGCCCGCAGACGTGCTCAAGACGCGCATGCAGGCTGCGGCGGGATCTGCGGCCAGCCAGTCGATGCGTTCGACTGCAATGGGTATGGTGCGTGCGGAGGGGCTTGGCGTGCTTATGACAGGATGGGCGCCGCGTGTGGCGCTGAAGGCACCGGCACTCGGGATCGCTCTGCTCGTCGTCGAGCTCATGAACAATGCGGCCCGTGGCCAGGGCACGGACTAGTAGCTCACTGCGGGTAGCGAGTATTGATTGTGAGAGTAGTATTCTTGTGAATAAATGGTGCAGCATGGTGCTTCGCCTCGAAACGAACGAGACATCTTCAGAGACAGCCAAGAGGCTGGGCGACCACAAGCGTGTGCTTGTATTGATGTCACAAAGGAAGAGGATAAACCCACGAGCCAGATCAAGAGGCACACGTGGGACCACCTTCACGAAAGTGGAGAGGGTGCACATGAAGCTCATGATCTAATGTGGAGCTCATGTGACTGTGCTGCACTGATACATTAGATGCTTCTCACATCTGTCTAAACTTGTACTGCTGAGAGGACGTTCTCCACGACCTTGAACCTGCCTGCCGGGCCCTCGACGTTGACGCACTGTTGTGGGGTGTTGCAGCGCTTCCCCGTCGTGCCTGAATATTGATTCCCTGCCCACGATTACGTTGGCATCACCTCTTTTCCCGTGACTGTCGTCAGCAAACTTGCGCTTTTTTCCTGAGTTCAACATCATCATCCTAAATCACAGGTCAACCAGATCGCCAGCACGAAGCATCCTCGGAGAGCCACCTGGAGCATGACCTCGTTCGCTGTCGACCCGTACTCGTTCGCTGTCGACCCGAACCACGTAGGGATTCCATCCCACTGGCTCCACCACCCCGCTCCTCCTTGTGACCGCCCTGGGGTGCACCTCGCCGCCCCCGTCGACAAGCGCCGCTACGTTGGAGCCATCACCTGCTGGTGGAGTGACCCTTTGGGCGCCCAACGGGTTGGCGCCTTCTGTCCAGCCTGGCTCGCTCTGACGGCTGCGCAGGCGTGGCGAGAAGCACTCCCCACGCGGCACTTCTCGCGAACACATTTCTCGTCCAGAGGAGCACTGCACCCGGAAACACCGTTAGCGGGTGCTTGCGTACGATCGCACAGCGGGCGTTGAGATACGCGGGCTGAGCACACGAAGTTGCAACACTGACTAATCAAGACACGGAATTCTCAATAGGGGCGAACGCATGAGAAGCGTGCCTGGATGAGAAGCGGGCGTGAAAGGGGCGCAAAGAAGTACCTGGAGGAGGGACCACAAGGAGGGGAGCTCGCCACACCCCCGTCGCAGACCCACCGAAGTCTTGCGCTCCTCTTCCGAATGCTGTGCGCTCCATTTCACGCCCCACTGATCCAGCGATGACGACGGCTCCCTCCACGTCAACCAGCCCGAGAGCCGGCCCTCCGGTGCCGCCCCTCGCCGCGTGCCGCGCTCACATGGCTCATCGCGGGGTGTAGCAGACCAGCGCTCCTCGGGCAAAATCCGTTCCGCAATGCCAGGGGGGGGCTGCCCGCCTTGGACCTGCCCGCGAGCCTTGGCCTGTCACATTCCCCCAGTTGTGAATATACGGTCTGTGTATTCACAATCTATTACGGTCTTGGTATCGTGGCATGCCAGAAGGGTCGATACTCCTACTTCGCACCATGCTGCAGTGCATTCAAGCGCGACAGGTGATCCCATCTTCGGGCACCCGCCCCCACACACGGTACAACGCAGGGTGCATTCAGCTGAGGCCTCACGGGGCGTACCGAGCGAGGAGTCCGAGCAGCGCGACGCTCGCGCGAAGACGCGCGAACTGCCCGCGCAGAGCCAGCAGGCTGACCAGGAGCCGATGGATACCGTGAACTGATGAATTCCTTTCTCTGATCTGCCTCTGACCAACCCTCCGTTGCCCAGTCCTCTGTCCAGCTCTCTGCACTGCTTTCCCCCACCTGCCAGACCCACCGTCAGGCGCGCGTAATGCTTCATCTCAACGCCGCGTAGCTCACTGGGGGCGGAAACTCTTCCTGAGCAATACGAGCAGCGAGGTGTCGCTCGTGCGCGTCAACCCATGTGGAAAAGTCTTGATGCTCTCGGTACGAGGGTGGCCGCCACTCATTGTCATCCGTTTCTGAACGCCGAGGCTTCTCGCGCAGGGACCGGACATTCCTGGTTGAACTCACACTGCTCCGCCCCAGTGCGCGCTCCGCCCCCGCGTTTGGAATTTTGTTCAGGCTGGTAAAGCTGATAGCTTGCACTGAGTCGTTCCTTTCGCGCAGCTCAGGCTACCCCACCAAAGCTCGCTTTTCAGATGGGCGCACTTCACAGTGGTGGCAAAAGCTCGAAGGGAGCTGGGTAGCTACCTTTGAAGTTGTAGTTTCGAATGTAAGGCGAGGGTGGGGTGTAATGCTGCCTAGTTTGTCATGCTCAAGTAGCTCCTGTGGGGACCCACACTGGTCACCAAACCGCCGTTTTCTTCAAGGTTCCAGGTCACTAGCTCGGATTCGAATGGTCGTGCATGCCTTGGAGATCGCTAGAAGCCTGGCTGCGCTTTCGCTCGATTGTTTTCCCGATGGGTCCAATCCCGGAGCAGGCGCCCCAGTGCCCTCCCTGCCCTTTCCTGCCATGTCTCGGAATCCAACTTGACGTGGTTCGAACCACGTCAAGGACCCGCCTCTGGGAGAAGACTACTTGAAAATCAAATCAAATCAAGTTGCCAGTGTTGTCGGGCCTCAGCTACACGGCTCACTGGGAAGCGCTGGGCTGCGCCCTATGCCTCCTCACTACTCCCGAGCTCTCGAGCACGGGCTCGGGGGTTTTGCCCCGGCTCCCACCGCCAACGTGCTCGCGTCCCGTTTGTGGGTCTGGGATTTTTTGTTATGCGGGTTCTTTACCGCGGTTTCCCGGCCCCTGTTCTGAATTTTTTTTTCGCTCTGCGATCTGCGACTGTTTGTCAATTATTGACAGCGGATGCTTATCTACTACTTGATTTAACAGCACCGGAAGCCGTAGCTGGCTGCGCTGATGTCGCCTTTTCCATGTTTAAACAGGTGCAAATTTATGCAGTCACGCAACCCGATTTGTCCATTTTTACAACCCAGCTTCCTATCAAATTAGCCGCTTGCAGAAGCAAAACCCTCTTCACAAGGCCATTACCAGGTACCATAATGGCCGACGGCAGGGTAGGCCATGCCCATGTGCCCGGATGAGTGCATGACGTGCCCTGCAATGTGCGAGTAGTAGCCCCCTCCACCAGGGCCGCCGTGAATCCCTGGCATGTTCCCCCGTGGTGCTTCGCCTGTAGGACTGCCTGCCATCCCAATACGGGCTCCCTCAACTCCGCCCCGCCATGCTTCGTATCGCGCCCACTCTGCCCACTCTCCGCTCTCCACATTCGTTGCGCGATCGCCACTGCTGCCCCCACGCCAAGTCTCCAAGCCAGACATCCAGCACCCTGCTCCGTGCGGCTGCGGCGGGTATGGCGCCATGGCGCCATATCCACCACGTGCGTGCGCATGCACATGAGGCTGCTGCGTGAGCTGCTGCGCGTGGTGTTGCTGCGCATGATTAGCGGCCATCTCCACGGCAGAGAGGTAGAAAGGAAAGCTGCGACCCTCCATGGGCACACCAATTGATGGACCGTTCGCACCCGCAAGTCCCTCGTTGTCGCCGTGCGCGTTGCCTCCAAGTTCCTCGCTGATGGGGGATGGGGCGGCTACCTCCTCGTACATGCCCCACCCACCTTGCCCATGACCATGCCCGTTCCCGTTTCCGTGCACCAACGGCGGCATCGAGGAAGACCCCTGGGGATGCGCGTGAGGGTGGCCATGGACGTGTTGGCTGTGTTGCCAGCGCGAGCCATAGAGGTAGTCAAGCGCCTCTCCTCCGTCGTTGGGAGAGGGTGGTGTCGACCGCGACGAGTGCGAACCCCCTTGCATGTCAGGCGCAAGGGCGCCCATCCGTTCCATCTGTTCCATCTTATGCGTGTGCATCCCGCTGTGCATTTCGCTCATCATCCCATTGTGGATTCCGTCACGTGCTATCCCGGGTAGGACAGGCCGCCCACCGACAGTAAAGCTGTCTTGCATTGTCGTCATGCGCCTGCGGCGCGGTTTTGTGTCTTTGGAACCAATGGGCCGCCCCGGAGTCCGTACAACCTGCCCGTCTGGCTTTGTTGGACGTGGGCGCCGTCCTCCGCGCGCCGCCTTCTCCTGCTGCTCCATTATCATCGGCAGTGCATCCAGCACTGCATCTGAAACTGGCTTGCCCGTCGCATGTGCCCACGTCCGGCGGTTCCACACGTCTCGCACAGCCTTGGGGCTCACTCCGAACCATTTTGAGAGCAGTTGCGAGTTTCCCGCTGCAAGATGACGGGGAAATGGGTTGTCCTTGTGTGGCGGACGGAGCGCGTAAATCACGGCAGCTTGCTCTTTGCTCAGCGTCGCGCGCATCCTCCTGGGTTCCATTGATGCATCTGTTGTCTCAGTCTCATCTCCATTGCTCGATTGAGTCTCACGATTGCCGCTCTCTGCGGACTGCGAGGTGCTATCGCTGACGTCTTCCTCGGCGCAAATCTCATCCTGCTCAAACCGTGGCTGACCAGGGTCCCACGTTCCAGCAGCCACATCGGTCATATCTCCGCGATTGCACAGAGAACCAAAGTGTATCGGCTCTAACGTTCCAGTGAGACTCGCTTTTCCTGCTTGAGCGCCCTCCCGAACGTGCCTCTCGCTGCACAACGAAGCGACCTTGCCGCTGTGATGAATCCCAGGAGTTCGGACTCTCAGCTTTCGTGCCACCGAGTTTTCGCCCCGTGTGTGCTGTTCCCGCGAGAACACAAAAGATCGCGTGAATTCATGCTGAAAAATGATTTATGTTACCCGACCGTTGCACTATCGGTATTTTTCGCTATTTAAAACGTTATTGGTTTTCGATTAAAAGTGAATGCCCCATTCGGCGCATCTCTGTTTCGCTGTGTGTTTCTGTGTCTGTAGTGGACGCGACCGTCGTTTAACAATTGATCGGTTCTATATGTGATCGTGCGACCTGGTCGTGCGAGCACGTCTTTTTTACGCCCCATAGCTTTCCGCCCGTTCATCAGCCTAGACTGGGTCGCGCGACCCTGCGGACTCCAGATACGACCCAATATCTATCGTTTTTTATATCAAGCTGTTCACGAGGAGTCGTAACGGGAAAGGCCCGCCTCCGAAACCTCATTCCGCCCCGCGACTTGGCGTCGGCGCTCGGCCTGCGGCAGGGCGCCCACGCAGTCATCCAATCTGCCGCGTTCTCTTTACGGGAGGTGGCAGGAAGCGGACTAGACGCGTTCCAGAGTGATGAGTAAACACGCGCTTCACAGGGAATCGTCCTTTATTCAGGGAACCCCTGGGTTTCTCAGTTCCCGCAAGACGCCCTCGCCCTCCACATGTCTGAATGCTCACGCGCCCGCGTCCTAGCGGGTAGTGTCTCCCTGGTCATGGTTAGCCGGCACATTCCCGCCGTAGGCGCACCAAACCTTTCAGCTCTGGGAACCCGTCCCGTCTGGCTTGGGGTCGCCGCGGGCCTCGTCTTCGGTCTGTCCCTCGTCTTGCATGTCCTGATCGTCCAGATCGTCACGCCGCACGAGCTCGAGGCGCGAGAGCGCGAGAGCATCACCGCCGCATCGCTCCATCACTTCGTGCCAGAGAGGCTTGGGCAGGGCCAGGCACTGCTTCAGCGCCAGCGGCCGAGCGCAGGCCACCGCCTGGTACTCTCCGCGGGCAATAGCAGCCGCGAGTGGGGCATCTGGCGAGGGCCACTCGCGGCGCCCGACAAAAAAACGGAAGTCGAGAGGAGAAGCCTCCTCGGCAAGAACGCGCGCGACCGCGGCTCGAATGCCACCGCGGTAGATGCCGGTGCCCGGCGAGATCTCCTCGGCCCCCTCGAGCCCCGCGATCCCGTGGATCATCACCCCTGGCGCGCGCTGCCCCTCGCCCCCGCCCAGGTAGAGGACCCCGTCTTGCCCGAAGGCGGCGACGAACTGCAGGAGCAACGCACGCTCCGCCTCCGCGCGCGCCCTTTCTTCCCCGAACAGCAGCAGCGCCGCAACGCGCACGTCGTTCAGCGACGCCCGCAGAGGTCGATTGATCACCACCCCTAGCGCCCACGCTCGTCCGTCACGCGCGCGGCTGAAGGATTAGAAGGTGATGGTGAGGAGAAGGGGCCGGGGCAGATCGAGGATGAGGCGGAGGGGCGGAGAGGCTGAGGGGTGGAGGGGCGGAGGGGCAGACCGCTCGAGCTTTTGGGGTCGTGGTCAAGCATCAGCACCACCTCCTACTGTCCCTCTCTCGTCTCAGCCGGCAGCGCCGTGTGCATGCGCAGCACAGGGGGGGGGAACGCTCCTGCCACGTTTCCTGATATTGCACGTACTGCTCAAGAAGCTCCATTCGCACGCGCGTCATGCCATTCTGCTCCAGCGCCACGCATTTTCAAATCAGACCTTGAGAATCTCGTCGGCACTGCTGTGCACGCGACGTGGGGAGGAGGCTCGTACAGGGTTGTTGGAGATTTCTTGGATCGTGTCGGACAAGAGGCTCTGCGCGAGCTTGTACATGTATGGCACCTTGCGTCCCCATGACTCCGCCCGTGCCTCCCACGCCTCATCCGATTCTCCATCCTCGCGCGGCACCTGCTCTCGCAGCCTCTCTCGTAGGCGCCTTCCCCAGCCCTCGCCTCCCTGACGCGCTTGCGTCATAAGCTGCGCTTCTATCGGCTGTCGCACAAGTAGTCCACCAACCTGTACGGCTCGCGATTACAACCACCATCTCACGCGGCGCCGGTCCCTCGACTTCAACCCAGCGCAGGAATTCGAGTGACTCAAGTCCACACAATAAATATCTGCGCGCAAGGAGCTGTTTGGTCTGTTACCTCGGGAGTTGTTGTCAAGTGTGCCCAGCCCCCTTCCATGTACTCTTTGTACAGCCGCGGATTCTGCTCGCGAAGAAGTGCCTCGTTCTTCGCTGCCCGCTGCTGCGGTGAGCCTGATGGGTTTGGATGAGTGGCGCTCTTGGCATCATCATCGCTCGTCGTCTTGATCCCCTTGCTGCAGCCGCCAACTCGTCATTTCCCACCAGGCCTGGAGTTAAGTATTTCAGTGCGCAGCATATGGGCCGAACCTGATCAGTGACGCGCGGAATGCTCGCCACTCCTCTGGATTTGGTCCTTCTGATCTGAAGCTCTTCTCACACATTTGAGCACTTTCAGCAAATCGTGGTCGGCGTGCCGCTGCTCAGGCGTGTGAGAGTGAGTTTTGCATGGCTGGCATGACTCGTTGACCAGGCGCCCTGATCTAATCACACAGACCCAAAAGAATGCCTAGAGATTAGTAGATGGATGGCATGGCGCCCGGCTTCTGTATTTCTGGTAAGCTGCAGGTCAGTTGGGAAACCTTGGTGACTTCGTGGGTATGAAGTTGTCGCCTTTGAGATTCGCCGTGACATGGACCATGTACTTGTTGGGACGCCTTGAAAAAATGCGGCAACAACAGGGAGAAGCACGAGCCCGCACAGGCTACGAATCATCGCTATGACGGAAAGCTCGGGTTCAAGCACCGCCCACACGTCGCCTGTCCTGGCCAAGGCCTCGGCTGGCTTTGTGTGGGCCTGTCAACTTTTGAGTGGAGCACCTTAGCCCGGAAAATTACCGGTCGCCGACGGGTGGCGAGAAGCAGGGGTCGATACACCGGCGCGTTCTGAGGCACCGGTTGCACATCAGACATGGTCAAGTTGGAGCTTGACCCGAACTCTGGCTTTCCTATCCGACTTCTGGAGCGTATGCATCTGTTCTGGTCCAAGGTGCTGAGCCTGCATTGAATCGAAACATTGGGGCCCCGATTCTGAGCCCCTCCCAATAGCTGTGTGAGTGCCACTTGTATGGCAGTTCTTGAAGCAGATGGCAGAGTTCGAAAGAGGAAATGGTGACGGGAAGAAAAACCGATGCCTCATTGATAAGCGCCATCTACACACGGCGCTGTCACAGGTTCACTTCGGACCCAGAACACTCCCGGGGTGAAATTTTGATACAAAGCTGCAAGAAAAGACCATGCTACACGAGAAAGTGTGAATTGAGAGCGACCATGGCTCGGCAGATTGGTTGTAATTTGTCAGAAGCGGAGATGGCCGAGACAGTCAAGGTCGTCAACGCAGGCGGCCCCGGCTACTCCGGAGGGTGTGTTAGCAAGGAGCGTCTATTGAGCAAGCTCGCAGCACGCATCTTTCCTGCACAAAACGACACGGGGCTTTCGCTTCACCTCCCGCCGCAGTTCCGCTTCGCACGCGCCGAAGGCCGGGCCAAGAGATTTGCGGCGCTGCAGGCAGCGTGGAACAACCCGTACTACCAGGCGCTCGACGCCCCACCGCCTCATGCCCAAACCGAAGACAGGCTTGCTACCTCAGACGCTCCTATTCCCGCGGTGGCCGCGCTGGTCACTGGACGCTTTTACGCGGCGCCTCGCTTCAACCCCAGCACGCGGCAGCCCCTGCCCGAGGAAGAGCTCCGGCGACGCGCGACCTTCGACGCGGTGCTCGGCCAGCCGCTCGTCAAGGGCATCTTGGAGGGGTCCTACATGTATCCGCAGAGAAACCCGCGGCCGCAGACTTCTCGCACGCCCCGCTCTGCACGCACGTCGCGATCGGTCCCCGCCACAGTCAACTTTCTCGCCCGCAATGTCCAAATGCTTCAGATGTCGTCCCCAAGACCCAAACCTCTTCCCCCAGCACCCTCGAGCCCATGCTTCCCCCGTGTAGTGTGTACGTGTAACTCCGCTGCAGGCTAATCCACTACCGCACAGGTACTCGCGAGATGGCGCATCAAGACGATTTGCGCGCGCGGGACGGAAAGCCTCGCCAGGTGCCGGGGTGGACTTTGAAGCTTCTGCGGTAGAGGCGTCACCAGTCCGGGCGAGGTCGCGCATGCACGCGGAGCGCAGTCCTTCGCGAGACGGATGCGGCCGAGCGCTCGGCTATCTGCACCAGGAACCCCGCATTGCGCACTGCAATGGCCACGTGTCTGGGGACCTCGGCAGTTCCGCAGGGGGCAAGCTGCACGGCGTGCAGCGCCCTTCCCACCCGCGCCCCCCTTCCGCACCGATTTCTGCGCGTGGTCGCCTGCAGCGAGAGTCGAAACCATCTGAAGGGCTTAACGGGCACGCTGAAGGGCATGTCGCCGCTGGGGAGATTGTGGCTGCTCGGCCAGGCAGCGCTCGACCACTGGGCCTGGACCACGCGGCGGTACGAGCGGCCCAGGAATTCGGGCGCGCCCGCTTGCGTACCCTCGCAATCTCAGCGACTCGCAAGCCACCGGGCTCGATACCGATGTTGCCATCGCGGGCACATGCAGAAGGTGAAGCGGATTCCTCTGCTAAGCGTGCCTCGGAGCTGGGATTTGTCGACGGGCGGCGGATGTTGGTGCCTGCAGGGGCGCGAGAGAACATGGCGCCAGCAGCAGAAAGGACGCAAGCGTCATCACGTGCCCCCTCACGCGCAGCAGGTGGTGCGAACCCACGACCCACGAGTGCACAGGTCGCAAAAGCAGCAGCTGGGCTTTTGCGGACACAGGCAGCCGCAGTGGTCAGGGCAGAACATCTCTCAATTGCCCTGGCACCAAAGAACTCAGCACAATCCTTTGCGTCGGTAGGACTTCAATGCCCTAGTGAGGCTGTTGCCCGAGCTAGGCAGTAGGCAGTGACGTCGCAGCAACCACGGAGAGGGCATTCGATGGGGGCTAGTAAAATTTGCAAGGCCAAGGCACGATTGCCCCGCGATTGCCCCAACTCTGAGGTGGAGTGATTTTAATGATGCCAAGTTGACTGGGTGGCCCAGGCGTGCAGTCAGTGCCATGACCAGCTTGTGTCAGCCAGTAATGAGCTTGGCTACAGACACACATCGATTTTGTTCGCCTTCTCTCCTGACTCCTGACCAGCCGAACTGAAACGCTTGCACCGATGGACAGACTCTCCGAAGACGTGGCACCGCACCGCAGTTGCAACTGACAGCGCTGCTAGCAATGAAGCGCTTCCGCGGGGGTCGCTTCTAGATTTCTTCGGGGACACGTTTATGTTTGGGGACACGACAACGGGGGGCCAAAGCCAAAACGACAGTGTCCTCGTGGCCGTTTTTTCACCGCTGACAAAAGAAGTTTCCCCAACACACCCAACACACTGGCAACAGACTCGTTCTCGGAGTGATCCAACTGGTCCGAAACATAGTTCGTGGAACGGGCACAGATATTGCATATCAACTCGAGGCCCTACAAAGCGGCCTCGAGCAATCCACAGTAACGACGAAAGGACTGCGTGCCCGTGAGTTACCGAGATCCCGAAAGGCCGAAGCTCAGTCCTCATGGCGGCAGACAAGTTTGGGCTGCGATCGTCGCAGCAGATTGGAATTCGCAGTACACCCTTGTCGAATCCAATCCGCATCCCGAAGGGCAAAGGCCTACGGGGGGAGGGCACCCGCATTTCGCGGTCTTGCATGGCAACCATGGGCGAGTCATGGAGTGCAGGCGACAGCAGCGTGACCGTGGAGAAGGGTGTCGCAAGGCCGCGGACTGTCTCTCTTTCTGAGTGCGCGTTCTTGATGGAAGACCTCGACCTCGACACGTGTGCGCAGCCCATGTCGGATCCGCACACTGCAGTGGATTGCATGCAGAGCGCAGCGGAGCACGACATTGAGAACGACGAGACAGTTGACGAAAAGCAGTGTAATGCTCGGATTTCTGCTCCCCTCGGGCCGCGTGCGGCCCGCAGGGGCACGCCGTCACCGTCGCGGGATTACATGCGCGCAATTGTTCAAGAAACACGCGCGCGTTCAGACGAGACAGGTCGGCACACGAACGCTCTAAGCTGACGAATCTTGCGTCAGCGTGCTGTTGTGACTCGAATGAAGGTGGTGAAGAATCTGAAAGGGTCACAGCTTTGCCACGACCAGGCTACTGCTCTGTGTGCAGCCTCATTTTCTTTAAGACTCCCTTGTAATGTCACACGCGCTGCACCACAGCGCCTACCGCACATACTCATCTCTCCAGCATATTCATGCAGCACTTTATTTCTGATGTGAATTTTGTGCAACACACACCTACTTTGGACAAACGATTTTCTGCCTCTTGAGGTTGCGGATCAGCCCGGCAAGCGTGCCGACCTGTGGCGGCGCTCAAACGCATGTCACGGCACGCCTCGGAGGGGTAAGTCGACTGAGCGCCAGACGCGCACCTGGTTGGTCTGGCGATGCTCTGCACGAATTCCGCGATCGGTTTCGTGCACTTGTTGCGCACATGCGGGAGCACCTGGTGGCCCGCGGTCGCGCGCAGCGCAATTACAGCCCGTTGCTGGCGCGGGAAGACGGTGCATTCCTCTCGGGTAACTGCCGACCGGCAGCTCCAAGTAGGTACGCTCGACGAGCACCTCAATCTGTCAAGGCCTATGCGGAGTACCTTTTCGGCCTGGAAGCGCTCAGCTTGATTTGCTGCGCCCGTGACGAACGTACGCAGCCACTCCTCGCCCTGCGCGCCGCGCCTCCAGGTTTCTTGCCCGCCCAAAACCCCGCCGATTTGGCGCGAGCACCGCGTGGGTGAGCGGAGCGACAGGGCAGTAGGCAGACCTGACAGTCAAAAGATGAAAGAAGGAGAGGCTCCGCAGGTGCGAGCGGAATCGTGAAAGATAGCGGTGACGATCCTGCCAGCGCCGCGATGGCTTCAGAGTCAAGACTTGGTGGGGCTGACCGCCCGGGGAGGATGCACCATGGAAGGCTTGATTAAAATAGCCAGTCGGATCCTCAACGCCCGATTGGAGGACAAGCATGGCGAGGCCCATCATGTTGCGGATTTGGTGGTACATGTAGCGGTTCGCCTTCACGCGGACGACTACCAGCTCCACTCCTTGCGGTCCCTGCACCCACACATCAATACGCGGCCTCGACAAAGCGTATCAGACCGCAGGTCTACAGAATACTCGGAAAGCGCGAGGACGGAGGCCTACCATGCACTTTTCGAGAGGTTCGCAAGCGAAGACTTCGCAGCGTGTCCCGTAGGATTCAGCTTCGTACTCCGGGCGAAGCCGAGCGACAGTGAAGGCCTGCGACCGAAAGCAAGTGTGACACGATTTGGGAACTCTCGTATGAGGCCTCGACGGCCCAAGTTTTTCGCGCAAGGTAGAAACGGACAGGCTGCGCGTGCGGGGGATGCAGTCTGCGGTGTGCGGTATGTGGTGCGGGGCCTGACCCCGAAGTCGTGCTCGCCCCGAAACAGCGACAAGACGTTTCTCGCGCGGTCGAGGGACGCGGCGGAGATGCGATGCGTGCGCGCCTGAACCATGTTTTCCCGAAGCGCCCGTCCGCCTGTGCCTGTTCGATCCAGGGCGAACGACGGAACGACGTAAAGATACTCCCGCGCCCGGCAGAACCGCCGCATGTTCACGCGGAGACCACCATCAAGGCGCCCTTCTGCATGCAAAACATCAAAGATTCGCACGTTCGGTGCCCCGTTGGTGTGCAGCCGTCGCTCTGTCGCGCGGAGAAAGGCATCCTTGGCCCCTTGCCTCAGCTTCCTCATCGGCACCTGTCCGCATCGCCCGCCCCCCCCCCCGATTTCTTTCACTGGTCCCGTTCCTGATGTTTGTCATGATGCTCGAGGGAACAAGGGGCAGGGGCAAGCGCCTGGATAAGAAGCTGGGCGGCGTGCACGCCCTTGTCTGTACGTGAACTCTGGTGCCAGCCAGTGGGGTCCCGGCTCGCGAGCGCACCAACGTGGTCGAGCGCCTTTATCAGCTCACCCTGCACTGTCTTGATCCCCGCTTCGTTGGACGCTTGGTACCCGGAAAAGCCGGACCCAGTGTAGCCGACCATCATAACGTGCTGCTCCTGTGACCCCAGCAGTCCCGCCCCCAAGGTCAGTGTCGCATTGACAACAACAGGCCCCGTCAGACAAGCCATCAAGGTCACCACGGTGATAAAACCCCTTAACCCGAGGACGCCTATTACCGGAGGGCTCTGCTCAAAGAGATCTCCCTCTCTTTCCATGGCCGATCTGTGGACCGGCTGTCGCTGCTGCTGCTGCTGCTGCTGCTGCTGC
>Ga0115567_10002294_pt1 | contig 18927 bp, 31 predicted proteins | sample COGITO_mtgs_1204_2_FD_88679 | JGI IMG/M metagenome (GOLD analysis project Ga0115567, IMG submission 88679) | Pelagic marine microbial communities from North Sea - COGITO_mtgs_120412 | ecosystem: Environmental > Aquatic > Marine > Epipelagic | place: Germany:Helgoland, sampling site Kabeltonne... | reverse complement strand
TGGAATTATTGCTGGACCTAGCGAGATTTGTCATTGGGAAGAGAGTTGGCTTGATGCAGATGGAGAACCAATCCCTAACGGTGATAATGCAAATGAAAAAACAGCATGTGATGTTGGTGAATGTCGATTCAAGATGGATGGGCAAAGCTGTAATCCTGGTTCAGCAACTTGTAGTGCATCCGCCATTGGTATGAATCAATGTGGGGGAAAAACTGGTCTTACTGATGAGCACCTCTATTGTTGTGAAACTATTAATCCTTTTGAAGCTGAAGAAACAGTGATTGGCGGGTTTCAAAATTTAGATGCTGCATCCATAGAAGTAGCAGTCATATTTTGTGATCCCAGTAATTGTAACAGTGAAGACTCTGCAAACGAAATATGTTCTGATAAATTTGGTGAAGAGTATTACGGTATTGCTGTAGATTGCGCAGGCATAAGTGTTCCTGGTGGAAATCACCACTGGGATCGAGATATGGACACAAATATTGATTGGTGTTCTTCAAGTGATAATGAAGACTACACTGTTACTTGCGCTCCGCTCATAGGCAAACTCCTTCGTTCAGAAGAATGCGATGTTACCAGTAGTCCAGATTACTTCGATGGATTAAACTACGATGCTTGCGATCAAGGACCTTCCAACTTTAGAACAGCATTCGCGGATTGTAATTCTAGAAAAGGTAGTTTAATCCCATTCCCATTTTATCATAATACCTACTTCAATGGTACTCTTTGGAGCCCAGCGACCCAACGAACATATTGGACAAGTAACGTGAATCCCAGTGGATATCCTGCGCCAGCTACCATGACAACTGCAGGTAAATATGAAAGCGGTTCATGGGGCGGAAGTCATTATTCTCAAGCATATTATTGGCGATGTATTGAAGATTAAAACCAGACAATAGAAATGTTCTTAAATTTGAATCGATTCGTGTAATATATGGGGGGCAAGGAACAGGTACTAGATAAGGAAAAAGTTCTTGCATGGTATTCACGAGAAGATGTACAAGATGCTATCTGTAGTGAAGCTCTTGGTAAAGAAATTGGCGTTAAGTATGTATGGGGATATGGCAAACGCCCAGACATCATTGCTAACCCTGCTGATGTGTACGAACTTGCTAAAGAAGGCGCTACATCATTTCATTTTTCTGAAGAGATCTGGTATAACCCTCTTCAAATCAGTGCAAAATTAGGGATTAAGGAACTTGGCGAATTACGAAAGGGATGGGATCTCATCATTGATATCGACACTCCACATTTTGAATATTCAAGAGTTGCTGCCCATTATATTATACAAGCACTCAAGCACTATGGTATTTCTAGCATAAGTTGTAAGTTTTCTGGCAACCATGGTTTTCATATCGGTGTTCCATTTGAAGCATTCCCACCAGTACTCTACGACCTACCTATGAGATCACTCTTTCCTGAAGCTCCAAGAAAGGTTGCTGGTTTTTTGAAACATAAAGTAGAGAAATTAATTCTTCGAGATATATTTGAGAAAGAAACAAGGGAACAGATTGCTAAAAATGTTGGCAAAGATGTGAGCGAGATAAAGAAAGATTCCATGGACGCTATTGTTGATGTTGATACCGTACTGATTAGTTCAAGGCACCTGTGTAGAATGCCTTATGTGTTTAATGAAAAATCAGGTCTTGTTTCTATTACCATTCATCCAGATGATGTCCTTACATTTAATAGGGACGATGCAACGCCTGAAAAAATCACTGAAATTATTCCATTCATGGATCGAGCCACTGCAATGCCAGGGGAAGCTAAGCGACTCTTTGTAGAGGCATATGATAGCGGCTACGAGGACGTTGCCTATAATACTATTAAGAGTGCCATAGAAAAAGAAGTTACGTACGAGCAGATTAAAGATGCTGCTCCAGAGGATTCTTTTCCTCCCTGCATTAAACATATTCTTGGAGGGCTTGATGATGGGAAAAAAAGAGCACTTTTTGCACTCACACACTTTCTTAAGACGGTTGGGTGGAGTCATGAAGCTATTGAAGCACGTCTTCTTGCGTGGAATGATGTACACAAGGAACGATTAAAAGAAACCTATATTAGAGGGCAGCTAAGGTATTTTAAAACGCAGAATGCAAGGCTCCCACCCAATTGCGACAACGAAGCATATTACAAGGGGATTGGCGTTTGCAAGCCCGATCATCTATGCAAGACACTTAACAATCCGGTGAGTTATGCAAAGCGACGTTTATTTCACTTACAGAATGTAAAACCAGAAAAGAAAAAAGTTGAAAAGCCAGAAATCAAGGAAGAGAAGCCCCCTACTGCTGAAAAAGGGGAAGGGCAACATTTATAAAGCCACCTAAAATCCTCAAGTGATATCTGAAATAGATCGGATATATGCCTGAAAAAAGACGTTTTTCAGGGCGCGAAAGGGCCCTTCTACGTACCTTACAGGAAATAGATAATATGAAACGAGTAAATCCACGACACGGAAGTATGCAATTTTGGCCGCGAAGACGGGCTAAGAGTTCCTTAGCTAGAGTTAGATCTTGGCCAACTGGTAAAGATGTTACACTTGCTGGTTTCCTTGGTTACAAGGTGGGCATGGCTCACATTACTGCAACCGAGCCAGCTGCAAAAAACGCACCAATTACCATTCCTTGCACAATTTTAGAATGTCCACCCTTGGGTATTCTTTCTGCACGATTTTATCTTAACAAACAAATTCAAACTGAAGTTCTCGCTCAAAATCTTGATGAAGCACTTGCAAGAACAATCGCTCTTCCTAAGAAGAATGAAAAGACTCTTGATAATGTTGAAAAAGAATATGACGAAATTCGATTACTTATGTACTCACAACCAAAGCTTACAACCATTGGGAAGAAAAAGCCCGATGTATTTGAAGTAGCTCTTGGTGGCAAGGAACAACTTGACTGGGTTAAAGAAAACTTTGATAAGCAAATTGCTGTATCTGATGTTTTTAAGGCAGGCGATCTTGTTGATGCACATGCAATCACAACTGGTAAAGGTTACCAAGGTGTAATTAAGCGATTCGGTGTTACTCTAAAGGCTAAAAAGTCCGAGAAAGGTCAGCGAAGAGTTGGTTCACGTTCCGGTGGTTGGTATGCTCAAGCACATATGATGTATCGTGTTGCACAGCCAGGTAAAATGGGTTTCCATACTCGAACTGAATATAACAAAAAAATTCTTATCATGGGCGATGGTCTTGAAAACAAGGCTGGGTTCAAACGCTACGGTGAAGTTAAAAACACTTATGTTGCTATTAAAGGTAGTTTAGGTGGAAGTGTTAAACGTGCAGTTAAATTAACTGTTGCTTCAAGACCTAGTAAAAAATTAAACAATCAACAATTCAATAATATGAAGGTGATTCTATGAAACTTGCAATTAAAGATCTTAAGGCAGCTGAAAAGGGAAGTGTTGAACTACCTGCTCAGTTTGGTGAAGCTTTTAGACCTGATTTAATTAAGCGTGCTGTTCAATCAATTCAATCTCTTAACTTAACACCTTACGGTGCACATGCTCGTGCTGGTATGCGTCAAAGTGGCGAACTTTCCAGAAGACGTAAGAACTACAGAGGTTCATACGGTCACGGTATTTCACGTGTTCCAAGAAAAATTCTTACTCGAAGAGGGACAAGATTTTTCTGGGTTGGCGCAGTTGCTCCTGGAACTGTTGGTGGTCGAAGAGCTCATGCTCCTAAAGCACAAAAACTAACTGAAAAAGATATTAATACTAAAGAGCGTAAAAAAGCAATTAGGTGTGCTCTTTCTGCAAGTATGATGAAAGAAGTTGTTGTTGCTCGAGGACACAGAATACCTGATTCTTATCCTTTTATTTTATCAAATGATCTGGAACAAATAAGTAAAGTTAAAGAACTTATTGCTGCTCTTAATGCATTAGGATTCGGAGACGAACTTGATCGAACTAATACTAAAACTATTCGTGCTGGTAAAGGTACGATGAGAGGTAGAAAATATAAGAAGAAAACAGGACCTGTTCTTGTTGTTTCTAAAACCTGTCCTCTTAACAAAGTAACCAGTTTACCTGGTGTTGATGTTATTCGTGTTGATGAACTCAATACAAGTATTTTAGCTCCTGGTACGGATCCTGGAAGAGCTGTCCTTTTCAGTGAAGATGCAATCAAAGTAATGAAGGAGGACAACCTGTTTAATTAAGATGGACCCTCAAGAAGTAATTAGAAATCCGGTATCTACGGAAAAAGCAATCAGAATCCTTGAAGCTGAGAATAAACTAGTGTTTGTTGTTCACAAAGACGCTAATAAGCCAATGATTAAGGCAGCAGTTGAAGAACTATTCAAAGTAAAGGTGGCTAAAGTAAACACTTTCATTTCACCAAAAGGTGATAAAAAAGCATACGTTAAACTTACTGCAGAATTTCCTGCAATGGACGTTGCAACTAACTTAGGAATGATATAAAATGGGTAAAAATTTAATTCAACAAAGACGTGGTAAAGGTTCTATTTTTGCAGGACTAAAGCATCAACAAAAAGGTGAGGCAAAACTCCCTAGAAGTGATGCAGGTAGTGGTGTTGTTAAAGATATTATTACAAACAAATTACATAGTGCTCCGCTACTTGTTGTTGATTACTCGGGCAAGAAGATATTTATGATCGCACCAGAGGGTATGACTGTTGGTGATGTAATTTTGAATGAAACAGTTACTACGGGTAGTACTGTTGAACTCAAACAAGTTCCTGAAGGTACCTTAATCCATAACATTGAATCCGTTCAAGGTGATGGCGGTAAGTTCTGTCGTGGATCTGGCACTAGTGCTAGGGTAGGACAAAGAACTGCTAAAGGTGTTCAAGTAATTATGCCTTCAAAGAAAATCAAAATCTTTAATGAAAAAAATAGGGCAACTATCGGTATTGTAGCTGGTGGTGGTAGGCCTGAAAAACCATTCGTTAAGGCTGGTAACAAATTCCATTTAATGAAAGCAAAGCATAAACAGTACCCTACAGTTTGTGGTATCTCTATGAATGCTGTAGCACACCCATTCGGTTCCAAATCATCTCACATCAAAGGACGACCAACTCAAGTGAGTCGACATGCTCCACCTGGTAGAAAGGTAGGTAAGATCGCTCCTAGAAGAACAGGATATAAACGATAAAATGGCAAAGAAAATATTTACCTACAGAGGAAAAACCATTGAGGAACTTCAAGCCCTTAGTACTGAAGACTTCATGAAATTACTTCCTTCAAGACAAAGAAGATCCTATGCTCGTGGCTACACTGAACCTCACAAGGTATTACTAGAAAACATTGAGTCTGGCGCAACTGGCATCAAAACTCACTGTAGAGAATTCATCATCCTTCCAAAAATGGTAGGTATGGTTATCGGTATTCACACAGGCAAGGTATTTGAAAAAATCACACTTATTGAAGAAATGATCGGGCATAGACTCGGTGAATTCGCGCTTACTCGAAAGCGAACAACACATTCATCACCAGGTATTGGTGCAACAAAATCGAGCGGTGGTAAATAATTATGCAAGCTATAGCTAAAGGATTAGGACTGAGTATTTCAACCAAAGACAGTATTGAGATCTGTAATAAAATCAGAGGTCGAACTACTGTTAGTGCTAAAGCTTTACTTGAAAGAGTAATTGCTATGGAAGAACCTATTCGCTATACTAGATTTACTAATGGCCTCGGTCACCGAAAAGGTGATGGTGGTACTGGTAGATGGCCTCTTGGTGCATGTAAGGCATTGCTTAAGATTGTTAAAACTGCTGAAGCTAATGCTCAAGTAAAAGGTCTTGATGTTGGTAAATTGTTTATCGCAAGTATTATTCCCAATAGAGGATCTAGATCTCCTCACCACGGTAGAAAACGTGGAATTCAAAATAAATCAACACATATCGAAATTACAGTAGAGGAAAAGAAAGAATGATTGAAAGAAAATTTGTTTCAGAAAAGATGAAAGAATTCCAAATTAAGGGGTTCATCGGCACTATTTTAAAAAATGCTGGTCAGTCTGGAGTGAAACTGAAAAAAACACCTCTTGGTGAAAAGATCATTATTTCCGCTTCAAAACCAGGTCTTGTTGTAGGCCGAAAAGGTGAGAATATTAAATTACTTACTACAGAATTAAAAAGAAAATTCAAATTAGAAAATCCTCAAATCGAAATTGAAGAAATCATGAATCCGAATCTGGATGCACAAGTTGTTGCTGAAAGAGTAGCTTCTACGCTAGAGCGATTTGGTGGTGGTAGATTTAAGATGATTGGTCATAGAACGCTTGGTGATGTTATGACTGCTGGCGCTCTTGGTGCTGAAATTACAATCACAGGAAAGATTCCTAGTTCACGTGCAAAAAGATGGAGATTTTACCAAGGTTACTTGAAAAAATCCGGAAACATTGCACAGGTAAAAGTATTGAAAGCATATACTGTTGCTGCACTAAAAACTGGAATCATTGGTATTCAAGTTAGTATCCTTCCTTCAAGTGTTGTTTTACCTGATAAGGTAGAATTAAAGCCAATTGTAGCTGATGTTGTTATTGAAGAAACTGATGTTACAGAAGAAGAAGTTAAAGAAGCTACTGAAAAAGTAGTTGAGAAAAAAACTCCCGCTAAAAAAGTAATTAAGAAGGCTGCTAAGAAAGTTGCAGATGAAACACCTGCTAAAGAAGTTAAGAAAGAGGAGAAATCAGAATGAAATTCAAAGATCTCCAAGCACTTAACAAAGAACAATTAGTAAAGAAAAAAGAGGAACTTCAATTAGAACTTATGAAAGATAGAGCTCAGATGTCTGCTGGAACTCCTCCAAAGAACCCTGGACTGATGAAAGAGAGGAGAAAAACTATCGCAAAGATCAGATCTTTGCAAGCAAACCAACATGAGTGAAATCGACCCAATCACAGGCCTTCCAAAAGAACTTTCCGCATGGGAAGATATTGCTAAGGAAGCTCAAAAAATCACAATCACCAAAACCAAAAAAAAGTTTGGTAAACCGTACACCGTCATAAGCGGTATCGATGAAAAAAGCATCGATATCAAGAATGTTGCTAAGCAACTCAAAAACAAATTTGCTTGCGGAGGATCCGCAAAAAAAGGAGTTGTTGAATTACAAGGTAATCATTATGCAAAAGTCAAAGCAGTATTAATCACTCTTGGGTTTTCACCAGAGAGTATTGATGTAAAATAAACATAATCAAAGGAACATAACAATGAGCAAAGAAAAAACAACGGACAAAGTATTAAACGTTAAGGGTAGATCACTCTGTGCAAAAGAAAAATCCTATACGGGTACAGTAGTGTCCACTAAAATGCAGAAAACGGTTGTTGTAGAATGGGAACGTAAAGTATTCATTCCTAAATACGAACGTTATTTGAAACGTAAAACAAGAGTTAGTGCTCATCAACCTGAAGGAATGGAGATTACTGAAGGGGACATGGTTAAAATTCACACTTGTAGACCTCTTTCAAAGACTGTCCACCATGTTGTAATGGAAAACCTAGGACAAGAAAAGAATTACCTTGTAACTAAAGAAGGTAAGGAAGAATCACGATCAGTTCATGACAAACCTGCAAAGGTTGAAAAAGAATCCGAAGTAGAAGAAACTATTGAAGAAGAAAAAATAGAGGAACAAAAAGAATGAAGGGACTTAGATCACGTATCACCAAAGGACTTACTGTAGGTAGCGTAATGTATCCATGTGATAATTCCGGTGCTAAAGTAGTTAGAATCGTTGGTGTAAAAAGATCACGAACCGTTAAAGGTAGAGCACCTAGTGCTGGCGTTAGCGACTTAGTACTTGTAAGTGTTAAGAAAGGTAGACCCGACATGAGAAAACAAGTTGTTCCTGCAGTTATTGTTCGTCAGAAAAAAGAATTTCGACGTGCTGATGGTACAAGAGTAAAATTCGAAGACAACTCAGTTGTTATCTTAAAAGATGAACAAGGAAATCCGAAAGGTACCTTATTCAAAGGCGCTATTGCTAAGGAAGTTACCGAGCGATGGCCGTCAGTTGCAAAACTTGCGAGGATTGTAGTATGAAAAAACTATTTTCACTAAGCTGGATAAGCAGTAAGAACATTAGAAAACAAAGAAAGTTCCGAGCTAATGCACCTAATAATGTTAAACAGAAATTCATGGTAAGTCCCCTTTCAAAGGATCTTGCTAAAAAAAATGGCGTTAAACGTCTAACTGTTCGAAAAGGTGATACAGTAACAATCACTCGAGGACAATATAAGAAAAAAACTGGGAAGATTACACGTGTTGATTACGACAGACTAAAAGTTTTTGTTGAAGGCATTGGCCGTGGCAAAGCAGATGGTAGTGTTGCACAATACCCAATCGATCCATCAAATGTACTAATCACAGAAATCGTAATTGATAAGAAAAGAATTAAAGGAGTTAAGAAAGATGAGTCACATAAAACGAATAGCAGCGCCTAAACATTGGGACATTGCAAGAAAAGCTGGCACATTTTTAGCTAGGCCTAACCCAGGCATGCATAGCTACGACTATGGTCTTCCATTAGTTCATGTCCTTAGAGATAAATTGGGTCTTGCTACAACTAGAAAAGAAGTAAGATACATCTTGAATCATCACGATGTACTTGTAGATGGTAAGAATCGAAAGGATCACAAATTTAATATTGGTTTTATGGATGTTTTATCATTCCCTACAACTAAAAAAGCATACAGAATCATAATCAATACTCGAGGTAAAATCGATGTTATTGAAATTAAAGAAAAAGAAGCTAACCAAAAGGTTCTTCGTGTTAAAGGTAAAGCTATGGTAAAAGGTAAGGTTCAACTTAACTTAAGCGATGGTAGAAATGTACTTGTTGACAAAGATTCCTATAAGGTGAACGATGCAATTGCTATCGAGCTTCCGTCTCAAAAAATACTTGGGCACTTTGCTTTTGCTAAAGGTGCAGCTATCCTTTTAACGGGTGGTAGGCACATTGGTAGACAGGCAACTGTTGAGAGTATTGAAGGAAATACACTTGTTATCAGAACAGCTGATGATGAGATGTATGAGACAAAGAAAGAACACGCTTATGTGATTGGTAAGGAGAAGGCACACGTTCAGGTACAATGAATTCGATGCAAGAACTTAGGATAGAGAAGGTAACACTTAATATAGGTGTTGGGAAAAGCCAGGATAGACTTGAAAAAGCACTCACACTTTTGAAACTTTTAACCGGTAGAGAACCAGTGAAGAATATTACTCAAAAACGTATTCAAAGCTGGGGTATTAGGCCCGGTCTTCCAGTTGGATGTAAGGTAACTATTAGAAAAGACCTTGCAGCTGAAGTACTCAAGAGGCTAATTGAAGCAAAGGATATGCAACTTAAAGAAGGTCACTTCGATAAGGGCGGAAATGTTTGTTTTGGACTAGCTGAATATATTGACATTCCAGGTATGAAATATAATCCGGACATTGGAAGCATGGGCTTTCAAGTATGTGTTAGTTTAACACGTCCAGGACTTAGAATTACTACAAGAAAGATCAAACAGAACAAAATTCCAATGCACCACAGAGTATCACGTGAAGATGCATTAGCATTTATGGAAAAGAAGTTTGGTGTTAAGGTCGGAGGAGAAGAATGACTGCATCCAGCCATGAAAAGGTATTCAAACAACTCAAGGTAAAACCTTGGATTTTGAAAAAATACAAAAAACACAACTCGCCTAAGGCAAGAACATGTGGAGTTAATACTAAAAAATGCACAAGATGCGGACGAAGAGGCGCTGTTTTAGGACAGTACGGACTTATGGTTTGTAGACAGTGTTTCAGAGAAAATTCAAAGGAGTTAGGCTTTACGCAATATAGTTAAAATGTTAAACGATACACTAGCAAATGCATTATGCATAACATTGAATGCCGAAAAGGCAAGAAAGAGTACAGTTGAAATTAGACCTACTTCCAAGATCATTGAAAATGTACTTACCATCCTTAATGAAAAGGGATACGTTGGTAGTCATGAAAAAGAGATTGTTATTGGCGGTCAAAGAATCATATTGAATCTTCTTGGTAAGATCAATAAATGTGGTGCTATTAAGCCACGACTTAGTATTAAATTCGCAGATATTGGTAAGTTTGAAAAAAGATACCTTCCAGCAGATGGATTTGGTTTCCTCGTAATTTCAACTCCGCAAGGAATCATCACCAATGAAGAAGCACGAACAAAAAAGATTGGGGGAACGCTCCTCGCATACTGTTACTAAAATGAAAACGAAACGAAGTTTGGATAAATCAATTAAATTGCCTGAAGGTGTTAGCGCAGAAGTTTTACCTACTAAGGTAACTATTACTGGCCCTAATGGTAGCGTTAGTAAAATTATTGCTACTAAAATCATTAGTATTACACTTGAAGGAAATGTAATCCATCTTAAACCCAAAAAAAGAGTCTCAAAGAATGAGAAAAGAATTATCAATACACTACATAGAATTTTTAGTAATGCTGTACAAGGTGTTAATGATAAATTCGTTTACAAATTAAAGATCTGTAGTTCACACTTCCCAATGAGCGTTAAGCTTAATGGTAAGAATTTCGAAGTAACTAACTTCATGGGAGAGAAAATTCCTAGAAAATTAGTTATTAAAGAAGGCGTTGATGCTAAACTTGATGGAGATATTATTACCATTAAATCAGTCGATAAAGAACTTGCAGGTATTGTTGCAACTGATATTGAAAAAACCACCCGAAGACCTGCGTTTGATAGACGTGTTTTTATGGATGGTATTTACTTAATTGAAAAAGCAGGAGTGAAATTAGAATGAGTCTATTAGATCTTAGAAATAATCAAAAGAAAAAGAAGCCTACCTTCATTAGACAGGATGCTCACAAAATTAAACGTCTTGGTCAAAAGTGGAGAAAGCCTAAAGGTCTTCAATCTAAAATGAGACTTTCTAAAAAATCATACCCAACAACTGTTAAACCAGGATATGGTTCACCTTGCGCAGTTCGTGGTATGACTAGAGATGGTCTTTTCCCAGTAGATATTGCAAACGTTGCAGATCTTGCTAAAGTTGAAAAAGGAATGGTTGGGATTATTAAGCGCAGTGTAGGTAATAGAAAACGTGCTATGATTATCAAAGCAGCTCTTGAGAAAAAAGTTGCATTAACTAATGGTTCTGAAGAACGTGTTTCAAAAATTGAAGCAGGCATGAAAGAACGTCAAGAAGCTAAAAAGAAAAAGTCTGCTAAGAAAGTAGAAGTTGCTAAGGAAGACACTGAAGAAAAAGCTAAACCTGCCGAAAAGAAGGAAGAAGCTACTGAAGAAAAAACCAAGCCCTCTGAAAAGACGGAAGAAATCGACGATAAGAAAAAAGCAGACAAAAAAGAAAAAGACAAATTACTGATTAAGAAGGGAGCTATCTAAGATGAAAGTACAAAAGAGATTAGCAGGACTTGTGCTAAAGTGCAGTCCTAATAGAATTGTTTTCAAGGCTGATAAGCTTGATGAAATCAAAGAAGCTATCACTAAACACGATATCAAAGTACTTACAGGTAAGAAGCTTATTACTTCAAAACAAAAGAAGGGTGTTTCAAGAGCTCGTGCTAACAAAATCCAAGTTCAAAAGAGAAAAGGACGAAGACAAGGTCACGGATCTAGAAAAGGTAAAGCTAATGCTCGTGCTAACACTAAAGATGCTTGGATTGCTAAAATTCGAAAGCAACGTGATTTTATTAAACATCTTTACGATAAAAAACACTTAGATACTGAAATGCACAGAGACCTATACAGAAAAAGTAAAGGTGGATTTTTCAGAAATCAACGACATATTAAACTATACTTAGAAGAAAAAGGGGTGTTTAAAAAATGAGACATGCAAACATCCAAAACGTATCATTTAGAAGAAAACGAGAAGGTAAAACTAACTACAGAAAACGATTTAGACTTGTAGGTTCAGAACAACCTAGACTTGTTATTAGAATTACAAATACTAAAATAATTGCACAGCTAATTAGCTATGAAGAAAAAGGCGATAAAGTACTTGTTGCAACTGACTCAAGAGCTTTGCTTAAGAGTGGTTGGAAAGGTAGTGTTAAGAACCTTCCTGCAGCATACATGCTAGGTTTTTTAATTGCTAAAAAAGCTACGAAAGCAGGTATTACAAATGCAATCGCAGATATTGGTTTTCATACAAGTATTCCTGGTAACCGTGTATACGCAGCACTTAAAGGCGCTGTTGAAGGCGGGTTAGGTATTCCTGTAAGCGAAGAAATCTTCCCTAGTGAAGATAGACTTGCTGGCAAACATATTGAAGGTTTTGCTAACAATGTTGATAGTATGAAAAAAGCTATGGAGAAAGAAGCATGAGCAGAGATAAAAGACCACCACGTCAACCAAGAAAAGAACCTACACCTCAAGAAATCCTTGAAAGTTGGACACCTAAAACTCGTTTAGGTAGAATGGTTAAGGAAAAAGAGATCACTCATATTGATCAAGTACTTGATGGCGGATGGAAAATTTACGAACCTCAAATAGTTGATGTTTTAGTTCCTAATTTAAAATCAGAATTACTCTTATATGGTCAGAGCCGAGGTAAATTCGGTGGCGGACAAAGAAGAGAATTTAGACAAACTCAAAAGAAAACTAAAGAAGGTAATAAACCAACCTTTAGTACTGTTGCTCTTGTTGGTAACGGTGATGGGTATGTTGGTATTGGCTTTGGACGAGCAGGTGAAACACTACCTGCTAGAGAAAAAGCTGTAAGAAATGCAAAACTTGCTCTTGTTAGAATCCGAAGAGGTTCTGGTTCATGGGAATCTACAACAACTGAACCTCACAGTGTACCATTTGAAGTAAGTGGAAAATGTGGCAGTGTTGAAGTAACTCTTTCACCAGCTCCTAAAGGAACTGGCCTTAAAGCTCAGAAAGAAATGGCTAAGATTCTTGCTGCAGCTGGACTCAAAGACGTTTGGAGTAAAGCTCGTGGGAAAACAAAGAGTAGACAAAATTTAATCAAAGCATGTTATGCTGCACTAAAGAAAACATCTCAAATGCACGTACTTGCAGTTCACAAAGAAAAATTAGGGATTACCGAAGGTAATATTATAAAAGCATGACGTCCGAAAAACAAATAGTAATTATCAGAATAAGAGGAGAAACCGGTATTGAGGGATCTGTTGTAGATACTCTAAAGATGCTCAAACTAGAACGTAAGAATGCTTGCGTGATTATTAAGGCAACTGCTCCTAATCTAGGAATGATCAATAAAGTTAGGCACCAAGCTACTTGGGGCGAAATTGACAGTGAAACTCTTGAACTGCTCAAAAAAGACGGTGAGAAAAAAGTATACAATTTACACCCTCCTCGAAAAGGATACGGTAGAAAAGGTGTCAAAGTTCCATTCTCTCTTGGCGGAGCACTTGGTGATAGAGGCGATAAAATTAACGATCTTATTAGGAGGATGCAAGCATGAGTATCCTAAAACGACCTAAAACATCTAGAGCAAGAGGTACACACACCCATGGTTGGGGCCACAAGAAAAAACATCGTGGTTCTGGTAGTCGTGGTGGTAAAGGTAACGCTGGTTCTGGTAAGCGTGGAGATGCTAAGAAACCAACTCTTTGGAAAACTGGAAGAGTACTAGGTAAGTTTGGCTTTAAAACCCACAATGCTGAGGTTAATACAATCACAATTCGAATTTTAGAACATATGGACCTTAAAGAAGAAAAGGGTGCCTTTGTATTTGATGGTAAGGCGCACAAAGTGCACAAAATCCTTGGAACTGGTAATGCTAAGAGAGCATACAGTATTTCAAATGTAACTCTGACTGCTAAGGCTCAATCAAAGATTGAAGCTGCAGGTGGCACAGTTGCTGCTGTCAAAGAAGAAAAAGCTGCAGTAGAAGAAGAGACTGCTTAATTTAGATCATGAGTTTATTCAAAACCATTCTTGGTAACCTGCCTGAAGTTGCAGGACCTACGCAAAAGCGCTTGAGCTTTAATCAAAAGCTAAAGTGGACTCTAGGAACCTTAGTATTATTTTATATTATGGGTATAATTCCATTGTTTGGTCTTGGATCTAATTCTTTAGAACAGTTTGAATTTCTCTCTATTATTTTAGGTGCAGAATTTGGTAGTATTATTTCTTTAGGTATTGGTCCTTTAGTTACATCATCCATTGTTCTACAGTTACTTAATGGGTCTGGACTTGTTAAGTTTGATTTAAACACTGTTGATGGAAAGAAAACATTTCAAGGAACTCAAAAGTTATTAGCTCTATTTTTCATCTTATTCGAAGCAATCATCTATGTATTTATGGGTGGTCTTACTCCTGCTGAAACATTTAGCCCATGGTTACTTATCTTCCAATTAATTGTTGGTGGCGTACTGATCATGTTCATGGATGAGATAATTAGTAAATGGGGCTTTGGTTCTGGTATCTCATTATTTATCGCTGCAGGTGTTAGTAAGTCTTTACTTATTAGAACACTGAGCTGGCTTCCTTCTCCTACAAACCCTGAGCTTATGACAGGAGCTATTCCTGCATTATTCCAAGCTGTTTCTAGTGGCGATCCTGTTACTGCAACGCTTATGATCTCAGGTATTTTAGCTACAATTGTTGTATTCGTTGTAGTTGTATTTGCTCAATCTATGAAGGTTGAAATCCCGTTAAGTTTCGGTAGAGTTCGAGGACATGGTATTAGGTGGCCTCTTAGCTTTATGTATACGTCCAATATTCCTGTTATTTTAGTTGCTGCTCTTCTTGCTAATATCCAACTATGGGGTAGTTTAATGCAAAACTGGGCTATTAAGTCTGGTAGCAGTATTGTTACATGGTTTAGTGTTAACATCTTTGGTCAAACAAATACTGTTGATGCTGGATCTGGCCTTATTAATTTCGTAAACCCACCTGATGTTGTTGGTACTATTATTAGGCAAGGTGGTCTTAACATTGGTTCTGATATTTACTTTACTGCTTTTATGTACGCAATCATTATGATGATTGGTAGTATGGTATTCTCCGTCTTCTGGGTACAGACATCCGGTCAAGATGCTAAGAGCGTTGCAAAGCAAATGATGAGTTCTGGATTGCAACTACCTGGATTTAGAAGAGATGAGCGTGTGCTTGAAAAGGTACTGAGTAGATACATCTGGCCTTTATCTGTTATGGGTGGTATTGCTGTTGGTTTCCTTGCTGCACTTGCTGATTTAACTGGAGCTTTAACATCTGGTACTGGTCTATTGCTTGCTGTAATGATTGTATATAGATTATACGAAGAAATTGCTAAGCAACATATGATGGATATGAATCCAATGATGCGTAAGTTTATGGAATGAAGTTTCTTTTAAAATTCTTTAATTTTATTTATTTACTTTTCAAATGGTCCTTGCATAAGAGACCATTCAAGTAGTGCCATACGTGCATAGAGTCCGTTGTTTGCTTGTCTGAAGTATGCTATTCTTCGATCTGTCTCTTCAGCCTCATAAGGGATTTGTAATTCATGTAAATGAGGAAGTGGATGGAGTATTCTACTCTCGCTTGGAACGAGAGGAAGATTGTCTTTAGTTATTGCAAACATATCTTCTGCTCTTTGAAATTCTTCGTCACTAATGCCTTGTTCTCTTTCTCTTTGAATTCGCGTCATGTATATTGCATCATGTGATTGCAGTACATCTTCGAACTCTGCAGTTTCTCGATAGTTGATTTCATGTCTTTTGAGGTATGCTTTGATGTTTGGTGACATTGCTAACCAATCAGGAGATACAAAGGTAATGTTTATGTCATTAAATTTTCCAAGAAGATAGCAGAGCGATTTTACGGTTCTCCCGTTTTTAAGATCGCCAACCATTGCAACGTTGAGTCCTTCTATTTTTCCAAATTCACTCTGAAGCGTGTAGACATCTAGAAGTGCTTGCGTTGGGTGTTGTCCTGGCCCGTCACCTGCGTTAATTATAGGAATCGAACTTACCTCTGATGCTTTTTTAATTTCTCCTTCTTCAGTATGACGAACTACAACTATGTCTTCATATCCTAAAAGCCCACCTTGTCTTCCCATTACCCTTACTGTATCAGCTAAACTCTCTCCCTTTTTTGCTGAAGAGAATTGCGCCGCGTTTTCTGTTCCAATTACTTCACCACCTAAACGAATCATTGCAGCTTCATGGCTGAAACGTGTTCTTGTAGATGGTTCATAGAAAAGAGATGCCATGATATATCGATCAAGCGTCTGAGGTAAATTTCTAGGACCTTTTCTAGAGAGCTCTTTTAATTCATCAGCCCTTGTCATTAATGCAGAAAGTCTTCTTGGTGTTAGTTGTTGAGATTCATAGAGATGTCTTATTTCCATTCTATATACTTATTCTTGGAATTTTATATATATACATTATGTGTGTGTAATAGTTGTGTTTAAATGAGCATAACATTTATTAACGAAGTGGAGCTCTGAGGTCTATGGTATTTGCACAAATGGGAGCTTTTTTATCTGGATTATTTGATCCTGTTTTAGCTCCGCTTCTCAAGCTATCACCATTCTTTGCAATCTTAATTGTTTCTTTTGTAATTGCCATAGTTAGTTCCTATGTATACAAGTGGGTTACTGATCAAAGCTTAATGAAACGTCTTAAGGGAGAACTCAAGGAAATGCAAGCTGAAATGAAGACTCTTCGAAATGAACCTGAGAAGATGATGGAAGTTCAGAAAAGAATGATGGATACTAATATGAAGTATATGATGCAAAGTTTCAAACCTACATTCATTACCTTTATCCCTTTAATCTTAATTTTCGCATGGCTTGCTGCGCACATGGCGTATGAACCTATTATGCCTGGTGATCAGTTTAGCGTTACTGCAATGCTCGAGAATTCTATTGGTCAAAATATTACACTCGAAACACCTGTTGGTCTTACTATTGTTTCTGATGCTACTCAAAAGGTAAATGCTGAAGAAGTTACTTGGACGCTTCAAGGTGATAGTGGTGAGTATGATATGGCCTTCTTAATTGATGGAAAACGCTATACAAAGAATGTTCTTATTACTGAAGAGCGAGCTTACGTTCCTGTACAAGATGTTGTTAGTGATGGTACTGTAGTGAGCCTAACTACAAATCATGATAAGGTTATCGCAAACCCACTTCCGTTCTGGAATGGTTGGTTAGCTACGTATATTATCTTGTCCATTATCTTTAGTATTGGTATTAGAAAAGCGCTTAAGATTGTATAAAATGAATAATAAAATTGTATATGGATTATTAGTTGTATCATTACTCTTACTTGGATCTATTTTTTTATTCACTAGTCATTTTTCAAATGGAGTTGTAATTCCTGATTGTATTATCGATTATGAAGGAGAATGTCTTACTCAAGAAGCTTATGATAATCGTGATGATCATTTGGTACGCTTACCAGCTAACTTGTGCCCAGATGAAGATACATCCTGTTACATAGATCCAAGGGTTCCTCCTCTGCAATAGGCTAATTCTATCATCTAAGCAAAGAGCAACCTTTATAAACAGATCCGAGTTTTCTAGACGTATGGTTGCAGGAAACTTAAGATCCAGAACGCTTAGAAGAGTACATATCAAGACTCCAGGCGCAAGAAATAAAATTCACTACAAGAAGCGAAAGCCTTCACCGCCTCATTGCGCTGAAACAGGTCAAATCTTACCAGGTGTTGCTAGAGGCAACCCTGCTGATATTAGTAAACTATCAAAATCTCAAAGAGTACCATCAAGACCATTTGGTGGAAAACTTTCTAGTAGAGCTATGAGAGATACTATCAAAAGAAATATTCGTGCTAGTCTGGCGACATCTAGCGAAGAGTAAGTACACGAATAAGGAGAAAAAATAAAATGATTGAAGTTGGAAGACTATGTGTTAAAATTGCAGGCAGAGACGCTGGCAAACATTGCGCAATTGTTGAAGTGGTTGATAAAAAAACCGTAGTAATTGAAGGTTCTACACGTAAGAGGAGATGTAATGTTATTCACTTATATCCATTAGCTGAAGTAATCGATGTTAAAAATCTTGCAAAAGAATTTGAAACACGAGGATTTGAAGTATTTAGTTCTAAACCTAGAAAAGCAACTGTTAAACCTACCAGAGCAAGAAAGGTAAAAGTTAAACCTGCTAAGGCAACTAAAAAGAGAGCACCTAAGGCTGAAAAAGCAGAAGCTAAAGAAGAAAAGAAAGCTCCTGCAAAAAAAGCAGCTAAAAAGGCTACCAAGAAGGCAGTGAAAGCTGCTCCTAAAAAAGAAGAATAACTTTATTCTTTATTTTCTCATTATCTTTTTCTATATTCAACATTCTCTTATTTAATGACTGATAAGATTTTACTTGGCGTTGCACATTCTGATGATCCAGATGAAATGAAAGAAGTTTGTCGGCTTATTGATGAGCGTAATTCTGCAAGTCTTGGGTTAGAACTTACTGAAACTTATGAGATGTATAAAAGACCATTTACTAAAGAATTCTTTTTCTATCTTGAAAGAACTTATGCTGAAAGAAGCGTACGTATAGTCCCTTTAGATTCTGCAAAAGATAATCCCGGTCTTAAAGAAGTTTCATCAACTGAATATATTGATCAGTTACTTCTTAGCCCAAATTCGCATAGTGAAGAAGAGAGACAACGATTTCACGAGATTGTTGTACTAAGAGATGCAGTTATGCTGGAAAGAGTTTTAGTATATCAACCCGATTTTGTAGTTTTGGGAATTCATCATACTCGAAGTATTGCTCCACGTTTGCCACATTACGTGCATAGAGATATTTGAGAACCTTATATTTGGCAAGAAGCCTGATTTTATTCTATAAACTCAAATCGTGGAACAGTTTTACCTTCCCATTCAACACTTTCTTCAAACATTTTCTTTGGCCTAACCCAAATTGCTTTTGGACCAAATTCAGGATCGTCATATTGTGCTTGATATACTACGAGCTCTTCTAGTGTTTCTGTATGTCTTGCCATTCCTAGTACGGTGTAGAATTTATTTTTGTAATGTTTGTAT
>Ga0115567_10002293_pt1 | contig 18935 bp, 17 predicted proteins | sample COGITO_mtgs_1204_2_FD_88679 | JGI IMG/M metagenome (GOLD analysis project Ga0115567, IMG submission 88679) | Pelagic marine microbial communities from North Sea - COGITO_mtgs_120412 | ecosystem: Environmental > Aquatic > Marine > Epipelagic | place: Germany:Helgoland, sampling site Kabeltonne... | reverse complement strand
GTACAAAAAGTACGTGCTAAGTTTGAAGAAATGCTCAAGGCTGAAGCAGATTGGGATGAAGAAAATCCGCCCGTATTAGAAGTTATTGAAACTACAGATAAGTCAATACAATTGCGGGCACTTTGCAGCGCAAAGGATGCAACTACCGCTTGGAAGTTACACTGCGACCTCCGCGAAAAACTGGTAGCATATATATGCGAACTAGAGAACGGAATCTATTTAACACGTGAACGCATAGACCTGCACCGTGAAAATGTAGAAAAATAGCAATACTGAATTTTTTTTATTATGCGTGTTGGGATGTCTTGATTGCAAATTTTTCTGACAGTTCGATTTCTGAAATATTATTGATTATTAACAATGATGCCGGATGGAGTTGATCGCAAATCGAAAATGTTTCTGTCTGTATGTCAAACTCAAATTCCATCTGATCTATATAATCAACTTCCTTTTTCGTTTTGACAATGGAAAGTATTTTTTTGATAAAATTCTTTCTAAACTCAAATTCGATGGTGACAAATTTTTCTACATCACTGTGAGACAAATCGTTGTGGTTCCAGTTTATTCGCATTTTGGGGTGCTTGTAAAAGTTGATCCAAAAATATAATAAATCTATATGGTTAACAAATTGTTGCTTTAACAAGTTTATTGTATTGAAAAAGTATAATACTGTTATCAGTTACCCCTTAAATATACTTGCCTATTTTGGTTGTTTACAGTACTTTTAGTATATGACAGAAGAAGCACTCGAACTCGAAAAAAAGCAACTAGCAAAAGAGTACAAGCAACTTTTAAAGATTAGTTATCGTACCCTTTCTAGAGATGATAAAAAATTGATTCGCTCTGCGTTCGATGTTGCAGTAGATGCACATAAGGATCAAAGACGAAAAAGCGGCGAAGCTTATATTTTTCATCCAATTGCGGTAGCAAAGATTGTCGCTTCTGAAATTGGCTTGGACGCAACCTCGATCGCTGCCGCACTTTTGCACGATGTTGTAGAAGATACTTCTTATACTTTGGCAGATATAGAAAAGATGTTTGGTGAAACAGTTGCGAGAATCGTTGACGGCCTAACCAAAATATCGAACTTGCCGTACGACAAGGATGTATCCTTACAGGCAGAGAATTTTCGAAAAATGTTGCTTACCCTCAACGAGGACGTTAGAGTTATAATAATAAAAATTGCCGATCGGTTGCACAATATGCAAACGATGGACAGCATGCCGCCAGATAAGCAGATAAAAATCGCTTCAGAAACGCTTTATATCTATGCGCCCATGGCACACCGCATTGGACTTTACAATATTAAGACCGAACTTGAGGATCTATGTCTAAAATATACCGAGCCTGAAGTCTACAACGACATCTTAGACAAGATGAAGGAAAGCAAGGAAGAACAAGATGCTTATATTGAAGCTTTTTCAAAAACAATCCGCGATTCGTTGGACAGCGAAAATATGAAGTATGAAATAAAAGGAAGGCCAAAATCCATTTTTTCTATCCGTCGGAAGGTACTCGCGCAAAACGTTAGCTATGATGAAGTTTATGACAAATTTGCAGTACGTATCATTTATAAAAGCTCTAGTATTGAAAGTGAAAAATTCTTGGCCTGGAAAATATATTCTATCGTAACAGATCACTTCCGCCCAAATCCCATTCGTTTGCGAGATTGGATATCTTCACCAAAATCAACAGGTTATGAAGCATTGCACATTACTGTCATGGGGCCAAAGGGCCGTTGGGTAGAAGTCCAGATTCGTAGCCAACGTATGAACGAGATTGCTGAAAAGGGTTACGCCGCACATTATAAATATAAAAACAACGAAAAAGAGGAAGCTGGCCTAGAAGATTGGCTAAATAAGTTACAGGAAACACTAGAGAATAGTGAGATTAGCGCAATCGATTTTGTAGAGGAATTCAAACTAAATCTTTACGCCAAGGAAATTTTTGTATTTACGCCAAAAGGTGATCTTTATTCATTGCCAAAAGGTGCATCGGCATTAGATTTTGCATTCCACATACATACCGAAATCGGCACACATACGCGTGGCACAAAAGTAAATGGAAAGTTGGTACCCTTATCTCATATATTAAAAAGTGGGGATCAGGTTGAGATAATAACTTCAGAAAAAGCCAAACCAACTGCAAACTGGCTAGATTATGCGACTACAGGCCGTGCAAGATCGAAAATAAAATCATCCCTTAAAGATGATAAGAAACAGATAGCAGAAGATGGTAAAGAAATCTTGATTCGAAAATTAAAATCGCAGAAAATCAATTTCGATGATAAGATAATCCACGAGCTTATCGTTTATTTTAAAATAAAAACGAGCCTTGATCTTTTTTATAGGATAGGTGCGGGAATAATCGACAACCAAAAGCTGAAAGAATTTGTATCTTCCAGAAGCAATGCTTTTGTTAGTTTCTTTAAGAATAAAATACGGAAACCATCAAATCCAGAAGAGGTAAATAAAGAGGATTTTACAGAAAAATACGATCAGCTTGTTTTCGGAAAGGAAGAAGAAAAGCTCGATTATAAAATGTCGAATTGTTGCAATCCTATTCCAGGAGACGATGTTTTTGGATTTGTTACCGTTTCTGAAGGAATAAAGGTCCATAAAAAAAATTGTCCCAATGCGTTACAGCTCCAGAGCAATTATGGCTATCGAATAATTTCAGCAAAATGGATAGACAGCACTCAACGTGAGTTCAAATCGCAACTAACCATTACTGGAATAGATACAATAGGACTCGTAAACGAGGTAACTAAGGTAATTTCCAACAACCTGAGTATAGATATGAAAAGTGTTCACTTTGATAGTAACGACGGAGTTTTTAATGGTAAAATAACCGTTGTGGTCAAAAACAAGAACATTCTTGATAACCTCGTTGAAAACATCAAAAAAATAAATGGTATTGATAAAGTTACACGTGTTTAAATGCCTAACTTTGTGGCTTTGTTATGAGTTCAAAAACAGATAAAAATAACCAGGCGATCGTAAAGAACGTGTTTACAGGTTTTCTCGAAAAAAAGGGACACCGTAAAACACCGGAACGCTATGCCATTCTGCAAGAGATCTACGACCACGATGTTCATTTCGATATAGAATCACTCTACATCAATATGAAGAACAAAAACTATCGTGTAAGTCGTGCTACGCTATACAATACCATCGAATTGCTTTTAGAATGCGGACTGGTTAGGAAACACCAATTTGGGCAAAACCAGGCTCATTACGAAAAATCATATTTTGATAAACAGCACGATCACGTAATACTTTCAGATGGCGAAGTGATAGAATTTTGCGATCCTAGGATTCAGACTATTAAACAAACTATCGAAGAGATCTTCGATATAGAGATAACCAACCATTCGCTTTATTTCTACGGAAAAAGAAAAATGGCGAAACCACAACCAGACAATCAATAGATTATGGCAGTAGACTTACTACTCGGATTACAATGGGGCGACGAAGGAAAAGGAAAGATCGTCGACGTATTAACTAAGAATTACGATATCATCGCGCGCTTTCAAGGTGGCCCAAATGCTGGCCATACCCTGGAATTCGATGGAATTAAACACGTTCTAAGAACAATACCATCAGGTATTTTCCATAAGGAAAGTATGAATGTTATTGGGAACGGTGTTGTTATAGATCCCGTAGTTTTTATCAAGGAACTAGAAGGTTTGGATAAGTACGACATCGATTATAAAAAAACACTTATAATCTCAAGAAAAGCACACGTTATATTACCAACCCACCGCTTGCTCGATGCTGCTTCTGAAGCTTCAAAAGGTAAAGCAAAAATCGGCTCCACTTTAAAGGGTATAGGTCCAACCTACATGGACAAAACCGGACGTAATGGAATTAGGGTCGGTGATCTTGAACTTGAAAATTGGAAAGATAAATATCGTGCTTTGGCAAACAAGCATGAAGCGATGATCGATTTTTACAATGTTGATGTCCAATACGATCTTGCAGATCTAGAAGCTGAATTTTTTACCGCTGTAGAAACCCTGAAAACGTTAACTTTTATAGATAGTGAAGAATATTTACATCAAGCCCAAAAAGACGGAAAAACTATTTTAGCTGAAGGCGCGCAAGGATCTTTGCTGGATATTGATTTTGGAACTTATCCATTTGTAACCTCGTCAAATACTACAGCAGCGGGCGCGTGTACAGGTTTGGGCGTTGCACCAGGAAAGATAAACGAGGTGTTTGGTATTTTTAAAGCATATACAACGCGCGTCGGTAGTGGACCGTTCCCAACAGAATTATTTGATAAAGTTGGTGAAAAGATGGCAAAAATAGGCAATGAATTTGGCGCCGTTACCGGCCGTCCAAGACGTTGTGGCTGGCTTGATCTTGTGGCTTTGCGTTACGCAGTACAAGTAAACGGTGTTACTCAATTAATGATGATGAAAAGCGATGTTTTAAGCGGCTTTGATAAACTAAAGGTCTGTACCGCTTACAACTATAAAGGTGAAAAGATCGAACATCTTCCGTACAACATAGAGGCTGAGAACGTTACACCTATATATACCGAAATGAAAGGCTGGAAGGAAGACCTAACTAAAATGGACGATATTTCTCAATTACCTAAAGAACTAATGGAATACATCGAATTTCTGGAAAAAGAACTCGAAGTGCCAATCAAGATCGTTTCGGTTGGGCCAGATAGAAAGCAGACTATACACAGGTAGTGAGTGGTGAGTGGTGAGTGGTGAGTGGTGAGTGGAAATTAAATTTGCTAAACCAATATGTAAAATTTAAAAACACTATTTTTTTTAAAATAACCATAACCTGAAACTTTCAACATGTAAAATTAAGCCTTGTAACTTTGAAAGTTTATAATTTTTTTCTAACGATACATATTTGTTAAGAATATACTTAATATCGATTCTTTGTCTTTTCTTCGGAAAAAGCGCCATTGCGCAGAACGATACTATTGGCAAGAAAAAAGTGGATATAAACTCGGGTTATCTTGAACGGAAGCCAGAACTTCCCGATGCTGCTATTTATACCAAAGAAGCGAATCAACAGGTCTATATCGTTCACGAAGGTATCGAGATGTGGTGCGATCAAGCGTATGTTTATACAAAAGAAAATTTTGTTAAGGCATATGGTAACGTACGTATCACGCAAGGCGACACCATAAATATGAACAGCAATTACGCTGAATACAATGGCGATACTCAGTTTGCTTTTGCCAGCGGAAATGTTGTTTTTAAGGAACCCAAAACCACACTTCGTACCGATACTTTATATTTTGACCGAATAAAACAACAAGCTTTTTACCGAAGTGGCGGAACGGTTCAGGATCTTGAAAGTACTTTAAAAAGTAGAATTGGTAGATATTATGCAGAAGAGAAAAAATATCAATTCCTATCAAACGTCGAGGTTGTAAATCCCGATTATGTGGTAAACTCTCCACAGCTCGACTTTTATTCTGAAAATGGGGGCGCATATCTTTATGGACCTTCTACCATCAAGACAGATAACAGTACCGTTTATTGTGACAGAGGATATTATGATACCCGAAAAAAAATAGGATATTTCGTCAAAAATTCCCGTATCGATTATAAAAATCGGACACTTTATGGCGACAGCATACACTTTAACCAGAATACCGGTTTTGCCTCGGCCACAAACAATATTAAAGTTCTGGACACTGTAAATAAAAGCACCATCAAAGGCCATTATGCAGAAGTGTTCCGTAAGCAGGATTCGGTTTTCATAACAAAAAGGGCTATTGCTGCAACGTTGCGAGATAACGATTCTATTTTTGTGCACGCAGACACCCTTCAGGTCACTGGAAAGCCGGAAAACCGTATCATAAAAGGTTATTATAAGGCACGGTTATTTAAATTGGGCCTGCCAAGCGAACAACCAATTAGTGGTAAATCTGATTCTATTTTTGTTGATCAAAAAACGGGAATAACCAAAATGTTACGAAATCCAGTTTTATGGAACGGCGAAAGCCAGATGACAGGTGACACAATACATTTGCTCTCTAACACAATTACCGAAAAATTGGATACTTTAAAAGTGTTCAATAATGCATTTCTCGTTCAAAAGGATAGCGCGGGCTATAATCAAGTCAAAGGCGAAAGGCTTATAGGACTATTTCATAACAATCAACTCGATACGGTGTTCATTACAAAAAATGCCGAAGTTATCTATTATTCAAGAAATGATAAAGGCGAACTCTTCGGAATCAACAACACGACTTCCAGCAGTATCGAGATGTATCTTGAAAATCAGCAAATTTCTGGAATTAAATTTATCAAAGACGTACCAGGAAAAGTGTATCCACCTTCCAAATTTTCTGAAGACCAGAGAAAATTGATAGGTTTTAATTGGCGCGGAGAGGAACGTTTAAAACAAAAGAGCGATCTTTTTAAAGATAAACCGCCGCCAATACTTACAAAGATAAAAGGCATTCCCCTACCAAAGAATGAAGGAGAATTTTTCGATGACCTAACGGAAGATGAAATCGAATTACCGACTGAATCTAAGTTAAAGGCAAAAGATCTTCAGAACAGAGTAGAAGATCCAAAACCATTGACTTTAGATGATGAAAGCAGTTTTCTGAAGCAAGCAGATTCAATTCCGAAGAAAAAAGCTTCCGAAAAAAAATCTGGGCTTAGGAAGAAAGAAAAATAAAATATAAATGAAAAAATACATATCCTTAATTTTAGCAGCACTTGCAATTGCAAATGTTATTTACAGTTTTATAGTGATTAAGCAGCAGTCCTTATTTGGATTCGATATTGATATTTGGGCTTACCGCGCGATATGGTCTGTTTTCGCTGTAATCTTTATCTATAATTTTTTCAATAACTTGAAAAAAGAACGCGCAGGATTATCAAAGTAAGGTACATTGGTCTTATTACAATTTGTGCCCTATTAACCTAGTAAAATCGCTTCGACTACGCTCAGCGTGACAGTTACATAATTAATTCAGAGAGTTTAAATAAATTTAAAAGTGCATTTATAAGATTCCCGCTTTCGGGAAACTGTAGTGAAAGAAGATTTTTTAACATATCAAACGCAGACCACACCGCATCCTTTGGCGCTCGAGATTTCGCACGCTAAAGGCAGTTATATTTATACGACAGATGGCAAAAAGCATCTGGATTTTGTAGCGGGCGTTTCTGCCTGTACTTTGGGACATTGCCATCCTCGTGTTGTAAATGCAGTTAAAGAGCAACTTGACAAATACCTACACGTGATGGTTTACGGCGAATATGTGCAACAACCTGCTGTTGAACTAGCAAAACTACTTGCCAAAAATCTTCCAAAACCGTTAGAAACAACCTATTTATTAAACAGTGGTACAGAGGCTATTGAGGGCGCATTAAAACTGGCAAGGCGCGCAACAGGTCGTAAAGAATTACTTTACGCCCACCACGCTTATCACGGCAACACATTTGGCTCTTTGAGCGTAATGGGATTCGAAGAACGTAAAAAAGCTTTCGAACCACTTTTACCAGAATGTCGTGAAATATATTTCAATAACGTTGACGACATCAGCACCATTACCAAAAAAACAGCTGCTGTAATCTTGGAAACCATACAAGGTGGCGCGGGATTTATCTTTCCGGAAGATAATTATCTCAAAAAAATTAAAAAAAGATGCGAAGAAGTTGGTGCATTGCTGATTTTGGATGAAATTCAGCCAGGATTTGGGCGTACTGGAAAACTTTTCGGGTTTCAGCATTTCGATGTTGTACCAGATATTCTTGTAATGGGAAAAGGAATGGGCGGCGGATTACCGATAGGCGCATTTACAGCATCAAAAGTGCACATGGATCTTTTACAAGACAATCCAAAACTTGGACATATTACCACATTTGGCGGAAATCCCGTTATCGCGTCTGCCGCTTTGTCAACGCTCCAGGAACTGTTGGAAACCGATTTGATACCACAAACACTTCAGAAAGAAAATATTTTTAGAACCCACTTAAAACATAACCTCATCAGAGAGATTCGTGGTAAAGGCTTGATGTTAGCTTTGATTATGGAATCCGCTGAAATTACTTCCGAAGTCATACTTACGTGTAAAGAAGAAGGGTTGATCCTATTTTGGCTACTTTTTGAACCTAAGGCAATTCGTATAACGCCACCATTAACAATATCACAAACCGAAATAACCGAAGGCTGCATGCTGTTATTAAAAGTACTTGATACAGTAGAAAAGCGCCTAAAAACAAGCAAATAGCTGTTTTTCAGTAAAATATCATAGATTATTAATGTTGATAAGCCTGTTAACAAGAAACACGGCACAACTATTGAACTCAATCTTTCGTTAGTATCTTTAAATTAGACGAACTTGTTAAAACGCTGCGTATGCAATTGAGACCAAACGAGCACAATAACGTATCACTTTCCCGCTTTGAATCTATGTTAAAAACGAACAAAGTTCTTTTTTTCGATTCTAGCGAATTTGAAGACATAATCCACTATTATTTGGAAAATGGCAAAATTGCTCTTGCCAAAAAAGCTGTCAAGCTTGGTCTTGAGCAGCATCCAACTTCTACGAGTCTTAAATTATTTCAGGTTGAGATGCTCATTTTTGAGAACAAACTTGAAGTGGCAGACGAGATGCTGGATCAACTTCATCTATTGGAACAATCCAACGAAGAGATCTATATTCAAAAAGCTAACATTCTTTCTCGTCGAGACAAACACACAGAAGCGATAGACCTACTTGTTCAGGCACTGCAGATTACCGAGGACGAAGCAGATGTGCAATCTATGATCGGAATGGAATATCTTTTTCTTGAGGATTTTGAGAATGCAAAATTCTATTTTATGAAGTGCCTTGAAAATGACGATGAGGATTTTTCTGCGCTTTACAACATTATCTATTGCTTTGAATATCTAGAACAGCACGAGGCGGCGATCGAATATCTAAACGATTTTTTGAACTCGAACCCTTATTGCGAAGTTGCTTGGCATCAAGTAGGTAAACAATACTATATTCTTAAAGATTACAAAAAAGCATTAGCCGCCTACGATTTTGCGATCATAAGTGACGACCAATTTATTGGAGCATACCTCGAAAAAGGTAAGGTTTTAGAAAAGCTGAAACGTTTTGAAGAAGCAATAGAAAGCTATACAATTACATTAGGTCTTGACGATCCCACATCCTTTGCGCTCTTGCGTATCGGCAAATGCCAAGAGAAATTGGGCAATGAAGAGATCGCGCTTCAATTTTATACAAAATGTGTTGAGGAAGATGCACTTTTAGACAAAGGTTGGATTGCGATTACCGATTATTATCTTCGGAAAAAAAATTATCAAAAAGCACTTTATTATATAGATAGGGCAATAAATATCGATAGCGAAAATGTGCTTTATTGGAAGCGCTACGCAAAGATTAATAGCCGTTTACAATTTTTTGAAGAAGCTGAACACGGTTTTAGAAAAACTCTTGAACTCGGCAATTACGAACTTGACACTTGGTTGACACGTTGTGATATTCTTATACGTTTGGGAGAATTTGAGGCTGCCGTGAATAATTTATACCAATCTGCAGAATTCTATCCAGAAAATGCTGAGATAGAATATCGTTTGGCAGGTCTTTTCTATTATTTATCTGAAGATGTGAAAGCTGTTTTCCATCTTAAAAACGGATTAAACCTTGATCCTGAATTTATTATAATTATAGAAGAACTTTTCCCGAAGGTTTATCGTAAAAAAGCAGTGAAAGAAATAATCAAAAACCATAAAAAACCTTCACTTTAATTTACGTATTTTTGAGGTAAACCGATCGAGACTATGCCTTCAAGAAATTTAGCACAATATCTTTTAATAACCGCAAAAGGTATTGCAATGGGAGCGGCAGATGTTGTTCCTGGTGTTTCTGGAGGAACGATTGCATTTATTTCTGGCATTTACGAAGAACTTATAGAAACCATACACAATCTTGATCTTGGTTTTTTTAAAACTTGGAGATCTGATGGTTTTAAAACTGCGTGGCAAAAATATAACCTTGCATTTTTGGTTGCACTTTTTGGCGGAATTGCAGTAAGCATACTCTCGCTCGCAAACCTCATAACATTTCTTCTTGAAACCTATCCTATTTTTGTATGGTCCTTCTTTTTTGGTCTTGTAATAGCGAGCATTCTCTATGTTGGCAGGCAAATTACCAAATGGAATCCTAAGATTATGATCGCTTTGATTCTTGCGGCTGTTTTTGCATATGCAATAACATTAGCAAAACCGTTATCATCTGGTGATAGCTTATGGTATCTATTCGTGGCAGGATTTATTGCAATTATCGCAATGATACTCCCAGGTATTTCTGGCGCTTTTATATTACTATTGATGGGTGCCTATAAAATGATAATAGGAACCTTGACAGATCTAAGCGAAGGAATTTCTACATTTAATTGGCAATTATTTTCAGGCGCACTTTTAAAAATTTTAGTCTTTGCGGTTGGTGCTATCGTGGGACTTAAAGTTTTCTCTAAAGTCCTCAACTGGATGTTTAAACATCATAAAAATCTGATTCTAGCAGTATTAACCGGTTTTATGGTTGGTGCATTAAATAAGATATGGCCTTGGAAAGAAGTTCTGGAATATCGTGTTTCAAGTAAAGGGCATCTAGTACCTTTTCTTGAACAAAGCATTTGGCCCAACCAGTTTGAAAACCCGCAGATCTTTTGGGCAATTGTTTTTATGGTTGTAGGATTTTTAGTGATCTTTCTATTGGAACTTTTTGCCGTGAAAAAAGGGAAAGCCTAATATGGAACAGACCAGAACTTTTAACGATAAGGTTTGGCTGGTTTTAAAAGGCTTGGGTATGGGCGCCGCAAACAAGGTTCCTGGTGTTTCTGGAGGTGTAGTTGCATTTGTTGCCGGTTTTTATGAAGAATTTATATACTCACTTCAAAAAATAAATAAAAAAGCATTTGCACTTATTCTAAACGGAAGATTTCGAAGTTTCTGGAAATATATAAACGGAAGATTTTTAGGACTCTTGATTTTCGGAATGGTGATAAGCTATTTTAGCGTATCAAAAGTACTCGACTATCTTATAAGTAACTATGAACTTTATGTATGGAGCGCATTCTTTGGAATGATTATAGGCTCAATCTATTTTATTGCGAAAGATTTTGGCGAGTGGAACAAAAAATATGCGCTTTACTTGCTTTGCGGAATTGTTGCGGGCGTGAGCATTAGTTTTTTAGAACCTGCAAAGGAGAACAGCAACCTTTTATTTGTTTTTCTCTGCGGAATAATAGGTGTTAGCGGTATGACGCTTCCAGGGCTTTCGGGTTCGTTTATTTTAATTCTTTTAGGCAATTACGTTTTACTTTTGGTAGATAGCGTAAATGCGCTCTATGATACCATAGCAGATATTTTAATTTGGGATCTTTCTTTTACGAGCGATTTTGAACGTATGGAACTTCTAAAGATTCTTGTTGTTTTTTCGTTAGGTTCTTTGGCAGGTCTCGTATCACTTTCTCATATTTTAGGGTATGTTCTCAAGCATTTCAAAAAAGCTACTTACGCGGTAATTATAGGTTTTATTGCTGGTTCATTGGGCGTAGTTTGGCCTTGGAAAGAAAAAATTTATGACTTGAGTTCTTCTGGAAATATTCAATTAGATGCCAACGGTCGCGAAATAATTACAGATTATGACAGGTATTGGCCATCAGAATTTTCTGTCGAAACTCTTATGGCAATATTGTTTATCATTGTAGGAATTCTCATAGTACTAAGTCTAGACTGGTACCAAAATGTAAGAAAACAAAATGGCAAAATACGGACTAGTAGGTAAAGATATTTCCTATTCATTTTCAAAAAAATTCTTTTCTGATAAGTTTGAAATTGAGGGATTAAAAGATACCTATCAAAATTTTGATCTGTGTAGTATTGAAAATTTTCCTGGTATATTTTCAGAATGCCATAACATTAAAGGTCTTAACGTAACAATACCCTATAAAGAAAGTATTATTCCTTTTTTGGACAAAATCGATAAGGAAGCCGAAAAAATTGGTGCAGTAAATACGATCAAGGTCGATAAAAACAACCGTCTGAAAGGCTACAATACAGATTACTATGGATTTGCAAAATCCCTTGCCAACTTTTTACCCATAAAAAATAAGACTGCTCTTATTTTGGGGACTGGCGGAGCCAGTAAAGCAGTCGCTTACGTACTGGAAACAATGGATTTTGAGTACAAATTTGTTTCGCGGACAAAAACAGCCAGCAATCTTACCTATAAAGACCTCAATAACAATATTATAGCCGATCATTTTTTGATAATAAATACAACACCCGTTGGAACTTTTCCAGATATTAGAAGATTTCCAACACTTCCATATCAGTATATTGGAAAAGATCACGTGCTTTTTGATCTAATCTACAATCCGCAGGAAACCGAATTCCTTAAATTGGGGTATGCGCAAGGTGCCAGAGTTTCTAACGGATTAAAAATGTTGGAGTTTCAAGCCTTAAGATCTTGGGAAATCTGGAACAAATAATAAAAATAGCTCAAAATCATTCAAAATAGCGTTTCAATTTTGACGTTGTTCGCATTGTTAGTATCTTGAGCCATTAAGTATAACGAACCTTAACATTGAAAGAAATGTCTGTCGAGAATCAAAACCATCCAGAAGAGAATCTACCAAACAACACAACCGAAAAAAAAGCCGAAACAAATTCTGATAATTCAGAAGCTTCTATAGAGAAAGCGATGAAGCAGGAAGCAAAGTCGGTTTCTAAAAAGGGCACTGCAAATGATGCAGATGATGAATTGGACGATATTGGTAAAGCAGTTTTGGAAGAATCTGAAAAAAATACGGTTGGAAAGAAAAAGAAAACACAAACTTCCGTTTCCACAGAATTCGATTCTTCTGATGGCGATAATGTCGAAGCAGACAAAGTAGTTTCAGAAGCCCAGAAATCTTCAGAAGAAAACAAAACTAAAGATCTCTCCAAAGAAAAATCCGGTTCAGAAATCCCAACTTCTTCCGAAGATAACAAGACGGAAGAAACTTCTAGTGCTGAACAAGTATCTTTAGATGACAAGAAAACGGAAGAACTTTCTACCGAGCAAATTGTTTCAGAAAAGAAAACTTCTTCTAAAGACAACAAGACAGAAGAACTTTCTACGGAAAAAAAGGTTTCAGAAGAAAGCAAAAAAATTGAAGTTAGCGACGCTAAAGTTTCTAATGAAAACGAAACTAATATTTCCAAATCCAGTATAGATAAAATTGTTTCTTCAAAAACAGATGAGGACAATGAGGGTGATGATGAGGAAGAAATAAATTCGTCTGACGAGGATGATGATACCGAAGATGAAACCACAGAAGACGGTATCGATTATAGTTCGATGAATGAAAAGCAGCTTGTTGCTGAGTTTAAAAAATTGCTCGAATCGAACCAAATTCAAAAAATCAAGGTTGCCGCAGAAGAAATTAAGAATGAGTTCAACTCAAAATTCAATGAAGAACTTGAGGCTAAAAAAGAAGAATTTTTAGCTGAAGGTGGAAATATTATAGACTTCCACTACTCTACCCCGATTAAAAAAGAATTTAGTTCGCTCTATTTTGACTATAAAGAGAAAAGAAATAACCATTACAAAAGCCTCAAAAAAGATCTGCAAGCAAACCTTCACAAACGCGAGGAACTTGTTGAGGAACTTAAAGGACTTTTGAATGCTGAGGAAAATATAAATACTACATATAAACATTTTAAGGACATACAAGAGCGATGGCGAACTGCAGGACCTATACCACGTGATAAATATGATCTTGTTTGGAAAAACTACCATCATCACGTAGAAAACTTTTACGATTTTCTGCATTTAAATCGTGAATTCCGTGATATGGACTTTAAGCATAATCTCGATGCCAAATTAAAGCTTATCGTGCGCGCCGAGGAATTGGCGCAGGAAAAGAATACCAATAAGGCTTTCCGCGAATTGCAGATGCTACACAAAATGTGGAAAGAGGAAATTGGTCCTGTAGCAAAAGAATATCGCGATAAAGTTTGGGACCAGTTCAGCGATGCCACAAAAGTAATACACGATAAGAGGCAAGATGAACTGAACAAGCTAGAAGAGAAATATGTTGACAACTATCAAAAGAAAAAAGACCTTGTAGCCCAGATTTTAGAAATTGCAGGAAATGCCAATAACAGTCATCAATCATGGCAACAAGCCATGAAAAATGTACAGGCTTTGCGGGACTCTTATTTTGCGACCGGAAATGTGCCAAGATCGAACAATAAAGAAATCTGGAATGCCTTTAAAGATGCTACACGCGAGTTTAACCGTGCAAAGAACAATTTCTATAAGGAACAGAAAAAAGATCAATACACGAATCTTGAAAAAAAGAAAGAACTTATAAAGATCGCCGAAGACAATAAGGAGAACGAAGATTTTGATACAGCAACTTCACTATTTAAAAAAATACAATCTGATTGGAAAAAGATAGGTCACGTACCAAGAAAGGATAGTGATAAAGTGTGGAAACAGTTCAAAGCTGCGTGCAACTATTATTTTGACAGAGTGCATGCCAAGAAAAACGTGGATAGCAAAGAAGAATTGGAGCATTACGATGCCAAGGTTGAAATGTTGGACGAGCTTGAAAAATTTGAGCCAACAGGCGATAATAAAACTGATATTAAAACAATTAAAAGTAAAATAAAGGACTGGAAAGATGGCGGAAAAGTACCTTATAGTAAGAGAAACATCAACCAGAAATTCAATAAAAAACTCGACACTATTTTTGACCAATTGGATATGGGCAAAAAAGAATCTGAGCTAATCAAGTTCGACAACAAATTAAATGCACTTACAAATCAAGATGATGATCGTAAATTACGTAACGAACATTTCTTTATTTCAAAGAAAATTGACGAAACCCGCGCTGACATAAACCAATTGGAAAATAATCTTGGCTTCTTTAAACATACAGACGAGAAAAATCCATTGCTTATGGAAGTCCGTAAAAATATAGAGCGGCACAAAGAGCAACTTGAGGTTTGGAAAGCAAAACTAGAAAAGATAAAAGAGGTGCGCGAATAGTAAATTATGGTTAACTGCCTATTGTGTCAAAAAAACCAAACGGAAATAGTTGGTATTTTCAACAACGTAGAATTTTTAAAATGTAATAACTGCCACTCGGTTTTTAAGAATCCGAGTGGCTTTGTTACTTTTGAGGCCGAAAAAGAACGCTATCTCCTGCACGATAATGATGTTGAGAACTTCGACTACCAAAACTTTGTAAAACCTTTGGTAAATGAAGTCTTACTCGATTTTTCTGCGGAAGCGGAAATATTGGATTTTGGTGCGGGAACTGGTCCTGTTATCGCCAAGTTGCTTTCTGAAAAAGGGTTCAATTTAAAACTTTACGACCCGTTTTTTCATCCAGATCGTAGGGTTTTAGAGGATAAATACGATGTAATAATCTGTTGTGAGGTTATGGAACATTTTCGAAAGCCAAACGAGGAATTTAAAATTTTAAAAAATCTCTTACTACCTAACGGAAAGCTCTATTGTATGACGCAATTACTACCCGAAGCGGAAAGTTTCAGCAATTGGAATTATAAAAATGATATTACCCACGTATTTTTTTATTCAGAAAAAACCATTACTTGGATCGCGGAAGTGTTTAATTTTTCAGGTTTTAAAATTGAGGGAAGGCTGATTGTTTTTGAAAACTGATTTAAATTTTAGGTTACAGCATTTCGCCTGCGCTCAATGTGACAGATTAAGAGTAGAAAAAACAGCACTCACTTCGGCTCCGCTCACTAAACGCGAAGCTCACGAATTTCGTCGCTCGTATTTCATATTTCGTATTTCGAAAATCATCAATCGGCAATCCTTTTGGCTTCTTCCCAATAAACATCCATTTCTGCGAGGGTCATATCTTTCATTTGTTTTCCTGTTTCTTTAGCTTTACCTTCAAGATATTGAAATCGTTTGATAAACTTTTTATTGGTGCGCTCCAATGCGTTTTCAGGATCTATTTTTAAAAAACGTGCGTAGTTTATCATTGAGAAGAGAACGTCTCCAAATTCGGCCTCCATTTTCTCCTGATTATTTTCGGTTACTTCGTGCTGAAGTTCTTCAAGTTCTTCCTGTAATTTTTCAAAAACCTGCTGTGGCTCTTCCCAGTCGAAACCTACACCAGCTACCTTATCTTGAATCCTGCTTGCTTTTACCAAAGCAGGCAAAGATTTTGGCACGCCTTGCAAAACGCTTGTTTTACCTTCTTTTAGTTTTAGGTTTTCCCAGTTTCGCTTAACCTCATCTTCATCTGCAACCTCCACATCGCCGTAGATATGTGGATGCCGGCTTATAAGCTTATCACAGATCTGGTTGGCAACATCGCCAATATCAAAATCATGCGTCTCGCTCCCGATTTTTGCATAGAATACGATGTGAAGCAACAGATCACCCAATTCACCTTTAACTTCATCAAGGTCGTTTTCTAAAATTGCATCACCAAGCTCGTACGTTTCTTCAATTGTTAGGTGCCTCAACGATTCCATCGTTTGTTTCTTGTCCCAAGGACACTGTTCTCGCAGCTCGTCCATAATGGTGAGCAATCTATCAAAAGCGTTTAGCTGGTTTTCGCGCGTGTTCATTTATTAAGTAATTTTTATAAAAATACAGATTAGGAAAACTATTTCTGAGGCTTATAAGCATAAAAAAACCGCTCCCAAAAAATGGAAAGCAGTTTTGTATGCTTTAAGAAAATAAAGTCTTTATTTTTTACGTGCCGCCGTGTTCTTTGAGCCTCCACCTTTTTTGCCAGATGAAGCTTTAGGAGTTCCACCCTTTGGTGACACAGCACCTTTTGGAGCTGCTTTCGCAGACACTTTTTTCGCTATTTTCGCAGTGGTTTCGTCTTTATCTTCCGCAGAATCCGCTGTTTCATTTTCTGATTTATCTGCAGATTTCTCTTCCACTTTGGTCATATCCACATTATTCTTAACAAGCAGATTATACCATTGAAGGATTTTTTTGATGTCGCTGGCATAGACCCTATCTTCATCGTAATCTGGTAATATTTCAAAGAAATATTCTTCCAGTTTGATCTTAGGCTCTTTATGGTTTATGGCTTCACCTCCATTTTCTTTTTCAGAAATCTTGGCAAACACTTCCCGTAGCGGTACTTCTTCAGTTAAAGTATACACGGCGATTTCAGATAGAAGACTTACATTATGTCTTGCACCTACACTAATCTTTTTTCCATCTACAAGCGATTCGGCCAAAAAGCCACCGCGTGTTTGTGTTTTTAATTGATATAAACCAGGTTTACCGGTAATTGATAAAATTTTCTCTAGACTCATAAATTCTTACCTTTAAAGGGTGACAAATATCTAAGGTTTCTTGATTATAACCAAAGATGTTAACGTTTCTTTTTAGCAAATGGGAAACGCATACGGTAATTGGCGTCTGTTTTCCCTTTTGAAATATTTTCAAGCTTCTTTTTAATCAACTTCTTTTTTAGGGGAGAAAGCTTATCGGTAAATAAAATCCCTTCGATGTGGTCATATTCATGCTGTATGATCCTTGCCGCCATTCCGCTAAAAGTATGTGTATGTTTTTTGAAATTTTCGTCGAAATACTCTATCGTAATGGTTGGTTTTCTAAATACATCCTCGTTTATGGCAGGAATACTTAAACAACCTTCATTATATGCCCATTCATCACCGGTTTCGTCAATGATCTTTGGGTTGATAAAAACTTTTTTAAATTCTGAAAGCAATGTTTGTTCTTCCTCTTCAAGATCTTCATCATCACCAAATGGTGTTGCATCTACCAAAAAAATACGTAATGGAAGTCCAATTTGTGGTGCAGCAAGTCCAATACCGCGAGCTCCATACATTGTCTCGAACATATTTTCCAACAGCTCATCCAGTTTAGGATAATCTTTATCAATCTCTATTCCTTCCTTGCGCAGAACGGGATCGCCGTATGCTACTATGGGTAAAATCATTATTCTTTTTATTTCTATTTACATTTTTTTTCAAACCTTTTCTCACCACTCACAACTCACCACTCACCTATCACAACTTGTAAAGATATTCCTGCAAAATAATCGTGGCGCTGATTTCGTCAAGCAAAGCCTTGTTGCGGCGCTGCTTTTTCTTGAGTCCGCTATCGATCATTGTTTGAAAAGCCATTTTGCTTGTATATCTTTCATCAACACGTTTAACGGGCATTTTCGGAAAAATATTTCCAAACTTTTTTAAAAATTTCTGAATTTTTTCTTCCACATCACTAGGGCTTCCGTCCTTTTGTGTTGGTTCGCCAACGAGAACAAGCTCTACATTTTCTGAAGCAAAATAATTCCGCAGAAAATCGAAGATTACTTTGGTATCTACAGTAGTTAGACCAGAAGCTATAAGCTGTAGTTCATCTGTAATTGCGATACCAGTTCGCTTTGTTCCGTAGTCGATTGCTAAAATTCGTGCCATTTGGCTGCAAAAATAAGTGAATCTTAAATAGTATGCTAAATAGTATAGCGTTTTCCTTCGAGGCGTTATATTTGTTCTTCATAGAAATGAGATTTTAGACATCAGCTATTCTATTCCCATTTAATGGAGATAAGATTATACAAGAGCGTAATTTAAGATTGAATTTTGAACCTTAAACTTTGAATTTTCGTAATGACCGAACTTAGAGAAACCATAGAAAAAGCTTGGGACGACCGTTCCCTTTTAAGCAATACCGAAACTATATCTGCAATTCGTGAAGTAGTAAACCTTTGCGATGCCGGCAAACTTCGCTGTGCAGAACCAACGAAAAATGGCTGGCAAGTTAATGAATGGGTAAAAAAAGCCATTGTAATGTATTTTCCTATCCAAAAAATGGAGACTATGGAAGCCGGAATTTTTGAATATCACGATAAAATCCCATTAAAAAGAGGTTATGAGGCCAAAGGAATTCGAGTAGTT